>Ga0209826_1002644_pt1 | contig 11632 bp, 14 predicted proteins | sample GOMGulsemesocosm_5_FD_184637 | JGI IMG/M metagenome (GOLD analysis project Ga0209826, IMG submission 184637) | Methane-oxidizing microbial communities from mesocosms in the Gulf of Mexico - GOM15C Gulf of Mexico (SPAdes) (version 2) | ecosystem: Environmental > Aquatic > Marine > Cold seeps...
TGACGAATGGAGACAGACGACCCTCGACCAAACGCTATTTGGCTTAGCTCCAGAATTGCTTCTTCGTATTTTCCCAAAAGCATTAATGACAGGGAGTAGTTATTGCGTACTCGCAAATCATAAGGCTTTACACTCAAAGTGTATTGATAATATTTGTGTGAAAGAGCCGCCCGACCAGCCATGTCATTGGAGATTGCCGCTCCGATTAAAGCAGTTTCATTTTTTGCATCTAACTTTAGGCAGCGTTCAAAATAGACGCCTGACGCAGCAGGTCTTGCCAATTTCAGGTTACTACGCCCAGCCCCCAAGAAACCCATACAAGATTCTGGGGACAATTCAATAAACTCTTCGTAACTCTCCAGTGCTTCTACGTACCGCCCTAAAACATACAGGGCATCTGCATATTTCAGCCAAAGGGAGGAATTTTCCAAATCTTTTCCCAAAAGCCTTTTGTACATTTTTAGCGCGGTAACACTGTCGCCACTTTTATAAATTGCATCAGCCACTTTGATGCTTTTTGTTGACATTTCAGTGCCAGAAATTTTCGAAAACATACTGCCACCACCTATAGCACAAGCGGATAAAGTCGTTGACAGTGCAATACATATTATCAATCTCAAAAGCATCATCCGCTCCCTCCAAAAGATCTCATAAGGGCAACGAAACCTGGTCCTGCAGACACCACAACAACAGGGGGCAATATAAATATCATGAGTGGTACGCTTAAAAATACAGGCAGCTTCGCCGCCTTTTTTTCCATCCGGATTAGAGCGTGTTTACGGCTTTCAGTAGCCACAATTCGTAAGGACGCTGCAATCGGAGTCCCATATTTCTCTCCTTGGGAAAGAGCCACAGACAGATACCGCAAGGTGTTTGAGCCGGTTCGATTGACCAAATTTGTAAATGCGTCAGATCTGCTTGGTAAAATCGCCAATTCCGCAGAAAACCGATCCAGCTCTTTTGCTATATTTTCAGAATACAGAGCGAGCGCGGCTCTCGCTTCAATCAAAGCATTATCAAATGTCATTCCGGCTTCAACCGATAACATTAATAAATCAATCACATCAGGAGCAACGCTTTCAATTTCATTTCTTTTTTTGGCAACGATGCTATGGGTCAAAATTCTTGGGAAAAATGTCCCTCCTAATAAGAAAAAGAAAAAAAGAGCTCCCCATTCAAGATCACCAAACTCTGTGAATGTTGAGAGTTCATTTATTAGCATGAATGCGAAACCGGAAATAAGCATCCCGAAGATTTTCCCCATCACCAAAAACAACTTTACCCGGCCATGATCTATCCCCCACTGAGATAAAACCATTTTATATTCAGAATGGGAAAGGTCGATACCTTCCGTATTTTGTACCGGCATTTCTCCGACCAGGCGGTCCGTAGCCTTCTTCTGGCCAATTAGTTGAAAAAGGTAAGCTGACCAACTTCCCTTAGTCTTGTGGTTTATCTCGATGTTAGCTTTGCAGAATGTCACAGAAATTTGATTTAACTGTCTATGCCGTGCCTCGTCCTCTCGTTGTTTGATAGCTTTTAGAAATAGATAAAACGCAAAGGCAATGCAGACTGCTATCATTACGGCTAAAGCAATTTTAATGTCGAACTCGACAAATCCAAAATTCATGAAAGAGCTTCCAGCATTTGGCGTATGAGAACTAGTCCGAAACCAACGCTAAGGAGACAATAGAGCGCCATATATTGTCCTGTTGGATCGTTTAACAAAAAATCAAATTGCGCCCGATTTTGAAAAAAGAGTAGAGTACAAGAGCATACACCAACGCCAGCCACGACTTTAGCTGAGACTTTTGCCTCTGTTGTTGCCGCATCAACTCTCTCACTTTGCTCTTGATGTTCTCGTAAAACAGCACTCAAGTTTTCCAAGACATCGGCATAAGCCCCTCCAGTTCGCCTTTGAACTGAAAGAGTGGCCGCTAGATATCTGAATTCGCGAATTTCATTTTTAAATGCAGCACCAGCCAAAACATTGTCGAAAGAAAGACCGATATCCAATTGTTCCCGCATTTCCTTAAACACTCCTGCAATGGGAGAAGGTAATTCTGCAGCAGCCTCTCTTATATTATCCTCTGCTGACACCCCCACACGAGCACCGCGAACCATCAAATCAAGAGCTTCTGGAAACTGTATTGATAGTAATTTTTGCCTTTTTGCAGCCCTCATTCGCTTAAGAAAGTAAGTGCATATCCCAGCAAACAGCAGCCCCCCTCCCAGATAGAGTGCGTTATTATTTAAAGGCCATAACAACAAAAGAAGAGCACCCACTAGAACGAAGGCACCACTACCCGACAAATAACGGATCCTTGATCGCCAGCCTGTTTTCGTTTGGTTTGATTTTAGGATCGTTTTTTGTTCACTATTTAAAGAAATGTTATCGTCGATTGTCAACGACAGCAATTTCAATTCCAGCGCTTTTTTAGGATGGTATATTTGGCTAATAACTCCGAGCGCACCAAAAATCAACGTAAAAACAAGCATTACTACACCCCCAACAATGAGCCATACTTGAGTGGTGAAATTGGCTAAGTCTACCAAACCATTACCTCTTGCAAAGCAACTTCAAGCCCATATTTTTGTGCCTTGGCTTCGCAATGCGGTCTAATTTTGTGCTGCTCAAATCCACCCAAAAAGCTCGAACTGTTGCCCCTCGCCCTTTCCTTCACAGCAAAAAGTTCCTGAGTAATGACCGTATCACCCTCAACACCGACAACTTCCGTTATGGTTTCAATATGCCTGTGGCCTTTATAATCCCGCGTGACGTGGACGACCAAATCAAGAGCAGAAGAAATTTGACGCCGCACGGCCTTGGCATTAAAATTTTGACGGTAGGTAAGTAATAGATTTTCAATGCGCAACAAAGCATCTCTTGCCGAGTTTGCATGAACAGTCGACATTGAACCATCGTGACCAGTATTCATGGCCTCCAACATCTCATGGACTTCGGCTCCACGAACTTCCCCGATAATAATGCGATCGGGTCTCATTCTCAGAGCATTTCGCAATAAATCTCGCTGTGAGACCTCCCCCGTGCCTTCAATATTTCGCTGCCTTGTTTCGAGGCTCACCACATGAGGTTTTAGCAAATCAATTTCTACAGCATCCTCAATCGTAACAATTCGCTCTGCATCTCCAATATTTTCGGACATAGCATTTAGTAGGGTTGTTTTTCCGGCACCAGTACCGCCTGAGATCAGAATATTTAAATGCGCTCCAGTGGCAATTTCCAAAAAGGCTGCCATTTGACTGGAAAGACACCCCTTTTCCACTAGTCCCGATAGCGATATTTTGTTTTTTGGAAACTTCCTGATCGAAATAATTGTACCATGAACGGACAAAGGAGGTGTTATGATGTTAACTCGGCTTCCATCAAGCAGACGTGCATCAACCATTGGATTACTCTCGTCAATGCGACGTCCAACCGAAGCCGCTATTCTTCTGGCAACCCCGTTTACATGCTGATCATCCCTAAATTCGAGACCTGTTTTTTCCAGTTCTCCGAAACGCTCGATGTAAACACTGTCATAACCGTTCACAAGAATATCCGTGACTTCATCATCAAGGAGCAGAACCTCAATTGGACCAATCCCCATCATGTCGTTAAGTAGATCTTGTGCAATAACCCCTTGTTCTTTCCAGTTTAACGGGATTTTCTCGCTATCCACAATTTCCATTACTGCACTTGTAATTTTTCCAATTAGGTCTTCCTTTGACATATTCGCCGCAATAGAAGGGTTTACCAATTTAAAAAAATGCTGACGAACTGCTTCGGCATATTCGGGGGCCACCGTGATTTTTTCCGTTGCTCCAAATTTTATTGACTTAGGCTCTTCAGGTCCCTGCCACTCATCCGGCTCTTCTTGAAATCCAACGACTGTATTTAAGGATTTTTTGCCAAACATCTTGTTCCCCCATGATGTTGTTTTCTAAATTGGTATAGAAACTATCTCCAGGCCCCGACAACCCATGTGATAGAGTTCGTATTTGATGCGCAGCTTTCCCTCCATATTGACTAACCGGTATTCCTTTTAGTATCGCTTCTGAGAAACTTCGACCGTCATACGGAATGCGATAATCAATTGATTTCTGCAGAAATTGTTCAATACTTCTATCGGGTAAATCTGCTTTTGAAGGAGGTCTAACTTGATTTAGGACCACAATATTTTGCTTTCCATCGCCTTCATTTCCCAGAGACATCAAGATGTGTTTTGTACTGTGCAAAGACCCAATTGAGGGGCTAAATATAATGAGACGTACATCAGCCTCTTTTAATATTTCGATTGAATCGAGTGTTACCCCGCGCATAACGTCCAACATAACAAAGTGGTAATTTCGTCGTAAGCGCTCAGTCAATTTGGATACAGCAATCGGGGATTCTGTTATTGCAGTCTCCATCCGATCCTCAGAGCGAAGCAAATCCAGGCGTTCATTAATCGAAGTCGCAGCTCTATCAATAATAAAATTGTCAACTCTCTCTGGGTTTGTCAGTAAATCAGACAAGCCTTTTCCTGGCTTTAAACCAAGCTGCACCCATAGATCTCCCAGACATAGATTTAGATCGACGAGCATTACTTTTCGGTGAAGTTCCCTTGCAAGAATATCAGAAAGGTTATTCAAAATTGAAGTAGAACCTACTCCGCCGCACGCGCCATAAACGCCTATTACCGTCCCAATTCTTTGAGCAACACCGACAATGCCTTCATGAGATTGTATTCTTTCCAGAGTTTGAAGCAATAAGTTAGTGGGTATTGGCTTTACCAGATAATCTGTAACACCATAGTTTAACAAACTTCTATAAAGCCCTACAGTGTCCCGTGTACCGACCACAATTACTCTTACATCTGGTGCGCAAACATTTGCCAGATTCTCCAAATCAGATAAAGGAAGTTCAGAGTTTGAAATATCAACAATGATCAAAGAGGGAGAAGATAATCGTGAATATTTCTGAACAGCCGATTTAACATCTCCTCTAAATACTTCCATTTTTTCAAAGTTCAACTGAGAAAAGCACGCTTTTATCTGAACCTCAGTTTCTTTGTCTAAAGTAAATGCCACGACATCATTAAGCAAAAAATCTGACGGCAACGATTGAGACGTTTTTTGCATTCTCATGACATCACTTCTCCCGCTGGGGCAACGCTGCCGCGTTACCTGACAGCAATCGGGAAACTGACGATATTCCCAGTTCACCAACTGCCGGTGCGAGTGGATGTGCAAATTCAATTTCTTGGATATTTACAAGGCTTAGTGCACGGTTAACATCTACTGCACAGCCAAATTTTACATTTCCATCATGCGGCCTACAGCCATCAAAGCGTGCGCCATACCGAAGGATCTCAATCCGGATTGTTTCTAATTGAGCCGCCGTAGAAAACCCTCGCGCGGTAACTTCATATTGAGGAGAAAGAAATGGTAACCTCGTGTTAATTATCGCATTGGACAGCTCTTCTGCTGACTTCGAGAATGGTATTAAACGAACATTGACCACGCCTGTTTCTTCATCCAGTTTTTCCAGAAAATCACTAAGTGAAGTTCCTCTATTATCCGTAAATTGGCCCTGGGCTGGTCTCAACAAGAAATCTATTTTTCCGGCTGAGGCAATAAGCGATACATAATCAGTTCGTTCAGACTTCCCATTATTCGACAAGCTCTCCATTGCACAGCCGCTCATAATCGGTGCTATGAAGAGAAGTACTTTGCCAATTACTCTAAATGATTTATTCACAATTCCTCCTAATACATAAACCCTCGAGGTCCGTACAATTTGATACCTTGCCCTCCCCGAACAGCATCAAATTCTTGTTCAGGATAATCTTTTAGCAACTTACCTTTCTCCATTTTTTCCTGAACATTTGTACTTCTTGCCCCATCAAGAGGTGAACGAAAATCATCTTTTGATAGGGGTTGAACAATATTAGCTGTCGCTATAATGACTAGTTCAGTTTCGGATTTTTGAAATTTGTTTGATCGGAATAATGGGCCAAGCACATCCAATGATCCAAGCCAGGGAACTTCATTCACCAAATTCCTACTGCTATTTAGCAATAGCCCTGCGACCGCAAAACTCTGCCCACTTGCAAGCTCTATCGTTGTTTCTGTTCTGCGAATAGCAATTCCTGGAATACTAATATTGTTGATAACAACAGCGCCAGCGGTAGAGAGCTCACTGACTTCAGGGCGAATGTGAAGGCTAATACGATCCTTTGAGAGAACAGTAGGTGTCATATCTAAGATCACACCGAACTTTTTAAACTCAACCGTTACTCTTTCATTATCCGCCGAAACAGGAATTGGAAATTCTCCACCTGCAAAAAAGCTGGCCGTCTCCCCGGAACGAGACGATAAATTCGGTTCTGCCAAAATTGTAATTAAGTTTTCTTCTGCCAACGCATCAATTACAGCATTAATAGACCCATTCCCGCTGTTTGATCCCAAGAAGCCGCTACTTCCCGCACCATTTACGCTTGTATTACCGATTAAATTTCCACTATTTGTTAGAACGTTACGGCCTGACAACAGACCAACCGTGAATGATCCAGGATTAAACAAGACATTCCAGTTAATGCCGATTTCTTTTGTTGCTTGTCGATTAATTTCTAAAATGCGTACCCGTAAATTTACCTGCAAAGGAGACGCTATCGAGAGCTGATTGACAATCTTCTCACCTTTTTTCAGATAACCATGGGCTAGGGATATTAGGTTTTCAGCAACCAAGGGAGATTGAACTTTCCCAGCAACGATTAATCGTCCCTCGGAAGATTGTAGTTTAATTTTAGTGTTTGGGAATTGGTATTTGATGACGTTTTCAAGGTTACTTAAGTCACGATACACGCGAACGCGGCGATCAAAAAGAACCCTATCTCCTTTGGAGAGAGCTACTATATGTGTACGGCCCGCTTTCTTACCAAAAACAAACATACTATCCCCTTGCGTCAATTGTATATCTGCAATGGCAGGGTTTGTAATAAGTATGTCCAGAACAGGAGCCCCTAATCTAAGGAGTGTTCCCTCATTGACTTGTAAATTGAGATCCGCTTCTTCAGCACTTAAGGCTAAGGTCGTAACCCGAACCATAACAATCATTATGAAAATTATTACAAGAAAAGACCGGATCACAATTTTTTCTCCGCATTTGCATCAGCACTATGTTTAATCTTTGGTATATTTCTAGTGATAATCGTTAATTTGTTCCCCCGCTGAATAAAAATATCCTTTGATTTTTTTTCCGGCACATCCGAAGCTTTAGTTAGATTTGGAAGCAAAGTCAGGTCACCAACGTTCATATCAGTGATTTTTTTTACAAGCGTTTTAGTTACAGTCATCTCAGGCCGAGTTGAGCGAAGACCGGCACCAAGCTTCCAATTCCTCTGGCAAGAGAGATTATCTCCGACTGATCGGGTGATACTTCAAGTATCAGATTGAGAGCACTTTTTCTTTTTGATAAGTCAGACTCCTTATTTTTGGCATTCGAAAAAGATGAATTTGATAAAACCCTTATATTTTCAGCAATTAATTTAACGGTTACTTCGTCCGAAAAAATGCGTTTTTTGTCTGGATCAAGAATAAGTACCAAGTCAATACGACTTCCTGGCCAAAGCATTGGTAAAATTGAATTTTCTGAATCGAAGAAGACTCCCATAGCCCTAAATTCTTCCTTCAAAATGTTGGGCAAAAAATTCAAGTCTGAGGGCCACAATATGGCATTTTCCTCAATCAAAGCCCCGGCTTCAATGTTTTTTGAAACAGCAAAATATTCACTGTTTTTTGTAAATTTTGCCGGAACTTGCATTTTATTTTTATCTTCAAATGCCGGCCTGCTCACCCAGACTACATCCGATAAATATAATATATCACCCGCAATTAGCCTCTTCTTTGCCGAAGGGATATTCACAAGAATCTCAGTTGGATTTGAATTCGTTTCAATATCACTAACTTGACCAGTCAATAACAGTTGCCCCAAATAAGTGGCTGCAGCTAGAAAAAATGCACAAGATATGAAGAGAAATACTGACCTCATAACTCTACTAAATGCCCGAAATAAATATTACTAATAACAAAACACCCAGCCACAGCGATTGCCACGCCATATGGCAGTGACCTCTTGTCAGGATACAAATCGATCAATCCATGAGTACCGAGTTTCATGTTCCACCATTCCCAAACGATCTTAATTCTTGGGGAAATGATCACGAGCGCCATTCCAGCACCAATTAAAGTTGTTAAAATAAGAAATTCAACACCCGAAATTGGCCCGACCCAAAGCGTTGTCATAGCCAATAACTTTACATCTCCGCCGCCAATTTTTTTAAATGCGAAAAGAGGAAGAAGCGCTATAAAAACACTCATGCCCCATAAATAATGCTGCCAAATCTCAGACTTTTGGCCTCCAGCAACCACGAACAATGCAAACAATAAAAATAGAGACACAGATATCCAATTAGGAATTATACGGCTTGTTAAATCTGTGAACGCAGCTACCGCTAAAAGAGAACACGCGGCCAAAGGCAAGGCAATGAGTAATCCACTGTTTAGGCTACTAATTATTTCGTTAAACATTGCCTCTCCCTCCGAAAATCGTGACTATATTAACCTGGCAAATCGCCTGTATCTGTGTCTGGGACTGTCTCTCCATTCAAAGAAATGTTATTTAGAGCACCTGACACCTTTCCATAAAAACTCCCCCCGGCTAGTGTCAATACAACCGCCGCAGCGGCAGCAAGCAACGCATATTCAACAGACGTCACGCCACTTTCGTTTTCCCATAACCCAGTTAAAAATCGGACCATATTTCCCTCCAAATTTTGTGACCAGCTTCTCGTTTCTCCAATTTTCCTCTAATTTTTGCTGAAGGTCATCTCGGTCAAAATCTCCATCAATTTTAATAAAAAAGACCCTCATATTCTCTACCTTAAGTGTAATAGGACTCTGGTCGAAAATTGACCAATTCATGCGAAGCTTATCATTAATCTAGTTTATGAATCAGTAAATTTTATATAAATAATTTATAGTTTGATGCCATCAATAATTTTCTAAAAAAGAGAATAATATATAATTTAATTCTATTTTTGAGGGAATCCTTAGCGAATTCAGTTTTTTCAGAAAACTCTTCAACTTCATAAGTAGATGAATTTGGTTCTTCAAAATTCATTTCACACTGAATGATTCTATACCTTAATGTGGACAAACCAACTATTTGCATTCAACATCGTCACAGTAAGATAGAATCTTCATAAAACTAGATTTTCTAAGTGCAATAAATCATCGTTAAGGGTATACCGATTTTTGGCCGTTCAGATGACCGATTAGCCAAATTTGATTAATAGAGGGGATGACAATTGGTTAGCGAGAATAACGCACGCCGTATCTTGATATACAGCCATGATTCATTTGGGCTAGGGCATCTTAGAAGATGCAGAACGCTGGCGCATGCGTTAGTTGAACAAAATCAACATTTGTCTGTCCTGATACTCTCTGGCTCTCCTATCATCGGAAGCTTCGAATTTAAGGCCCGCGTAGACTTTGTCCGCATACCAGGCATCATTAAACTCAGAAATGGTGAATATACTTCTTTAAGCCTTCATATTGATACAGAGCAAACGCTCGCAATGCGGGCATCGATAATTAAACATACGGCTGATACATTTGATCCCGACATTTTCATTGTAGATAAAGAGCCTTTTGGCCTTCGCGGTGAAGTTGAAGAAACTCTTGAACTTATGAAAAGCAAAGGCACGCGATTAGTGCTTGGCTTACGTGATGTTCTGGATGATCCAGCCCTACTCATACCCGAATGGAAGCGAAAAAATGTGCTTCCTGCCCTAAAATCACTTTATGATGACATTTGGATATTTGGCGTAGAACAACTGTATAATCCTCTGCAAGGCCTAAACCTGCCTGCGGATATCAAACGAAAAATCACCTACACGGGATATTTACCACGAACGGTGGAAACCGGCGCAGACTCGACTATCATGGAAGAAATAGACGAGCCTTACATTCTTGTTACCGTCGGAGGCGGCGGCGATGGTGACATACTGACAGATTGGGTGTTACGTGCCTACGAAGCCGAGAACAAACCACCGATAAATGCATTATTTGTCTTAGGCCCTTTTATGCCGCCCGACCTCCGTGCCGATTTCCGGGACAGAATTAACAAATTGGAACAGGTTACTGCCGTCACATTTAATAACCAGATGGAATCTTTGGTTGAAGGTGCCGAAGCCGTCGTTGCCATGGGTGGTTATAATACTTTTTGTGAAATCCTTTCCTTGGATAAAAGAACACTTATTATCCCAAGGACTGTACCGCGCCTTGAACAATACATACGTGCGACCCGAGCTGCTGAACTTGGCTTAATAAGTGTCCTCATTGACGATGGCTTGCGGTCAGCTGAAAGTATGGGCATTGCGCTACGACAATTGTCTCAGCAAAAGAAACCGTCCGAAACGATCATCCCTGGCCTTCTTGATGGATTGAAAAATTTGAATAGATTAGCCAGACTACGATTTATTGATCGAGACAATGCTGTTACGACTATCAGCAGCCTTAAAACACGCGAGCGTAGTTAGAGTACAGGACTTACAATTTTATTGAGACAATTAGAAACAGAAATCACTGTTTTTTGTGTTGTGCTATTGAGTGTCGAATAAGAAAATTTGATTAACGGTTATTAATGCGTGAAGGCTTTTAGCGTTTTTCTTCACCCCTAGAGAAACTTGGTTATATATCAACAATTCATTCTTGGAGATTTACATCAAGAGAATTTAGCAACAATTCTCTTCCTTTTCTGAACGGAAGAATCTTCCACTGCGCCACCCATAATTAGTTAAGATCTCGATAGAAACACCCAATAAAATCACGAGAGTGGCCAGTTTAGGAGCATTCGAAGCACTTATTTCACGCACACAGTTCAATACAAATGTATTAAGCCCATAGCGAAAGCACTATAAGTATTAGAATTTGAACCATATGTCGCTATATTCTTTAAGTTAGACCTTAAACCAAGATTGAGAAAACCATGAAAACAAGAAGAATATTGGCTCCATTCATTTTTGCTTCTGTCATTGCGACGGTGTTCCCCACCCTTAGTGCCAATGCAAAGGATAACTGCAGTAGTGAAATTAATAGAGTATTAGAAGGTATCTCACTTGAAGGAAAAACAATAAAAAAATCATCTATTATTGGCGTTTACGACAATATGCGGGGTGGTTCGCGTGTCTCTGGCTTTGAAGGTTGGTTTTCATTTGACCAATGCAAAGGAAATCTTGTTATCGTTGTAGATATGGCATGCCATATGCGATCAACTTATACCCGTGGCAACTGTGAAATTTCAGGTCTTAAAAATTACTAAAACCAAATTACAAGTCAGTATCCCCTATTCTTATAGTTACTATTAAATATTTCACTTAAAGAGAACTATAAAGTCAGCAAAGAGGAGACTATGGGTAAAAAATTTATTCTTATCGTTTTTTTGCTAATCCTCAGTTTTCAAGGATCGTCCCTTGCCGAAGCACTAAACACCTCTAATGATTTTACGATAAAAGTCGCATCGACTGAATGGCCACCATACGTTTACTTAGAAAACGGAAAAATTCAAGGAAATGCCTACAAAATT
>Ga0209826_1002651_pt1 | contig 11619 bp, 11 predicted proteins | sample GOMGulsemesocosm_5_FD_184637 | JGI IMG/M metagenome (GOLD analysis project Ga0209826, IMG submission 184637) | Methane-oxidizing microbial communities from mesocosms in the Gulf of Mexico - GOM15C Gulf of Mexico (SPAdes) (version 2) | ecosystem: Environmental > Aquatic > Marine > Cold seeps...
AAAAAACAAGGCTACTTATCCTGATCATTATCTTTGTTTTTATCTTTATTAATATTAGTCCAAAGACTAATATTGCTTTTTACCACATCATTTATTAAGCCAAAAGGAGTGTTTTTTTGCACTCTATTTACTATAGAGCTCATATTACCTTGCTGCTCAATAAATACAGATAAACTTTGCTCTAAGAACTCTTGAAGATAACTTTGGTTACTATTACCATAAAAGCTAATCAGTTTTTTCAATAAGTTATTAGTTAACAAAGACTGATTTTCACTGGTTTCTTCTTCATTTATAATTTGTAGCAATACACTTCTAGTTCTATCCTCTTGAGTCTTTGAATCAATAATTTTGAATTCAGAGCTAGATATAACTAATTTTCGTATATAGGACAAATTTACATACTGACTTTGTGATGTATCATAAAGCCTACGATTTGGGTATCTTTTGATAGTTATCAATGAACTTCTTTACCTATTTAAGTTTTTAAAAAACAGTATATCAATAAATATGAGTAATGCTACACCCGTATTACCCGTATTACCTCAACATGCAGGATTGAGCTGGAAAATATTTTATGTAGTTATTCTCCTTAGATTAAGTTTCATGTTTTATTTAGCTATGTTTTATTTAACTATGTTTTATTTAACTATGTTTTATTTGACTATGTTTTTTGTTTTTTACATAGCTACCAGGCGCTGACTCAATGCATTTAAAAACAGCATTCCCAACTTTTCTGGCTAAGACTTCTTTTTCTGAACGCTCTAGTAACCAAGTTTTCCAGTTGTTCCACCAAGAGCCTGAGTTTTCATTTCCATTATTTAACCAGCATTGCGCATTACTAGGTAAATCATCATTAACCCAATAAGAATATTTATTTTGCGCTGGTGAGTTTATGACCCCTGCTATATGTCCTGCACCACCTAAAACAAAGCGTTTATCACCAGAGAATAGCTTTATGCCATCATATACCGATGTCCAAGGAACGATATGATCATCTATTGCAGCAAAACAGTAAACAGGCGTATCGATAATAGTGAGATCAATCTTTATTTCATCTATAAAAACTTTACCTTTACTCAATTTATTATCTATATATAACTCTTCGATAATAAACCTTAAAACCTCAAAAGTAATATTCTGCTGATCATTACTCCAAAATAAAAAATCAAATGCTTCTGGTTGTTTACCCTTTAAGTAATTATTGATGAAGTAAAACCAAATTAAATCATTTTCTCTTAACAAATTAAAAGCTACGCTTAAAAATCTACCATCAATTATTCCATTTTTTGCAATATTTTTAATTAAAAGCAATGTGCTGTCATTATCAATGAGGTTTCCTATATCACCTGGATCTGAAAAATCTAACATGGTGGTAAAATAAGATAGACTTTGTATTCGCTTATCACCTTTAGCTAACATATAAGCTTGAGTACTCGCCAATAACGTTCCGCCTATGCAGTAACCTACGGCATGAATATTCATAGAGTTTGTGATACTTTCAATAACATCTATTGCTTTAATAACACCTAATTTAACTAAGCTTGAATACGTAAATTTTGGTAGTAATTCACTTGGGTTAACCCAAGACATTATAAAGACAGTAAATCCTTGCTTTACAAGCCATTGAACTAAAGATTTTTTTTCATTCATATCTAAAATATAATATTTATTTATAAATGGAGGAACAAGTAATAGAGGTACTTTTTTAACTTTATCAGTGTTAGCTTTGTATTGAATTAACTGAAATAATTCATTTTGAAAAATAATATCGCCTGCTGCATAGGCTAGATCTTTTCCTATTATAAATGAATTAGGTTTTACTTGGCTTATAGATAGCGCACCAGAAGGGCTATTAGTTAAGTCATTTATATAGTTTTCCATGCCTTTAACTAAAGATTGTCCATTAGTATTAATAAACTCTCGATATACTTCAGGATTTGTACAAATAAAATTAGAAGGGCTAATGGTATTTAGGTACTGACGAGTTAAAAACTTTAGTTTGTTTTTAACTTTTATGTCCTTAAACTCGACTGATTCAACAATTTTTTGAACTAATGAAGAGTTTAATAAATAAGATTGCTTTATATAATTAAAGAATAAATTTTCCTGCCGCTCTTTATCTTCAAGTATTATTGCTGAATTTTTTTCTATATTTTTATTTTTATTTTTATTTTTTACATTGCTTTCCATGAATGTATTATTGATACTTTCCCAAAGCGTTATTTGCTTAGCTAAAAACTCTAATTGCAGGTGAGAAATACATTCAAGATCTATATTTGAACAATTAAAAAACAAATCGCTTATCGGTTTTCGGTCATACAACAACTCAAAATTGATATCTTTTTCATCACCTACCATTTGTTTTACGATTTGATCAAAAACACCAAAATATTTTTTCATTAATTCAGATATTTTTAGATTCAAACAGTTTTTATCAATGGAGTCCATTAGATTATCAATATCCAAGATCAAAAACATCAGAGCTTTTAAGCCCTGATGTTTTATTTAAATGAAATTTTCTATCCGTTAAAGGATATTTTTTCAATAGTTCAAACCATTAAGATTTTTTAACTTTTTCCATGTTTTCATTATAAGAGCTTTTTACAATCTCTGCTACTTCTTTAGATGATTCTGTTGCTACTTGTAATACATCTTTAACTGCTGCACTTGCTTTTTCTTGCAACTCTTTTGAATAAGTTTTTTGCTTTTCTAAAACTTTTTGTAAGTCTTTTTCACCAGCAAGTGCTTTTGTATGTTCAGCACCTTCATTTAAAGTAGTAGTCAAAAATGTTGCTTGTGTATTAATTAACTTTTCAGCCATTTTTACATTAATAGTAACTAAGTCGCTTAAAGGTTTAACTAAGTTAGATAGGTTTTCAGTCATTTGGTTATACATGGTATTTCCCTTGTGTAGGTTTTAAGTTTAAGTTGATTTAAGTTTCCTGAATTACTGCACTGCAGCAATTCAATAAAGCCAGTTTACTCCCCTTAAAATTAATGTCAACACTTTTTTTGCTGCCCTGCAGCAAAAAAGTATCAGAGGTTAATCTCGACTTATAACGAACAATTAAAACCTTGTTGGTTTCACACTTGTTTTCGCTTTATTTAAGTCAGTAACCGGCGCCTTAACTTCTTCACCAACTTTGGCTGATACCACTTTTTCTACAGGCTTTTGAGGCTCAACTTTTGCTTGAGCCTCTGTAGCAACTGTTGGTGTTGGTGTTGGTGCTACCGCTTTTTCTGCAGGCTTTTGAGGTGCAGCTTTTGCTTTAACCTGCCCAGTCACTTTTGGTGCTACCGCTTTTTCTGCAGGCTTTTGAGCTACAGGCTTTTGAGGTGTAGCTTTTGCTTTAACCTGCCCAGTAACCTTTGGTGTTACAGGTTTTTTAGCTACCGCTTTAGCTTTTACTCTTTGAGGAGCCACTTCCTTTTTAATTTGAGGTTTTGACTCTAACTGATTTGCACTTTGTATAAGTTGTTTTATTTTTGGAGCAACTTCTTTTCTAAATATGCTGCCATTAAATATACCATAATGACCAACACCTTCTTGAACATATTTTTCTTTTAAGTTATCAGGTAATTCACTACAAAAATCAACTGCAGCAGTACACTGTCCAAGACGTATCATGTCATCTTCTTTACCTTCCATAGCCAGTAATGGTATGTCAATAATAGATTTAAAATCAACAGTTTTACCTTTATAAACAAATATATTTTTAGCAATAGTATGATCAAGAAATACATTGGTTAATGTTTCTAAGATAAACTCTTCCGTCATATCTAAAATAGCAAAATATTCATCATAAAATTTACGATGTTTTTCTGCAGAATCATCATGATCAAAGAAAACATCTTCAGCAAATTTAAAATGTGCTTGTATATGATTCTTAATATTTGGCGCTATAAAGTTAGCTAATTGAATAGACCCTGGATAGACTTTTCTACCTTTACCTAAATAACTATTAGGAACGGTATGTACCACCATTTTTTTAAAAGTATCCATATCAAAAGATTTCATTTTTTCAGATATTCTACCTGGATTAACTCTCATATCCATCGGTGCGGCAATTAATGTTAAACTTGCTGGTTTATAAGAAGCTTTTTCTTCTGACAAAACCGCTGATGCAACTAAAACTGCTGGTCCCGCTTGGCATACACCAACAACATGAACGTTTTCACCCAGCTCTTTTAAAAAGTCAATAACATAGTCAATATATTCTTCTAGCCCAAAACGACCATCGCTAACAGGAACATTTTTAGCATCTAGCCAATCGCACGCATAAACTTGATGATCAGGAAAAAACTCAACGAAAGTATTCGCTGTTAAGGTGGCGTGATGCCCTGATAATGCAGGTACAAATAAAACTTTAGGCGCATCACTCTTTAAACCTTTATTGCTAAATTTTAATAAATTAGCAAAGGGTTTTTGTTTAATGGTGTTTATTTCTACTTTATACTTTTTCCCTTCGACAGTAACATCTTCAAACTGCCACTCTTGTTTAGGGTAATGATCTAATAATCTTGCTGATGTTTGTAATATAGCAGAATTAAAGCTACCTAACGTTGTTTTGGCTAATGGGTTTATTTCACTGGTTACTAATGTATTCAATGTCTTTAAAACAGCAACGATAGGTTTAGTTTGCTGATACATCATATCAAAAAGTGCATATTTCATATAATTCTCTCTACTTAAAATAAATATTCCCAGAATAATCTTTTCTGCTTATGCAGAACTCATTGAGTATGTGGGAATTTGTTTGTAATTGTCACCTTGGTTTTACATAGTTTTGAATCTTTGGTTCATCGCTATAGTTAACCAACCGTATTTGCAAAATGTCCATCTAACCATGAATCACTATCCCAGAACTACTTTTAAAATTTCTTTTAAATATGTGGGCATTTTGTAAAGACTGCTGAAGTTTATACGTTAATTATCATCATCAATTTTTTATATTATACAGTGGAATAGAATGTACATCAGAATATACTGAATATACTGGGTATAATTAGATTAAATAATCATAAGCCATAGGTGTAAAGAAGATGAACCTAACATAAACAAAGGAGACCAACTGATTCCAACTCTGCGTATGTATAGGTACATCAAGTATTAAAACCATTATATACTATACAATTATAAGTAGTAGTTGCTCAGCAATAAGTGCTGGAGACTCTTCACCTTTAATTTCACAAGTTACTTGATATTTAAGTAAAACTTGGCCTGGTTTTTTTTCTATGGCTGAAAGTAATTTAAAATGCCCCCTGACTAAACTGTCAACTTTTACTGGCGTTAAAAATCTTACCTTATCAAAGCCATAATTTATAACCATTTTATGTTGTTCTATGTCAATTGCAGCTTGTTCCATAAACTTAGGCAATAGTGATAAAACAAACATACCGTGAGCGATAGTGCCACCAAAAGGTGTTTCTTTAGCGGCAATAGGATCTATATGTATAAATTGATGATCAGCAGTCACATCCGCAAATTCATTAATATTTTTTTGTTTTAATTCGACCCATTCACTAACGCCCGTATCTTTACCTATATATTGTTCTAATTGATCTTTATTAACTGAAATAGTCATTTTATTAACCTTAATTTATTGGTTTATGATGGTTGATGTACATATTCACCCGGTGCATCACATATAGGTTTATTATTTTTACTACCTAATAATTTAGGTGCATTTTTCTTATAACCTGAATTTTTCGATAACCAAGCTGACCAATGTTCCCACCATGTTCCTGATTGTTTCTCTGCAGTTTTCAACCAGTCATCACTTGATTTAGGGATCGTTTTATTGACAAAGTAACTCGCTTTAGGGTTACCGGGTGGATTGACTAAACTTTGAATATGTCCACTTGAAGTTAAAACAAACTGTTTATCACCACCTAAAATATCAGTAGTACGATAGCAAGCTTTCCAAGGTGTTATATGATCAGTGACTCCTGCTAGAATATATTTATCACATGTTGATGTTTTAAAATCAATTTTAACACCGTTAATTAAAAAACCTTCTGGCTTTTCAAAAAGGTGCCCCGAGACTAAATCGATATAATCACAATGTAATGCCGATGGAAGATTTGTGGTATCACTATTCCAATAAAGAATATCAAATGCAGGTGGCTTTTTACCCATTAAGTAGTTATTAACAACATAATTCCATATTAAATCATTAGGGCGCATCCATGAAAAAACTTTAGATAACTCACTACCCTTTAATAAGCCTTCCTCTTTTGATTTAGTTTTAACATCATCAAGGTGATTGTCATCAACAAACATTGACATTTCAGAATCTTCTTTATGCTGTGATAATGAACATACAGATAAAGCTAATGTGTTGACCCTGTCATTTCCCTGCTGTTCAAGATAGCTTGTTAATACACTCGCAGTGATCCCTCCTGAACAGGCACCCATGATATTAATTTTATCTTTACCTGAAACTTCTTTTATAACGTCTAAGGCTTCAACAAGTGCTTCAATATAATTAGAAAGAGAAAAATGACTTTGTTCTTTTTGTGCATTTCTCCAACTTATCATTAATGTTTGAAACCCAGCATTAACACAATAATTTGTAAAACTTTTTTCTTTTGTTAAATCGTAAACATAAAATTTATTTATTTGAGGAGGAATGATAAGGAAAGGAACAGAGTAAACTTTATCTGTTTGAGGAGTATATTGAATTAATTCTAATAATTCATTTTTAAAAATAACCTTTCCTGGCGTTATAGCGAGATTAACACCCACTTCAAATTGTGATTTATCAACTTGGCTAGGTAAACCGTCATTATTTTTTAAATCTTCAATAAAATGATTAAAGCCATTAAGTAAACTAGCTCCTTTAGTATTTACCATTTCTTTTAATGCCGCGGGATTTCCCACTAATGTATTCGTTGGTGCAATAGTGTCACTAAACATTGAAAATAAATATTTTGCTTTACGTTTTTCTTCATCAGAAAAAGAGTCATCTTGGCTCCATTCTTCTAGTGATTCTTGTAAGGCTAAATAGGATTGCATTAAATAATTATAAGTAGGTACCGATTGCCAAGATTCATCTTTAAAACGTTTATCTTTTTTACTTGGTTCGAATACCGTTTTCTTTGTCATTATGTCCATCATTTTGGTGCCTAATGACATATTAAAATCGATAACACTAGAAGGGCTTTTTGCCGCCATAGATAGAGTATCCATCCATGAGGTCATCATAGACTTAGAGTCTACTCCTAACATTGGATTTAAGGCTGAAGTGAGCTCTGATGTTTCTTGTAGTAAGTTTTCATCTTCAGGTTTATTATTATTATTTTCTATTGTTTTTTTAGTCATATATACTCCAGAACAATCTATAGTTATTGGCTATAAAGCTTAATTTCCTTCAAAGATAAGAGCTTCATTCATGCACATTTTATGTATCAGCAAGATTGTCCTTCTTCTAAAATACCAGCAAAATTCGCAAGTAAAAAAAGAGGACAATCTATGTTCAACATTATTTAAAATGCTTATTCTTTAAATTAAAGACATTAAAAAGAATAATGTTTAAACTTTTCTCTCAATTTTAATTTATGCATTTTACCCGTTGCTGTCATCGGAATCGCATCAACATATTCAATAGCATCAGGCATCCACCACTTAGCAATTTTTCCGGTTAAGAAGGCTACTACTTCATCATACGATAAGGCATCACCTTTATGATTTTCTATTATTAATAACGGACGTTCATCCCATTTAGGGTGTTCTACACCAATGACAGCGGCATGAAATACATCAGGATGTGACATCATTGCATTTTCAATATCTACAGAAGAGATCCATTCGCCACCTGATTTTATAACATCTTTACTTCTGTCTGTTATTTTCATATAACCATATTGATCAATAACTGAAATGTCACCGGTGTCAAACCAACCATTTTCATTTTTTACATCAGGTCGATTAAAGTACTGATCGACTACCCAAGGGCCTCGCACTAAAAGGTTTCCTGATTCTTTAGCATCCCACTTTACTTCTTGACCATCATCGTTGATCAATTTAAGTTCAACACCAAAAACAGGTATACCTTGTTTTAATTTTTGTTCAAACAATTTCTCATCACCCAAGTCTTGTACTTCTTGTGAGTGAATATGATTAATGGTACCTAACGGGCTCATTTCTGTCATACCCCAAGCATGAATGATGGCCATATCTTGTTCGTCTTGGAAGTAACGGAATAAATGAGGAGGCATAGCTGTGCCACCAACAACCAATTTTTTAAGACATGTTAATGAAATATTATTTTCTTGTACATAATGTGCTAATAAATTCCAAACTGTTGGTACGCCTGCGGCTAATGTAACATTTTCTTTTTGGATAAGACGACTTAACACCTTGGGATCAGCAACCTTAGCACCCGCTAATACCAGTTTACAGCCTGCCATAGCAGCCATATATGGGATACCCCAAGCATTAACATGAAACATAGGAACAACTGGCAGAACACAGTCATTTTTACCTATTGAGAATGCATCTGGCGCAATTGCAGACATGGTATGTAACACTAATGCTCTGTGACTATATTGTACGCCTTTAGGATTTCCTGTCGTACCTGATGTATAACAAAGTTGGCATGGATCATTTTCATCAAGCTCAGGCCAGTCATGCTCTTTAGAGTAAATACTGATCTCATCTTCATAGGTAGACCATTTCTCCCCTAAATGCTCCACTACTGATACATCTGATGTTAAAACAATAAACTGTTCAACGCTGGTTAATTCAGCTTCAACACTTTTGATTAAATCAATAAACATAACATCAAGGAAGATTATTTTATCGCTAGCATCATTAACAATAAAGTTAACTTGATCAGGGTGTAATCTTGGGTTAATAGTATGACAAACCGCGCCTGAACAACCTATGCCATAGTATAACTCTACATGTCTAAAATCATTCCATGCAAGTGTTGCTATTCGATCACCTTTTTTAATGTGATGAGCTTTTAACAAGTTAGCAATTTGTGCTGAACGGTCAAAAATATCACCAAGTGTACAACGGTGCTCATCATGATCACTTGTTATTGATACTACTTCTTTATTCGCGTTAATCTGTTTACCGTGGTTCATAATTGACGTTAAAGTCAATTGAAAGTTCATCATACTACCCAGCATAAATGCCTCCTGGTGTTATTATTTTAGTGTGGTGTAAAATTTATTCTTATAAAAATTACTTCTTATAATATTTACTATTTTTTATTACTATTTTTTATTACTATCTGTTTATTTATAAAGGCATTGCTGTATATCCAATGCCTTTATAAATAAAAAAATCGAATCGATTACTTCATTTGTTTTTTCATGTTGTGGTATATGACCACATCCCTTGAGTATATTTTTAGTTGCTACGCTAGATACATTATCTGCAATATAATCTGGGAAGGCATTAGAGCCATATTCATCATTTTCACCATGTATGACTAAAACAGGACAAGTGACGTCTTTTATACAATAGCCTAAGTTCCACTGAGAAAATTCTGGCGATAACCATACGCCTGTCCAAGCATTTAAAACCCATTGAGCCTTATCACCATGCCACTTTTTAAGCCGTTCAATTTGTCCTGATTTTTTAAACATTTCTTTAGCATCTATAATACCTTTAAGGGTTCTATCTTCCACAAAGGCTTGAGCTGCTATAGAAATCACAGCCATACAATGTTTATCAATAGCGGCAATATTAAGCGACATACCACCACCAACACTATGACCAAGTAAAATATATTTTTGAATTGAGCAATGTTTTTTAATTATAGGAAAAAAAACAGTTGCCTCTTCTTTAATAAAGTTTATCGATGGCAATACCTTACGAATAGCTGATTGACCGAAACCTAAACGATCATAAGTTATAATATGTCTAGAAAGCTTACTCGCTAATAACTCAGGAAAACCTTTCCATAATTTCACACAACCTAAAGAGTCGTGCAGCATAACAATAGGGACTTCAGACGATAATTGCGCTGGAATCCATTCTTTAATATATAAATATCCCTCAGAAATTTCAACCTTTGATTCTTTAGTCATTACCTTTACCATGGCTGAGTCTCTTTATTATATAAATTAAAAATAATCATTTAATGCTACACCTATACCAAAGCGCTCTTGCGAATAATTATAATCAATCAAACTTTCTCCGTAGCCATTAAAGTATTGAAAGTAGCCTCTGATATTTCCTATTAAAGGAAATGTAACCCCTATTTCAACAGCACCTTTATGCTCTTTAAAATTTTCTCGCCCCATCGCTGACAATTCAATATTTTCCCATTTATAAACGGTCATAAGCTCAAAACTTCCCATATAATCACTAATATCAGGGTTATCATTACCTGGATCTTCAGGTGTAGTTACTTTATCTCCCTCTGGTATTTTCCACCAAGGACGAAAAGACAGAGCAAAATTATCTTTTGCAAAAATAAAGTTAGCATATATTCTATTCCAACTTCGTGATAATTGTCGTGATTGTGACTGCCCATTTGATTGATGTTCTATCCCTAAAAAAAGTCCAGTTTTACCACCTGAAATTTCAAAATCTAACGGTGCAAAGTAAAAAAATTCAGGTTGATAGTTTGTTTCTCTAAAGGGTCTGGACAGCTCTTGAGTATACATTTGCCACCAAGACTGAAGAGTAAAACCAAAAGAAAGGCTATCACCTTCGGTAAATAAGCTATTGGTCATTAAGGGTATTTTAAAGCTGATTTGTAACTTAGCTTCGGTGTTTTTTAATTCATTTGACCTATTATTATCCGAAACATAAATAGCTTGATTAATGTTATTGCTATAAGAGATGGGTAATATGTAATTTTTTTTATGGGGTATAATTGCAAACGGTTCATCAGCAAGTTTTTTTTCTGCTTTAAACCTTTTTTCTACTGCTGAAAAGGTTTCTTTGTTCTCTAATAACTCTTCATTACAAGTTTCATTTAACACTTGTAATGTCATATTTTGATCCATAGACAACGATTTTTTTAAGATGCAATTATCAAACTTAATAGTTGATGTATTAGATGCTTTACTTGCCATAGAGAATAATATAATCGAAAACAGTAAAACAGAGCCATTTAATGACCTGCTTTTTATATAACTGCTTTCTATATACTTATTTCTCATATATCTTTTTCCAATATAATGCACATTATTTTGTAATTCTTTAACTCCATTTTGAATATACTATTTTCACCGTTATTAATCTGGGATCTTGGTGAGTTAAACACTAGATCCCCCATTAAAATACCTCTGGGGTAACAAGGGATAAATAGTTACTCTTTTTCACCATTCCTGCAGTTTATTCAAGTAATAATGATATTTTTGCACGAGCGTCTTTATCTTTTGCGATGTACAAATTGTTTAGTTTCATCAATATCAACTGCCATTTGGGTTAATTTATCATGTAATTTACCTGATGACTTTGATTTAAAACTGGTATACCAACTTTTTAATTCATTAAAATATGAAAACACCATGTCATTAGCTTCATTTGAATAAAACGCAACCTTGCTTTTCTTTTAATTTTTAATTTTTAATTTTTAATTTTTAATAAAGCAGATTGACTACTCTTCACTAAAAAATGCACCTCAAGCATCACGTTGTCATTTTGTTCAT
>Ga0209826_1002653_pt1 | contig 11614 bp, 10 predicted proteins | sample GOMGulsemesocosm_5_FD_184637 | JGI IMG/M metagenome (GOLD analysis project Ga0209826, IMG submission 184637) | Methane-oxidizing microbial communities from mesocosms in the Gulf of Mexico - GOM15C Gulf of Mexico (SPAdes) (version 2) | ecosystem: Environmental > Aquatic > Marine > Cold seeps...
TTCTTTTGCGAAGTTTTCAACTCCACTTTTGTCACTAACACTGATTAATGCTCTCATTTTTCTTTTAAATCCTCTTGTCGTAGTTTATACCAAATAAAATAATTAGTTATTTTCCCGCGCGGTAGTACAGTTTGCACTCCCTAGCTTCTAGATTTTACTTAATCACATTTCAATATGATTAAGTAAAATCTAGAAACTATGAAGCACAACTTGTACTATTTAAGTACTAACTTCTTGTTTTGTTTGGTATTATAATAAATGAAAAAAAACAAATGTTTTCTTTCATTTATTATACTTTTAAACTTTAGAAATGAAAAAGGCCAAACTCAATTTGAGTTTGGCCTTTTTTTTATAAATCTTGTTCAATCACACTTTGAAACTTATTATAATAAATATCTCGTGCATCTTCCAAGGACTTCGTCACACCATTAACCGAAACGATATCCCCACGAACATGACCAATTTTCATACAATATTGATCTTTACTTGAAACCAAAGTTTCAAATGCTTCTTCATTTTCATAAGAAACTTCAACAATCGCTCGACTTAAAGTCTCAGAAAAAATATCTTTTGCGTCATTTAAAGGTGCAACGATATCAACACCTTTATTTCCAACAACGGACATTTTAGCTGCTGCTATTGCTAGACCACCAACATTAACATCTTTAGCAGAATTTAATAAACCAGCTTTATTAGCATCGATAACAGTTTCCCAAAGTTTTAATTCTTTTTTAAAGTCAACTTCTGGGTGAGCACCTGCAACGGTATCATACATTTTTTTCATATATAAAGAACCACCAAACTCGTGCATAGTATCACCTAATAAATATAAAGTACTTCCATCTTTTTGAATACAAGAAGGTAATACATTATTAGCATCTTCATTAATTCCAACAGTAGCAATTGAAGGTGTTGGGAAAACTCCCACTCCATTTGTTTCGTTGTATAAAGATACATTTCCACCAATTACAGGAGTTACAAGTTCTTTACAAGCTTTTTTAATACCTTCACAAGAAGCTGCAAACTGCCACATTACTTCTGGGTTTTCAGGATTTCCAAAGTTAAGACAATCTGTAATTGCTTTAGGCACTGCTCCACTCATAGCAACATTACGACCAGATTCCATAACAGCAGCACTTGCACCTAGTTCTGGATTGATGTAACATAATCTTGTATTACAATCAGCACTCATAGTTAAGGCTTTTCCTGTTTCTTTAATACGGATAGTTGAACCATCTAAAGTTCCTGGGCCTTTAATGGTGTTTGTTTGTACCATTGAATCGTATTGATTATAAACCCAAGATTTATCAACCACTTCCATGTCAGAAAACATCTCATCAAATGCAACTTGACTAGAGATTTTTTTATCCATAACAAAATCTTCAAGCCCATTTAAATAAGCAGGTTTTGCTGTTGGTCTGTCAAGAATTGGTGCTTGCTCAGATAAAGGTTGAATAGGAATATCTGCACATAGTTCACCATTCCAGAATAGTTCCATATTTCCTGTACCAGTCACTTCACCAATAACAGCAACATCTAATTCCCATTTTTCAAAAATGTCAATGATTTGTTGTTCACAACCTTTTTTAGCACAAATTAACATTCGTTCTTGTGATTCACTTAACATAAAGTCATAAGGAGTCATTCCTTCTTCACGTGAAGGAACCTTGTCTAAATGCATGATCATACCAGAACCACTTCGTCCTGCCATTTCAAAAGAAGAAGAAGTAAGTCCAGCAGCACCCATATCTTGAATACCAATAATATAGTCTTCTTTAAATAATTCTAAACAAGCTTCTAATAATAGTTTTTCAGTGAATGGATCACCAACTTGAACAGTTGGTCTTTTTGACTCATTGTCTTCTGTAAATGCTGCACTACTCATAACTGCACCACCAAGACCATCTCGTCCTGTTTTACTTCCAACATACATTACTGGATTTCCAAGACCTTCAGCAAGTCCTAAAAAGATTTCATCTTTTTTTGCAAGTCCAAGGGTAAAAGCATTTACAAGGTTGTTCCCAGCATAACACTCTTCAAAAGTAGTCTCACCACCAATAGTAGGAACTCCCATACAGTTACCATATCCACCGATTCCAGAAACAACACCACGAAGTAAAAATCTGTGCTTTTGAGCAGTTTCAGAATTACCTTCAATTCCTGCAAATCGAATAGAATTCATATTTGCAATAGGTCGAGCTCCCATAGTAAAGACATCTCTTAAGATTCCACCAACACCAGTTGCCGCACCTTGATATGGTTCAATAAATGAAGGGTGATTGTGTGATTCCATTTTAAAAACAGCAGCATAACCATCACCAATGTCAATAACACCAGCATTTTCACCTGGACCTTGAATAACCCAAGGTGCTTTAGTAGGAAAACCATTTAAGTATTTTTTACTTGATTTATATGAACAGTGTTCACTCCACATAGCTGAAAAAATACCAATCTCAACATGATTTGGGTCTCTGTTTAATATTTTTTTAATGTCATCTAGCTCTGTTAATGATAAAGAGTGAGCTAATGCCATCTCTTCAAGATTCATATCGTTTTGCATCGTTTACCTTAAGTAATACCAAATTGAATTTGGTATAAGTATTTTAAGCGCGATTTTAACTAAAACTATATTAACAATCTATAAAACTGCTGTATTAAATTGATACCACAATATTGCCACATTTTTAAGCTAGACTCATATTAGAAGGATTTTTCATGATAAAAAAATACTTACTTGCATTAATGGTTTTATTGATGACACCCCTACTCAATGCCACTGAAATACAAAAAAGCAATATCAAACCTGGATTATATGTAATTTTACTGGGCACTTATGCTGGTATTAATGATGCCAGACGCTTTGCCAATAATTTTGAAAATGAGAAAGTATATATACTAAAAGAAAAAGACTACTTTACAGTAAGAATTGTAAATATAGAAACAAAAGAATTGGCTTTGGAAAAATTAATAGCAATTAAAAGAAGCGTGCCAGATGCAGTAATTTGGAAGAAAATGAAATTTATCAAACCAAAAAGGTTCAATAAACTTCATAGTCAAATTTATACTGTTGACTCTTATGAAACATCAGAGCCTGTAAATAAAAGTGAGGGTTAACCCTCAGCTAAAATGGACATTTTTCCATTTTTAAGTTCAATATATAGTTCTTTTTTACCTTCAAATTTGTAAGTTCTTGTTTTGTAATCTTCATCCATCACCACTTTATACATGATTTTATTTATAGAGTTTGGATAAGGCATTATATTGATGTTTTTGAATTCAATTATCTTTTTTTCATTTTTCGAGAAGATTCTTTTTTTATACTGAGTAAACTTGCTCAATCCCATTCCATTGTCCTTTTTGAAAGTTTTATCATAAAATGAGATATAGTTTTGTATATCACTACTTCTCCAAGCATCTCTCCATTCATGGATATCAGAAAGAATCGTACTTATTTGTTTTTTAGAAATTGGCTGAATGTTTTTTTCACCAATAATCAAAACAGAATTTTTAATACTGATATTTTTATCAAGTTTTTTTAAACTTCTATTATCTAAGGCAATACAACCTTTAGTATAGTCATCTCTTTTGTTGTCATAAGGCAAGCCATGAATCCAGATACCATACCCATCTTTTTCTTGAGCTTTATCAAACACATTTGGATAGTTAGTTACCAAGGCCATTGGTCCGTAGAATTGATCTAGTTTGGTAATCTTACTTGTCAAATCATAAGCACCCGTTGGTGTTTTTAAATCACCTTCTTTTTGCTTGTCACCTTCAACTTCTCCAACAAAAACATCTTGAGTCATCAAAGTCTCAAATTTGTTGTCTTTTAATCGGTGTAACTGCAGCCTTTTACGCTCTTTTTCAGTGATGATAACGTATTTTACTGATTCGTAATAACCATGTTTAATATCTTTATTTTTTAAAAAGTTATCCCAATAACTCTTTTTAGTTAACTCTTTTTCCAATTCAAGTTTAACTGCCTCAATACCTTGTGTTCTGTAAATATCAACTAAGTCTGCAAATAAAACATTTGTCAATAGTAGTAAAAATAAAATTCGTTTTAACAAAAAAAACTCCATAAGATGTATTTCATAGCGCCTGTCTTCTAACTAAACCATAGTATGTTAAGTACTTAGAGGTGCTCTTAAGTTTGGCATTGTATAATAACACGCCTAATTTTAGTATAAAGAGAAAAAACGTGAAAATTTTATTTGGTCTAATATTTATAATTTCTGCCCTATTTAGTGCTGAAGTCAAAGAGTTAACATGGAAAAGAGGAGAATCTTTTCTTACTTTTTTAAACGCACATAATATATCTCAAGATTTATATTTTAATCTCTCAAAGTCAGATCAAGAACTGTGTTCAGAGCTAACCGCTGGGATTAAGTTTCAAATACTATATGACGATGATGACAATATTTTACAAGTTTTAATACCAATTAGTGAAGAGATGCAAATCCATATTTCACAAAATGATAAGAGTGATAAAAGTAACAATAAGTATAAAGTAGATTTCGTACCCATTCAATTTACAGAAGTAACCCAATCTATCTCAATCCCCATAAAATGGTCTCCATATCAAGATATCCTAGACAATACATCAAATAAATTATTGGCAAATGAATTTATTCGTGCCTTTAAAAGAAGTGTTGATTTTAGGAAAATGAGAGTAGGAGATAATATCGCCATTAAATTCACACAAAGAATTAGAAATGGGAGATATTTTGGAAATCCCATAATTCATGCGGCAATGGTAGAAGTACGAAAACGTAAACACTATATTTATATGAATGATAATGATGGAAGATATTATGACGAAAAAGCCAGAAGTCTAACCAGCTTTTTTATGAAAGTTCCTCTGCGATATAGAAGAATATCAGATCCATTTACCTACAAACGATGGCATCCCATTAAAAAAAGATATCGAGCTCACCTAGGAATTGATTATGCAGCTCCAACAGGACGTAAGATTTTTGCCTCAGCTGATGGTAAAATAATTCATAGAGGCCGTAAAGGCGGATATGGAAAAACAATTATGATCAGACACAAAGGTAACTACAGGACACTTTATGCCCATATGAGTAGGTATAGAGGTGGTTTAAAGGTAGGTTCTTGGGTCAAGCAAGGAAAACATATAGGTTATGTTGGTAGTACTGGAATGAGTACTGGACCACATTTACATTTTGGATTATATAAAAATGGTCGAGCCATTAATCCAAATAAAATTATAACCATCACAAAAGAGAAACTAAGAGGAAAAGCAAAAAAGAAATTTATAGCTTCCATTAAAAAGTTATCAAAAGAATTATTAGATACAATTGATGATAATGATAATACACCATTAAATATACAAGACTTTAAAAACAAATCAGAACTTAAACAAATATCATAACTCTTTTTGGAGGTGAGCAATGCAAGATGAAATAATTATCAAGGATTCAACTGAACTACTTGAAAAACTGGAAGAATTGCATCCCTCCGATATTGCTGACGCCCTTAAAAAGATTAAAAAAGCAGACACTGACGAATTTTATGAAGTTTTAAAACAATTACCCGATGACATTTTAGGGGATGTTCTACTTGAACTTCCTGATGCAATTAGAGAAGAAACCTACTCTATTTTATCAATTGAGCAATTAACAGATGCCGTTGAAGAACTTGAATCTGATGATGCAACAGACATCTTTCAAGAAATTGAAGAAGTTGATGTTGAGAAAGCAAAAGAGATTTTTGAAGGGCTGGAAGTTGAAGATCAACAAGATATTAATTGGCTTAAAAGATATGAAGAAGAAGAAGCGGGTGCATTTATGCAAACTGAGCTTTTTAGTGCTTCTGTTAATGATACAATTGGAGAATCAATTGAAAAACTTAAAGCTGCAAAAGCAGAAGATGAGTTAGAAAATATTCATCAGGTTTTTGTTATCAATGAAGATAAAGTTTTAATAGCTTCTATTTTATTAGAAGATTTAATTATTTTTGATTTTGATAAAAAGTACAGCGAGATTATTGATGCAAGAGAAGATCATTTTAGGCCTTTTAAAGTCCAAGACAATGAAGACATAGATGATGTTGCCAAGAAGTTTGAAAAATATGATTTATCAGTTGTTGCTGTTGTTGGATATGGGGATATGCTAATTGGAAGAATTACTTCTGATGATATTATAGATGTTATTGAAAAAAATGCGACAGAACAAATCTACCAACTGGCGGGTGTTGATGAAGAGTATGAACATGAAGAAGATTTCATTACCACCAGTAAAAAAAGAGCACTGTGGCTATCTTTAAATCTAGTAACTGCTATTTTAGCATCTTTAGTCATTGGAATATTCGAGTCAACTATTCAACAATATGTGGCTTTGGCCATTTTAATGCCAATCGTAGCATCCATGGGTGGAAACGCTGGAACTCAGACCCTAGCTGTAATGGTACGGCAATTGGCCCTTGGCGAGATTGACATAGACAATAGCCGGGATGCTGTAAAAAAAGAGATATTTATCTCTATTTTTAATGGTCTCACCTTTGCTTTTATTATGGGAATCATTGCTTCACTTTGGTTTAGTGAACCTATGTTAGGTGTAGTCATTGGGATGTCAATGATTATCAATTTATTTGCAGCTGGATTTTTTGGAGCTTCTATTCCATTATTACTTAAAAAATTCGAGATTGACCCAGCTGTTGGAAGCACAGTTTTACTCACAACCGTAACTGATATTGTTGGATTTTTTAGCTTTTTAGGACTTGCAAAACTAATCTTGTTATAGTCTAGCAGTTAAGAAGAGGGTTCAATATTAAAGTAGTATCCTCTATTTGATGATGCTTTAATATATGATTTATTCAGTTTTTTTCTCAATCTTCTAATCAAAGTTCTAATGGCATCTAAAGAAGTATATTCACCTTCCCAAACATAATTTTGAATATTTTCATAAGTAACCAGCTCATTTTTATTGATTAGAAATAGATTTACTAGTAGGTTTTCTTTTTGGGTCAGTACTTTTTGTTCATCATTAATAGTTATAGTATTTTCACCATAATTGAAAAAACAATTATCATCAAAACATACTTCTTTATCAGGAATTTTGCAAAGTTTATCCACTTTTATTTCTAATTCATCTATGAAAAATGGTTTTTTCAAATAATCATTACAACCAAAATCATATGATTCTTTGATGATATCTAATTCAACCGTTGCAGAAATAATAATTACTGGTACTTCAGTATAATATTCTCGTATTTTTTTAAGGATTTTAAGACCATCAACATTGGGAACATTGATATCAAGTATAAAGCATGAGTAACCATAAGTCACATTGTCATAAGCTTCCCTACCATCTAGGTAAGCATGGACTTTGTGACCTTTGAGTTCAAATTTAAGTTTGATGGTTTCATTTAAAGTTTTATTGTCTTCTAAGAGTAATATTTTCATTGTAACCTACTTTTTAACCAAGGGTATTTTAATTGTAAAAATCACATTCTCTAAATTATTTTTCACTTCTATCTTCCCAGACATTTTATCTTCAACAATAATTTTAGCCATGTATAAACCAAAACCCGTTCCATTCACTTTAGTAGTAAAAAATGGTTCAAATAATTGATTCATAATATCATCAGGTATTGCACCACCATTATCAATGATTTCTATGATATTGTAATCATCACAAGTATTAACTCGGATGGTAATAATACCCTCAAAATCATTTTCTTCATTTAGTTTTACCAATTTATTTTTTGCATTGTTGATAATATTAAGTAAAACTTGTTTTAACTCATTTTTATATCCATAAAGAAAAACTTCTTCTTTATCATTTTCATATTCAAAATTAACTTTGATATTAAAATAAAATATTTGCTTTCCGACAATATCAAATATTTCTCTTAAAGCTTGTTTGATTCCAAATTTATCTTTTGTAGTTGAAGGTTTTAAAAAGTTTCTAAAATCACTCAAAGTTTCAGACATATATTGGATCTGAACCATGGAATCATTCACAAAATCTGACATTTTGTTTTTATCAATTTTGTCCATAGTATGGATAATTTGCATTTTTTGTATTTGCGCGGAGAGTTCTACTAAGGGTTCATTCCATTGGTGAGCAATGGAGGCAATCATTTCACCCATTTCAGCAAATTTACTTTGCTGAATCAAAAACTCTTTCTCTTTGGTTCTTGTAGTAATATCATTCATAACACATACAATTCCAGCAACAGTTCCATCTTCATTTACACAAACGGCTTTGTTTAGTGTAAAATATCTGATTTCTCCATTGGCTTTTTTAAAAGGAACTTCGTCTTCATAAGGTTCGTAGGTTTTCATGATATGCTGATCGATTAATTTATGTCGTTCAACTACAACTTTAGGAAAGAAATCATAGGCGGATTTTCCTATGATTTCAGATTTTGTAGTATTTACCAGTTCAGCAAAACAAGTATTTACTCTAATAAAACGTCCGATGGTATCTTTATAATATACAGGATTGGGTAAAGTATCTAGTAAGACATCTTGAAACTTTAACCTCTTAGATAAATCATTATAATCATCTTCATTCATATCTATTCCAATCAAAATTTATCCCATGTTATCATAATAATATAAATCTACTCTACGTTTTTAAGTAAAACAGCAGTACCTAGTCCCCCACCTATACACAATGAAGCAACCCCGTAGTTTGAGTTTTGTCTTTTCATTTCGTGAATCAGTGATACAATAATTCTATTTCCGCTAGCTCCCACTGGATGACCCAGTGCAATTGAACTTCCATTCACATTGATTTTTTCATTTAGCAGTTCATCACTTACACCAAATGATTCTTTCAATAATTCAAAAACACCCAAACTTTGAGCTGCAAATGCTTCATTGACTTCTAAGATATCAATATCGTTTAGAGTTTTATTATTCTTTTTTAATAACTTTTCAATAGCATATCCAGGACTTAAACCCATAAAAGCAGGATCTATTCCAACTTGTGAACTGTCAATAATTTCAGCTAATGGTGTTAATCCATGTTTTTTTACAGCATCTTCAGAAGCTATAATAGTAAAACTAGCACCATCATTAATACCAGATGCATTTCCAGCAGTCACACTACCTTCTTTAGTAAAAGCAGGTCTAAGCTTTGCAAGTTTTTCTAGACTGGTTCGTCTATTGATATACTCATCTTTTTCAAAAATAGTTTCACCTTTTCTTGACTTCAGTACTATTGGAGTAATTTCATCTTCAAACTTTCCAGCATCATCAGCTGCAATTGCTTTTTTTTGTGAGTTAATAGCGTAGGCATCCTGTGCTTCTCTACTGATATCGAACTTCTCAGCAATATTTTCAGCTGTAATACCCATATGGTATCCACCAAAAGCATCCATCAAGGCATCATTTACCATTGAGTCAACTATTTGAGCATTTCCAAGTCCCAGTCCTGATCTTCCTTTGGAAGGGATAAGATAAGGCGCAGTTGACATGCTTTCAACACCACCCGCAATAATCACATCTTTGTGTCCAGCTTTGATTTCAGAAATAGCACTCATCACTGCTTTCATTCCTGAACCACATAACATATTAATAGAATATGCAACAGTTGAATCAGGAAGTCCACCATAAATAGACGCTTGTCGCCCTATTCCTTGTGAATGCCCTGCACTTAATATATTTCCAACGATAACTTCATCTACAATTTTTTCGTCAATATTTTTCGTTAAATCTTTTATAACTTGGCCAGCTAAATGTCCTGGGTCAATATCTTTTAAACTCCCAAGAAAACTACCAATTGCACTTCTTTTTGCTTCTACTATATAAACTTTCATATTATTCCTTCTATGAGGTCAGATTATCTGACCATAACTACTATTTTTTTAATGCCACATCATATGATGCGGGAGTTACGGCTTTAATATCTTCTAAACTCACCCCATCAGTCAATTCAGTTAATACAAGTTTTCCCTCAATAAATTCAAAAACACCCATCTCCGTGATAATCATATCAACCACACCTTTACCCGTCAATGGCAAGGTACATTTTTTTAATATCTTTGGATTACCACGTGCAGTGTGAACCATAGAAATGATTACTTTTTTAGCACCATTTACCAAGTCCATTGCTCCACCCATTCCAGGTAGAAGTTTTCCAGGTATTTTCCAGTTGGCTAAGTTTCCTTCTTCATCTACTTCAAGTGCCCCTAATACTGTCATATCAAGATGTCCACCACGGATGATTTCAAAAGAAGTTACAGAGTCAAAAAACAACCCTCCACTTTGTAAAACAACATTAGAACCACCTGCATCAACAACATCTTTATCTAAAGTTTCAGGCGTTGCAGTATCCCAAATACCAGCAAAACCATTTTCAGAATGTAGATTAATTTGTACCTCTTTTGAAATATAATCAACAGCTTTTGTTGGTAATCCAATTCCAAGATTTACAAAATTTCCATCTTTAAATTCTTGCGCTACTCTAGCAGCTATAATTTCTTTAGCATCCATGTTAAGCCTTTATGATATGGTTAATATATACAAATGGTGTATGTATAAAGTTAGGGTTTAATTGTCCGTTTTCAACGATTTCTTCAACTTCAGCAATAGTAATTGTTGCTGCTCCTGCCATTGGAACATTGAAGTTTCTAGTTGCGCCATTATAAATTAAATTTCCAGCGTTATCTGCTTTATATGCTTTAAGGAAAGCTAAATCAATGTGAATTGGTTTTTCTAAAATATAGTCTTTACCATCAATAGTAACTATTTCTTTTCCCTCTTGAACTTCTGTACCCAAACCTGTTTGAGTTAATACTCCACCAAGTCCAGCACCAGCTGCTCTAATTCGCTCAGCTAGGGTTCCTTGAGGTACAAGTTCAAGATCAATAAAACCTTCAATAACTTGTCTTTGGGTTTCTTTATTAGTTCCTATGTGAGAAGCAAGTAGTTTTGTGATTCGTCTATCATCAATAAGTTTACCAATACCATAATCATCGCGAGCAGTATCTGTACAAATTAGTGTTAAGTTTTTTACGTCAGTTTTTAAGATTTCTTCAATAATATGATGTGCATTACCACAGCCCATAAATCCACCAATAGAAATCGTCATTCCATCTTTTAAAAATGCACCTACTGCATCCATAGATATTATCTTGTCCATAGCTTTTCCTTATTTTATAAATAGCAAATATAAAACAAGCATCAATTAGAATGAAGCTTGGTTTATATTTGTTACAATGTAATTATATTAGTAAAATATGACATTATTATGACAGTTTAATATTTTTGTCATTTTTAAATAAGAATTCTAGTTAGAAGAGTTAAGCATTAAGATTGTTCTTAATGCTTAAAATATTATTGAATAGTATATCCACCATCCATAACCAAGGCTTGCCCAGTTATAGATTTCGCATGATCACTTGCAACAAACATTGCGTAGTTGGCAATTTCATCTGTGGTTAATAATTTTTTCTGAGGTACCAAAGAAAAAATTACTTTTTCCAATACTTCTTCAGGACTAACTCCCCTGTCTTTTGCTAAATCAGCTAGCTGATTTCTCACAAGTGGTGTATCCACATAACCTGGACAAATTGAATTAACTGTAATATTATCCAAAGCACCTTCAAGAGCAGCCACTTTTGTTAAACCCAATAAACC
>Ga0209826_1002655_pt1 | contig 11605 bp, 9 predicted proteins | sample GOMGulsemesocosm_5_FD_184637 | JGI IMG/M metagenome (GOLD analysis project Ga0209826, IMG submission 184637) | Methane-oxidizing microbial communities from mesocosms in the Gulf of Mexico - GOM15C Gulf of Mexico (SPAdes) (version 2) | ecosystem: Environmental > Aquatic > Marine > Cold seeps...
CTGGCCAGCAGGACTCAACAGTCTACCCATGAAATTCAACAGACCGTTGAGAGCATGAAAAAACAGATTGGCCAGATCTCTCAACTATTACTGAAAACTCATCAACTCACAGACACCAGTGTGCAGCTTGCGCAAGATTCTGGCGACTCGTTACAATCGCTACAAGAGTCGATTGGCGTTATTCAGGAAATGAGTTATAGCATTACTGGTACGACCAAAGAGCAGAGCAACGCGGTGATTGAAGTAAGCCAGAATTTAGAGCAACTCAACTTAGTATCACAGCGCACCGCACAGGGAGCCAATGACGCCGAAACTAGTAGTAACCAGCTATTGGGGATAGCGCAAACACAGCGAGAATTAACCCACAAGTTCAGCCTGTAAGATACTTGGTAGTTACGACAGACTAACCCCAGGTTAACGAGTCTGGTTTTAGTCTGCACTGGGCTGCCACTCACTATCTGTATAACCAAGTGTAGGTGCGAATAAGTCTCTGTTGTGACAGTATTGCAGCACAAGGTTTAGTGCGACTATTGTTGGCTACAATTCAGTTTTTCAGTTCAGTATAACTTAAAACCCAATCGCGAAAGGTCGCGAGGGGCTGGCTGATGGCCTTATTGTCGGGCAGCACCAAATAATATAACCAGTCGCTGTGAAATACATCATCAAACATTTTTACCAGTTGGCCTGCGGCGAAGTTATCATAGGTCAGTGCGCTTGAACCCATCGCGATCCCCTGACCATCAATAGCCGCTTTCATCAGTACATTGCTGTCATCTAAGATGCTGCCACGTTGAGGGTCAACATCAGTGGCGCCAACTTGACTCAGCCAGCGTGTCCAAATGTAGTAATTGAGGTCATGTAATAGTGGTAAGCCGCGCAGTTGTGAGGGGTGTTCAAACGGACCGTGCTGGCGAAGAAAAGCGGGACTGCACACCGGGAAAAAATCTAATGGCATTAGTGGATAAGTACTGACATCTGGCCATTTACCACTGCCGAAGGTAATACACATGTCAATGTCTGAATCGTTAAAGTTCACCAGTGATTGAGAGTAATTAAAAAGTAACTCAATATCGGGGTGTTTTTGCTTAAAATCGGCGAGTCGAGGGGACATCCATTTAGCGGCAAATGCAGATCCCATTCTTATTTTCAGTGTTTTCGACTGTGGCTTGGGACGCAACTTTAGAATACTCGCTTCCATCTGATCAAAGCTTTGAGACAAAGGCAAAAACAGTTCTCTGCCTGCATCCGTGAGCTGCAAACTTCTTGGCTCGCGGATAAACAAGTTCAGCTCTAAGTATTTCTCCAGTAATTTAACCTGATGACTGACCGCTGCCTGAGTGACATTTAGCTCGTTTGCCGCCTGAGTGAAGCTCAGTCTTCGGGCCACAGCTTCGAAAGTTTTCAAGCAATTAAGCGGAGGAAGTCGTCTAGCCATAAGTACCCACTGAAAAAATACATAAAGAATTTGCCATTAGTTAATCTAATGGCAAATTTAATATAAATCAATTGTGAATCTGCCTTTATTGATTGATTATTCAATTAAATCATCAGTAGGTGTCATGTAAGTTAAACAGCAGTTTGGTTGTGTTTTATCGCTAGATTATTAGCAGCAAACTTAACCGCTTTATATAGCCAAACAATTATCTTATAGCAATGAGGCAGTACAGTTAACACAGAGGATAAAAGAATGCAGTCAACTGCAAAAGTAGTCATTATTGGTGGCGGATCGCTAGGCGTAAATTTGATGTATCACCTCACAAAAGAGGGTTGGGACGATGTCTTATTAATTGAAAAAGGCGAGCTGACATCTGGATCTACGTGGCATGCAGCGGGCCTTTGCCCTAACTTTAATGGCAACCATTCCCTATCCAAAGTTCATCAGTACAGCATTGAGCTGTACGATAAAATTATCCCTCGCGAAACCGGTTTACCTTCTACCTTTCATCGCACGGGGAGCTTGCGTGTCGGTTATAGCGAATTGGAAGAGCATTGGTTTCGCAACGTCATTAGTCGCTCGCGTAACGTAGGATGTGAGATGCGCTTTGTCAGTATCGATGAGGCGAGGATGATAAATCCTGTGATGAATTTTGATCGGGCCAGATGCATTTTATATACTCCGGATGATGGCCACGTCGACCCAAGCTCTATCGTGATGCCGCTGGGGCAGCTAGCCCGAGAAAACGGCGCTAAAGTGTCACGCTTTAACCGGGTTATCGATATTAACTTATTGCCCAGCGGCGAATATCAAGTGATCACTGAAAAAGGCACCGTGCTGGCGGAACATTTAGTGAATGCCGCCGGTTGCTTTGCCCCTGAAGTTGGCAAGATGTTAGGTTTACATATGCCTATCATCAATTTGGAGCATCAGTACTTGGTCACTGATGATCACCCACAAATCGCTAAATTAACCAAAGAGCTGCCGGTGACTCGAGATTCTTGGGCGTCGAGTTATATCCGTCAAGAGGGCAATGGCTTTTTGATAGGGCCCTACGAGACATCGGGGGCAAAACCTTGGGCACTCGACGGTATGGATTGGGATTTCGACCGCGGGCTTTTTCCCGGCGATTTAGTGCGCATTATGCCCTTTTTAGAGCGCTGCATGGAGTTGGTCCCGGGCTTTAGTGAAGTGGGGGTGAAAACGATCATCAATGGCGCGATCACTCATACTCCCGATGATAATCTGTTAGTGGGGCCAGCGAAAGGCCTGCGCAATATGTGGAATTTGTGTGGCGCTTCGATTGGCATTGCTCAAGGGGGAATAGGTAAGTACCTCGCCCAGTGGATGGTGCATGGCCAGTGTGAGATAAACATGGGCTCGTTAGATTCACGGCGCTTTGATCGCTGGGCGAATAAGCAATATTGTACGATTAAAGCGATTGAGTCCTACGAGCATATGTACGCGCGTTACGCACCCAATGATAACCGCCCCCACGCAAGACCCAGCAGAGTGACACCTTTGTTCTTTACACTGCAACAACAAGGAGCCGTACACCATGTAGTGGCAGGTTTTGAAAAGCCCGCTTGGTTCAGTACTAACCAACAGCGTGTTGAAACCCCAAGCTGGACACGTTCCGATGCCCATGCAGCGGTCGCGCTGGAGTGTGCCGCTATTCAAAAAGCTTGCGGTATCATGGATTTATCTGCAACCGCCAAATTTGACATTAGTGGCCCTGATGCCGCTGTCTTTTTAGACTTGCTCTCGGCCAATAAGCTACCTGCAAAAAATGGCCGTATCAGCCTAAGCTTATTTCACGCAGCGCAAGGCGGTATTATGGCTGAACAAACGATCAGCCGCTTGGACGATAACCACTTTATCTTAATGGGAGCGGTCGGCTCGCAAATAAAGGACATGCAGTGGCTAGAGTGGCACTGTGGCGATTTTGATGTACAGATAAAAGACATCACAGAGCTGTGGGGCGGCTTGTTACTAACCGGCCCCAAAGCACGTGAAATTTTGCAACAGCACTGCCCTGATGAGGATTTAAGCAATGCAAATTTCCCTTGGTTGAGCTGTAAGAACATACAACTGGATTCTGCTGAAGTCTTCGCCATGCGAGTCTCCTACGTGGGGGAACTCGGTTGGGAATTACATATGCCCGCTTGGCAAGTGCAGTCAATCTACGAATCACTCTGTGCAACTGGGTTTCCTATTGGGCTGAAAAACTTCGGCTCTTACGCAATGAACAGTTTACGTCTAGAGAAAAAGTACCCAGCTTTCGGCAGCGAATTTACCGAGGAGATATCGGCAGTAGAAGCTTCAATGCAGCGCTTTATCGACACCAGTCGCGACTTTATCGGCGCAGAAAATATCCGTGTCCGTCAGCAAAATCCACTGTCGGTGGTGTTGGCCTATCTATTGTTCGACGATGATGTTGAAGCGGAGTGTTTTGGCAATGAGGCGGTATGGGCAGGGGATGAACTGATCGGCTTAACGACCAGCGGAGCCTTTGGTCATCGCGTCGGCAAAAGTATCGCCTTTGCCTACATCAAACCCCAATACCACAGCCAAGATCAGCCACTGATGATTGAGACGTCTGTGGGCAAGCGCTATGCACATATTGAAATGGCTGCGGTTTACGATGCCAAGAATTTAAAGCTGCGCTCATGATTTATCATAGGTTGGTGGGCTGAGCTTGTTACTAAGTTCTAGCAATGAGCCATTTTTAAGCTAGGTCACCCTGAATAGCCGTCATGATCCAATGCACAAAATTGACCGTCGTACAGCTGGGGCATGCATGCTCCAGTCTGTCACTAGGATTCGCTTTAATATTTCGCAAGATACTTTAATAGGAGGTAATAATTGAATATTCAGACGCCATTATTAACCCGAAACGAACTTACAAAAAATACCCGAAAGAGTTTAAAGAAGATGTCATAGTGTTAAATACTGACGAGGGGAGAAGAGTGTGACGCAGAATGCTTTCTTGAAGATAAAGGTAATTGGTCCATATATCAATTGTTGATTAAAGCAGAGGTAATACAAAAAACCCCTGCTATCTGTCTAAGTGGTGACTTGGTTTAGTCCCTTAGCAGGCTTAGATCACCCTTTAGCATACCACCCATTATCCACATACAACGCATTGCCGCTGACAAAACTGGATTCATCAGATGCCAGAAAGACCACCGCCGCTGCAACTTCCTCAGGTTTGCAGATACGCCCTTGAGCATCGGCAAGTGCCCCCTCCTGCCACTCCTGTCCGGCAGAGTCCAACTCACTAATCTCACGCAAGCCGTGATCTGTCTTAACAAATCCCGGGCAGACAGCGTTACAGCGAATTCCCTGATCGCGATATTCCGCGGAGATGCTGCGAGCAAGCTGTAATACAGCACCTTTAGTCATGCAGTAAACGGATTCTAAGGGGTAACCTAATTCAGAGGCGATTGAGCCGGTGATGACAATGTTACCGCCACCATTGGCGCTCATTTCTTTGACGGCACGGCGGCAGACTAAAAATGCGGAGCGCACGTTGATTGCCATCAGCCGATCATAGTCCTCAACACTGGTTTCGTGTAAAGGTTTAACCACTATTGTACCTGCGTGGTTAAATAGTACGTTGTAGGGGCCTACAAGTTCAGCGACTTTATCAAAGGCTGCTTCTACTTGCGCTTCATCGGATACATCGGTTTGGATAAAATGCGCTGTACTGCCTTTGGCTCTTAGCTCTGCTACCAATTCTTCAGCGGCTTGTTGCTGTATATCAAGTATCACAATAGTAGCGCCTTCTTTGCAAAATGCGCGGGATGCGGCGCGGCCCATGCCCGCTGCGCCACCAGTAATAACTGCGATTTTTCCGGCCAGGCGACCAACTGTGCCTGTGTCACTGATACTATGTGTGCTGTTGTTGCTCATACCTTGCTCCTATGCATCGAATGTCCCTAAATTGGGAATAGAAAGTTAAATTAATGCCGCTACTGCCAGCCACTATATGATCAGCCGCTTGCGCTAGTTTCATATACATTAAACCACCTCACTATTTTGCTGAGCTGGTCATTTTTTTAAAAAAATTTGCGAACAATTCTTGCTGCGAAGAAACTTGCAACTTGGCATAAATGTTACGTCGATGAATACGTACAGTACCTACGGATATGCCTAAGTTTTTTGAAATTGCTTCAGAGGAGTGGCCCTCAAACACTTGAGCCACTACTTGGATTTCGCGCGGTGTAATACGTTGCCCAAAATACTCGCTAACCGCTTTTTCAATGCGCGAGTGATCTTCTTGGCTGGTAGAATCCGTGGTGTCACTGTTGCCGGTGGCCGATATTGCCTGCCAGTGTCGCTTGGCCATGCTGATGACAATAGGGGTCACTTTGTCGAGTAACTTAAATTGCCTGGCTGAAAAACGTGAACTCTTCTCACCGCGCATCAATGAAATGACAATTGCCGTGTCAGTCGACAGGTAAAAGATATAGCAAATCTCTTCCTTTATATCGGTGCTTACATAATAAGAGCGATAGTACTCACTCTGCAGGAAACGATCCGGTGCAATATCGCCCAATCTATACAGACCGGTGGCTATTTTGCGTTTACAGGCTTGATAAAATGGATCCAGCAGAAAAGGGCCTTGCAGATAATCGTCGACAAATACGGCTCTATTATATTCTGCGAATGTATGGTCGAGACACAGTGGATGTTGTTTGCTGTGGTAGGCAAAAACCACTGAATTATCGAAATCTGTGAGGGACTTAAGGGCGTCGATCAATTGCCCATGAAAATTATCACTATCAATAGAATCAATGCATTGTGCGAGTAAATATTCCCAGCTAAGGGTTGTCTTAGCTGATGTTGCAGCGCCGCTCATTTAATTGGCTCCCAAGGCAATCGTTAGATCTGCATACTTTGCTATCACTGTGAAAATCATTGATGCATATACCTTATAATTAGATAATATAATAAAAACTTGTAATAAGATGGTATGCTATGTATAACTTATATACAAGAATTATGTTGTTTTAAGATATATATAGTATCAGGAGATAAAATTGATCGCACAGTCTAATCAATCACCAGATTTCGATATTGAATTTAAAGGTGTAACTAAAAGTTTTGGTGATGTTGTCGCTTTAAATGATGTTTCGCTGAGTGTTGAGCGCGGCTCTTTCTTTAGCTTTTTGGGCCCCTCTGGCTGTGGCAAAACCACCTCGCTACGTTTAATTGCCGGATTTGATCAACCCACCCAAGGGGGGATATATATCGGAGGCAAATCAGTTGTTGGTATACCCTCACATAAGAGACCAGTTAACATGGTCTTCCAGCAATATGCTTTATTTCCACATATGAACGTAGCTGACAACATTGCCTACGGCTTGCGTCAGCGAGATGTAAAACCTTCCAAGCAGGAAATCACTAAGCGCGTTGAAGAAGCTCTGGAGATGGTGCGTTTAACCGGTTTTGGCAAACGCAGAATTTGGGAAATGTCAGGTGGACAACAGCAGCGTGTGGCACTGGCCAGAGCACTCATCAATCGCCCAACTTGCCTGTTGCTCGATGAGCCATTAGCAGCACTAGATCGTAAACTTCGCCACGAAATGCAGATCGAGTTGCAAACCCTGCAACGCGATGTAGGCATCACATTTATTTTAGTTACCCACGATCAGGAAGAGGCACTGTCGATGAGCGATAGCATTTGTATTATGCGCGAGGGGCAAATAGTACAAATGGGTAGCCCGCGTGAACTCTATGAGGATCCACGCAATCGCTATGTCGCTGACTTTGTGGGTAAAAGTAATTTTTTTGATGGTCAAGTCTCCAATATTGATGGGGCTGGGGTGACGATTACCTTGGACTCTGGATTAAATCTACAGGGCTCTTCGCCGATCACTGCTCCGGCATTGGTCAACGGTGCTAAAGCAAGCATCGCGGTACGCCCGGAAATGATTTCAATTGCGGCTATAGATCAACCAGTATCCACTGCTGCGGTTAGTTTGCGTGGCAAAGTTATGAATAGAATATTCTTGGGTGGTCACTGCGAATACCTCATAGGAACAGAGGGCAATGGCGAGGTTTTAGTATTATCGCCTAAAAACATAGTCGGTAATTCAGAAAATTTTGTGCCTGGTGATCAGGTCGCAATAAGTTGGCAGAGAGAATCAGCGCTGGTGCTGGGTGATTCCTAATGCCTAATCTAGGTTGACAAGCAGCTGAGGCGGTGCCTCAGATAAATTGAATATGGATAGATAATAGCGAGGATGTGAATATGAGCAATTCTAATAATACAGACAAGCCAATCACGGCGACAAAATTCATGAAAGAATTGAGTCGCTACCGAAAGGGATCTATCAGTCGCCGAGATTTTCTTGGGGTGACTGGTTTAGGGACCGCGATGGCGGTGATGGCAACAGCCACTCCCTCGCTGTTATCAAGCAAAGCGATGGCGGCTGAGCTAGGTAACCGTCTGGTGTTTTCCACCTGGCCTAACTACCACAATCCGGCAAACATTGAAGCTTTTACCAAAGCGACGGGGGTACATGTGCAAGTAAATGCATTTGGCTCCAACGAAGAAATGCTGGCTAAATTGCAAGCCGGTGGTGCCGGTTGGGACGTATTTGTGCCGACCAATTACACCATCGAAGAGTATGTAAAACTCGATCTGATCCAAGAGTTAGATATATCTAGATTGCCCAATTACGATGCGGGCTCAAATGATCCTAGATTCGCCGGCCCAGCCACCGTTAACGGTAAAGTCTACGCTGTACCTAAGAACTGGGGAACCACCGGTTTTGTGGTTAATACTCAAAAAATAAGCAGTGCGCCTAAATCTTGGAAAGACTTTTTTGAAGTCACGATGGGGGCTGGATCTGGGCACACTATGGTGCACGATTATCAGTTGACGACTATTGGCGCGGCGCTCTGTGCACTGGGTTATTCCTTTAACTCTATCGACGCCAATGAACTGGCAGCAGCCGAGGCGCTATTGATCAAAGCTAAGCCGCACCTGTTTGCTATTACTTCTGATTATCAGCCAGGTATGCGCAGTGGCGATGCTTGGATGACCATTTGTTGGAATGGTGATGGGGTGCAGCTCAATAGAGATTTAGCGCACATGGAATATGTGGTTGCCAGTGACGGCGGTGAAATATGGACAGATTTCTATTGTATTCCCAAAAGTGCACCGCACGTTGATGCGGCTTACGCGTTCATCAATAACTTGCAAGATCCGGCGGTGCAAGCGCTCGATGCAAAAGTTCACGGTTATGCTCCCACAGATGCACGTGCACTGGCATTACAGCCAGCGTCGATTTCCGACAATCCGATCTTGCATCCGGCAGCTGAGCTGTTGAGTGGCCTTGAGTTTGGTGCGGCAAATACTCTGACCAACCCGATTCGCGCCGAAGTGATGGCACGCTTTAAATCAGCGTAATATTGATCTTAGAGTCAGCAGTCTAATCGCGAAACTCAGCTGTTTCGCGGGCAACTGTTAAATCTGAGATAAACTGAAATACTGAGGAATAAGGATGAAAGAGCCAAGTAAATCGAACCGTTGGATAAGTGCTTTGCTCCTGGCGCCAACAGGTCTGTGGTTCGCGTTTATGTTAGTGTTGCCGTTAATCGTTATTCTTGTGTTCAGTTTTGGTGAGCGCGCCGCAGTGGGTGGATATGCCGGAGGGTTTACCTTTGAGCACTATGCTAACCTTGGCGCGCGCCTAAAAGCTTTCACTAATACTTTGACTTATGCCCCCCTTGGCACATTATTGAGCCTGTTGGTGGCCTATCCACTAGCCTATTACCTGGCGCTTAAAGTTAATCGACGTTACAAACTGATGTTGCTGGTTTTGGTGATAGTGCCTTTCTGGACCAGCTTGCTGATTCGCACTTACGCTTGGATTTATATTCTTGGCGGGCGCGGGATACCCAATATACTAGATTGGATCGGCTTTGAGGGGGTGCGTCTGATCAATACCCCGGGAGCTGTATTGCTGGGTATTGTCTACGGCTATCTGCCACTGATGGTATTTCCAATTTACGTCTCACTGGAAAAACTCAATAAGAGTTTGCTGGAGGCCTCGAGCGACTTAGGTGCCAGCCCATTTAAAACCTTTAGGCAAGTCACTTTGCCGCTGTCTATGCCCGGTGTTACCACAGGCTGTATGTTGGTATTTATCTTGTTGATGGGTGAGTTTTTAATTCCAGCGTTTCTCGGCGGGGGGAAAGTGTATTTCATTGGTAATGCGCTGGTGGATTTGTTTTTGCAATCGCGAAATTGGCCATTTGGTTCGGCTATATCGGTGACTTTAGTAGTGATCATGTTAGTAACTGTCAGTTTGTATATGCGTATGACAATGCGCAATAACAAGACTGGCGTTGATGAATCTTTGATGTAACGAGAAAATACCTATGCGATTTTATGCTATTGCCGTCTATCTATTCCTCTATGTGCCTATCGGAATAATTGTGTTGTTCAGTTTTAACGCTGGCAATCACGCCAGTGAGCTGCGCGGATTATCGGTGCAATGGTACGCTAAGGCACTGTCCAATCCCTTTGTCGGTGATGCATTTACTACCAGTCTGATAGTCGCCTTTACGGTTGCGATTTTGTCGAGTTTAATGGGTACAGCTGCCGCCCTAGCGCTACAACGTTTAACGGGTAAAATGCGAATTTTGTTTGACGGTTTAATTTACGTCTCGGTGATGATCCCCGGTATCGTCATTGGCATAGCAACACTGGTCGCTTTGGTCACCGTCTTTGATTTCCTTAATCCGCTGCTAGCGTCTATTTGGCCAGCGGGCTTTGAGGCGCCAAAATTACATATGGGTTATGCCTCGGTGATTGCTGCTCATACCTTGTTTACTATGTCTCTGGTTATCATCATGGTACGTGCGCGTATCGCCGGTATGGATAGGGCGTTAATTGAAGCTTCAATGGATTTATACGCAACTCCTTGGCGTACTTTTTACCAAGTGACGTTGCCGCAAATCTATCCGGCAATTTTGGCGGGTTTTTTGTTAAGTTTTACCTTTAGCTTTGATGATTTTATTATTTCTTTCTTTGTGGCGGGTCCCAACACTACTTTACCTGTCTATATTTTCGCCTCTATTCGCCGCGGTATCACTCCTGAAGTGAATGCTATAGGTACTATGGTGTTGCTAGGATCGCTGGTATTATTGATGACTGCCCAATACCTGATGCGCGAAAAGCGCAAAGATAAATAAACGTAATACGGTTAGTAGATACAAGCCTTATGTAGCCCATTATTGCTAATTCTGAATTGATTGTCAGAATAGAGAGCAAAATGAGTGATAATTAGGGCAAGTAAAAATACCAGACGACAGGCGCGAATTAACAGAGAATTAACCCCCGCTGAAGCGACTAAACTTGGTGGCGAAAAAGCCTACAAGTTCTGGCCTAATGACAACAAATAGGCACTAGACTACAATCAAGCTCGCTGTAACCGGGTATTTTGATGCTAGAAAGGAGTCCATAACAAAAGCCGCAAAATTATTGGGAGTATTTTGTAAACAATTCATTTAATTGACAGTGCACTGTGAAATCTACAGTTAATTTGACTCCAGACTAGCGACATTATATTGCGAGAATAATCAATTAACAGCGTTTTCCCACAGCTCAATTAAGTGCAGCTATTGATAAAATTTTCTGCGCTAGCATAATAGCGTCCCTCTCTCATTTAGTATTATTGTCATGCGTTTAGATAAATTTATTTGCCTCAGTACCGAACTCTCTCGGGTACAGGCAGTTGCCAGTATCAATGCAGGTCTAGTGTTGGTTAATGGCAGCACTGAGCTCGCTCAAACGACGCAAGTTCATGAAAATAATTGTATTGAAATGCAAGGGGAAGTGCTTAAACGCCGTGCCTTTCGCTACATTGTTATGCATAAACCGCAGGCAACAATTTGCTCTAATGTCGCTGAAGGCTATCCGTCCTTGCTCAGTTTGTTACCCCTATCGAATACCAGTGAGCTGCATATTGCAGGGCGCTTGGATGTGGATACTACCGGTATGGTGTTAATCACCGACGATGGTCGCTGGACATACAATATCACCTTGCCGACAAAACGCTGCCATAAAGTGTATCGGGTAGGTCTTGCTAAGGCGATTGACGAAGAGGCAGCGCTTGCCCTCATTGATAAATTTAAACAGGGGATTCAATT
>Ga0209826_1002659_pt1 | contig 11594 bp, 10 predicted proteins | sample GOMGulsemesocosm_5_FD_184637 | JGI IMG/M metagenome (GOLD analysis project Ga0209826, IMG submission 184637) | Methane-oxidizing microbial communities from mesocosms in the Gulf of Mexico - GOM15C Gulf of Mexico (SPAdes) (version 2) | ecosystem: Environmental > Aquatic > Marine > Cold seeps...
ATCTAAAAAAGTATGCCGAAGCACCATTGCTGCAACAGCTCGAGAACTTTCAAGGCGATATTGACCACGGCTATGACTGGAATCTCAATGATCTGTAATGACAAATTATTCGCTTACCGTTTCACGTTGTTCGGCCGCGTGTTAACGGTAGTCTTGCTGGGTGTACTCTTGGTCAGCTGCAGCAGCGAGCGTAATAAAGCCAATCATTTACAGATTACCGGTTCCAGCACCATGGCACCTCTGCTCACTGAAATAGCCAAGGCTTTTGAGCAACGTCATCCACACACGCGTATTGATGTGCAAACGGGTGGCTCTTCAAGAGGTGTTGTTGATACTCGCACTGGGCTGGCCGATATTGGTATGGCTTCGCGAGCACTTAAACCGCAAGAACGTGATCTGAAAGCTCATACCATCGCTCGCGATGGTATTGCCATTATTGTGCACCGGGACAATCCGATCACCGCCCTAAGCAGAGCGCAAGTGCAGGCGATCTATCGAGGTGAACAGCGTAACTGGCAGCACTTTGGGGGGCACGATGCTGACATCAACGTAGTGAGTAAAGCCGAAGGGCGTTCAACGCTGGAATTATTTCTGGATTATTTTGAGTTGCGCAGCAGCGACATTAAGGCACACACCATTATTGGTGATAACGAACAGGGCATAAAAACTGTGGAGGGTAACCCCAATGCCATTGGTTACGTATCGATTGGTACCGCTCAGTACAGTGTTGAGCAGGGCGTCGCTATCAAGTTGCTGGCCACATCGGGTGTGATACCCAGTAGTGAGGCCGTACGCAATGGGACTTTCCCTTTGTCTCGTCCCCTTAACCTGGTGACGGTGAAGGAACCACAGGGGTTGGCGGCGCAGTTTATTGCGTTCACACACTCGGCTGCTGTCGAATCACTAATCGAGCAGCAGTATTTTGTACCGCTCGCGCATTGATCGGCTGTTACAGATCGCGTTGCCGTTACTCGCGTTACTGGCGGCGGTCATCGTTTTATTGATTCTGTGGTTTTTATGGCTTGAATCTTGGCCTTTCATTGCATCCGGCGATCTCTTTAACAGCAATTCTTGGCACCCCAGTGAAAGCCAATACAATCTTTTGCCAATGGTACTAGGGACTCTTGTGACTGCTTTAGGCGCGGTTGTGTTAGCCGCTCCCCTAGGGCTTGCCGCTGCTCTTTTTTGTCGATTTTACGCGCCACAGCCACTAGCACGTATCTACCGATGGATATTAGAACTGATGGCTGGGATTCCCTCTGTGGTATATGGCTTTTGGGGGCTGGTGGTATTGGTGCCCATGATTGCCCGCTGGCAGGGACCGGGTACCAGTATTCTTGCGGGTATTCTGGTTTTAACCCTGATGATTTTACCCACCGCTTCATTACTGGCAGAAGCAGCATTAGAAAAGACGCCGGAGCATTGGATTGCCGGAGCGTATGCGTTGGGCCTAAATCGATGGGTGATGGTGAGACACTTGGCGATCCCTCACGCTTATGGCGGGTTGTTGAATGCGCTGTTGTTGCAAGCAGCACGAGCCCTGGGAGAAACCATGGCGGTATTAATGGTGTGTGGCAATATCGCTGTTTTGCCCAGCAGTCTATTCAATCCTGTTCGTACACTGAGCGCCAATATTGCTTTGGAAATGGCCTACGCTCTGGATACTCACCGTGCCGCATTGTACTTCAGCGGTTTGCTGCTTTTGTTAACCGTGTTGCTGTTGGTTCTAGGAGCTGGTCGGCTAAGGCAGGAGTATAAGCATGCATAGTGGTTTGGCATTGAGGTGTGATTCTAGATTACTAGATCGTGTAGCTCAGACATTATTGTGGTTATTGGCAGCACTGGTTTGCGGTGTGTTTTGTTGGTTGTTGTTCGATATTGTGATTGAGGGAGGGGCTGGTTTGTCTTGGTCCTTTCTGAGCCAGTTACCGGAGGATGCCGGACGCGCAGGCGGCATAGCATCAATCTTGGTGTCTACTCTAGCGGTGTTAGTGGTGTGTCTCAGCGTCGCTTTGCCAATTGGTCTTGGGACGGCTATCTGGCTGGCGGAGTATAGCGATCATCTTATAGTCGCTCGTTGGGTGCGTCGCAGTTTGCAATTGTTGGCCGGCGTGCCGTCTATTGTTATCGGTTTATTTGGCTATGCGTTTTTCTGTCGAGCCTTGGGGCTTGGCTACTCGTTATTGGCAGGTGGTCTTACATTGGCGTGTATGGTTTTGCCGTTATTGGTAGGCGCGCTGGAAGCTGGCTTACGGGCGGTTCCTGAATCACTTAGACAGGGTGCAGCAGCGCTAGGGTTGTCACAGGCTGGAACACTTCTGTATCTACTTTTGCCCGCCGCCGCGCCAGCGTTGATAGCGGGTTTAATCCTCAGTGTGGGGCGTGCTTTGGCTGAAACCGCGGCCCTGTTGTTTACCAGCGGTTACGTGACCCGTATGCCTGAATCGTTGGCGGATTCAGGGCGGGTGCTATCGGTACATATTTTTGATCTGACGATGAACGTGGCAGGGGGCGATCACTACGCCTACACAACGGCGCTGGTGTTATTGGGGCTGCTGTGCGCGATTAACGCTCTTGCGAAGTTGGCTGTGCGGTCAATTTTCAGTGGCAAAGCTGAGCGCAACGAACAGGTATTTTCATTATGAATAAATTAGCCATTTTGGGTTATTCCTGGCGAAAAAAATGGCCTTTTAGTGAGAGGAGTATTTCGAGGCTGGGTGCTGGAGAGGGTAGTTCCAAGTGTGAGGAGCGGTTTATAAGCTCGTCCTCTCAGTTTGCTCAGATAGAAAGCCAGCGGGCAACGCCTCCTAGTATCGAGATCTGCAATATCGACATTAACTACGGTAATAACTTGGCACTACAAGGTGCTTCACTGAGCGTAAAAGCAGGGGCCATTACTGCATTGGTAGGCCCCTCTGGCTGCGGCAAAAGCAGTTTGTTGTCAGTGATCAACCGTCTCAGTGATTTGCAGCCGTGCCGAGTCAGCGGTCAAGTATTGATCAATGGCTCCGACATCTTTGGCGCCTCAACTGATGTCATGATGCTACGTCGCCAGGTAGGTATGGTGTTTCAAAGACCCAATCCCTTTCCTCTATCAATAGTCGATAACTTACGCTTGCCCTTAGGTGAGCATGGAGTGCGTGATCTTGTTGAGCAAAATGACAGAATCGAAAAAGCGTTACGTCAAGTTGGGTTGTGGGAAGAAGTTAAAATGCGCCTTAATCGTTCAGCGTTGCAGTTGTCCGGCGGTCAACAGCAGCGCTTGTGTATTGCTAGGGCGTTGGTATTAGAACCTCAAGTGTTGCTGTTGGACGAACCCTGCAGTGCTTTGGATCCCTTGTCTACAGAAGTTATTGAGCAGTTGATAATACGTCTGCGTGGACAGTACACCGTGCTGATGGTGACTCATAACCTCGCTCAGGCCCAACGGATTGCCGATGAGGTTGCTGTCTGCTGGGTGAATGATAGTGCAGGCTATATTGTTGAAACAGGGCCTGCCGAGAAGCTGTTTACCGCACCGCAGCACGCCATTACGGCAGCTTACCTCAATGGTCATCAGGGCTGATTAAGTGGTATCTGCGGGTTAACGCTGCAGTTGTTTTTCATCGAACGAAGAAATTTGTGAGAATTCTGTGATTTTTGTTGTGTATGATTATCATTCTCTGGCTTAGAGCTTGCTAATGACCATGGAAAACAAAAACGATTCTTATCGTTGAGGATCGGAAAAATTTAGCTGATCTGCTTAATTTTCATTTCACGGATATGGTGACTCAAGTTACCTCGGCTAGTTTTTCAGCGCTCTGAATTACTTGATAGTGTGTGGGGTTTTCCTTTGATATCAATATCCCCCAATTCATTGACCAAGACCTCGCACTTTTCATGTTTGAGCTTACAGGCGAGTAGGTGTTGAATCACAGTGGTTTTAACTGCGCCAAGAAAACCGCTAATAACGTTGGCGGGAATATTAGCTGAGAACTTTTTGTGCCACTTTCATTACTGATTGGAGTGCTCATGAATAATGACCATGAACACATGAAGGTTGCTGACTATATGAGCTGAAGTAACGTTAGTTACCAATCGGACTTGGTGGCGTGACAGTAAATATGTTGCCACAAAGTGATCATTCCTGAGCCTCTCTTTCATTGTAACGAGGCTGTGCTTTGTTCCTATTTTTTTGTGTAAAAGCTTAAGCATGAACCATAAATCATAATGTTGTCCTTTACGACCTTGTTGAGAACGCTAAGCAAAAGGGAAGTGATAATTATTAGTATTCATTGATTTTTGTGAAAATCTTCAGCCCACGCTCGATACGTGTATCACGTGATCCTTAACATTTTTTAGGAGTTTTTTATGTTTACCTGCAAGTCGCAACGACAGCTTTTCAATCAACGGTTCCACAATTCCGGCGTGCGACAATCCCTGAGGATCAAGAGCTTGATTCCAATATTGGTAAAGGCGCTGTTGCCTGTGGCGATCGGTTTGGCATCGATGACGGGTAATACAGCCGAAGATATCGCTCAGGCTCCTGAGCTAGAAAGCGTGATCGTAATGGGCGAGCGACTAGGCCGCGACTTACAGCAAACCGTCACCAGTGTGCGGGTTTTTGATGAGGAAGATATTGCCAAACTCAATGCTCATACGGTAGTAGATCTACTCAACAAGAGCGCCAACCTTGTGGCTACCGATACCTCCTTCACAATTCGCGGCATCCGCAACAGTGGTGTCGGTGGCGCCGGCAGTAGCGATACCGCCACTATATTTGTGGACGGCGTACCGGTAACGTCCTCCAATACGACTCGAGCCACCCTAGGCATTTGGGATGTCTCTCAAGTGGAGGTACTTCGCGGTGCTCAGTCCACCAATCAAGGGGCTAATACACTCGCCGGAGCCATTGTGATTCGTACCAATGATCCGACTTTTGATGGCGCTGAGGGCAAGGTGCGGTTGCGCGCGGGGCAATATGGTATTCAGGAGCAGGCCTTCGCCTATGGCGATACACTCATTGATGATGTGTTGTCTTATCGCGTCTCCGTGCAGCGTTACCAAGACGACGGTTTTATCACCAACCAAACCCTGAACGATGACCAGTGGAGCGGTGCCGACGAGCTCAATGGCCGCGCTAAGCTGCTGTGGCAGCCCGACGGCAATGACGACACCCAGGTGTTGCTGACCCTGTCTCGCCAGGAGGCCGATTCCAACCCGCTTGGGTTTGTGCGCAGCGACGACCCCTTCGAGCGCGACACCTTCGAAAGTGCGCCCTCCGATATCGACATCTCCCTTAATAAGCAGGCCACGCTGGAGGTGACCCACAATCTCAACGACCAGTGGCAGCTGAAATCCATCACCAGTGCCGGCGACTATCGGTTCGACTACAGCTTCGACGAAGACCGAATCGCGCAGCTGGACACAGTCCGCGATGTCGTCAGGGATCAGAGTGTGTTGACCCAGGAGCTGCGCCTCAGTTTTGATTCCGAGCGCCTGCGCGCCGTGGCCGGCCTCTACGCCTCCAAGGTGGATGACTTTAGCAGCAACGACACCAAAGGGCGCTTTATTGACATTGACGGCACGGGTCCTTTTCCGGGCATTCCACTGGGCCTCTTCAACAGTTTCGACCAGACCAACACCAACTACGCCCTCTATTTCGACAGCGATTACGACCTCACCGACTGGCTGGTGTTGAACCTTGGGGCGCGCCTAGACCGAACCGAGATAGACACCGCCACCACGGTTATTGCGACTCGCGACACAGATCTTACTGTGCTGGGCTTGGACACCACCTGTGCGTTCGCAGCGCCCGGGTTTGGCAGCAGCGCCAGCAACTGCAATGACCTGGTCGACGGGCTCTTGCCGCCCGCCGATGGCGGTGCGGGCGATGCCAGCGATACCGTGTTTCTGCCGAAGTTTGGTTTGACCGCCAGCGTGGCCGACCACATCAACCTAGGCTTTAGTGTGCAGCGGGCGTTTCGTTCTGCCGGTGCCAGCCTCAACCAGTCCACAAGCGAGATGGTGCCCTTCGATCCGGAATTCAGCACCAACTACGAGCTGTCGCTGCGCAGCCAGTGGTTCGAGCAGGCACTAACCGTGAACGCCAACGTGTTTTACGTGGACTGGACGGACCAGCAGGTGACGGTGATCAACCCGGCCAACACTTCAGACAGCCAGACCGAAAATGCTGGCAAGTCGGCCCTGCAGGGCGCGGAGCTAGAAGTCTATTGGCAGTTGACCGAGGCGCTGGACATCTACGCAACCCTGGGCTACGTGGATACGGAGTTCAAGGAGTTTGCCGGTTTTGGCGTGGATTATGCCGGCAACGAGTTTCCCTATGCCTCGAGCAAAACCGCTAGCTTTGGCGTCAACTGGAGCGGAACCGAGGGACTGTTTGGCAGCTTTAACGGCCGCTACGCCTCTGAAAACTTCAGCCGTATTGAAAATGATACCAATGCCCAGTCGGATGCCTACACCGTGTTTGATGTGCGCGTCGGTTATCGGGCGGAGAACTGGGAAGTCTCCGCCTATGTGGACAACCTGCTCGACCGAGAATACCTCACCGAGCAGAATACTTTTTCTACGGCCGGCATCCCGTACAACCAGTTTGCCGTGGGCTCACCGCGGGTAGCTGGCCTGTCGCTGAATCTGTTTTGGTAAGTCCGGCATGACCCTGTTGAGCGCCTACCTGATGTGGCTGAGTGCCAGTGCGCTGGTGTTGAGTCGTCGCGCTTCTCAGGGTGCCGGCTTGCAACGCCATTCGCGCATTGTCATGGGAGTCAGCGCGTCTCTGTGGTTACTGGGCTGGTGGCTGGCCGCGCCGCTGCACACGCCGCTGGTGAGCGCACTGACGCTGCTTAGTTGCTGGCTGCTGGCGAGCTTGCTAGTCGCGGTGCTGCTTAGCTACTGGCCTAGGCAGCACACGCTTGGGGCAGCTGCTGCACCTTGGCGGGGTGGGTCTATGAATCCGCTTGTAAAACGTCCAGTTCTGGGTGTGAAAAGCACGGGGGTGAACAATCTGGGTCCGAGAGTGGAAAACCTGGTCCCAGCTCTAAAAACCCTGGGCATTGTGACAGTCGGCCTGCTGGTCTCGGTGGCGCTCAGCATTTTAACGGCCCTGCACGGTCCTTTTACGCTGATGGGAGATTTAACGGCGGCGTTGTTGCTGGCCATACCCGCTTGGGTGCTGGTGATCTACGCCCTGTTTGTGAGGGCGTCCCCCAGAGTTTGGGTTGGGTTGCTCGCCGTGGTGCTCGGCGCGGCTCTGGCAGCATTTAACCATTTAACCATTTAACCATTTAACCATTTAACCATTTAACCACTTGGCCACTTGGCCACTTGGCCACTTGGCCATTTAACTGCAGCTGTCGTTTACATTAGGGTGACGTGATGAAAACAGCCTTCCGATTGGCCAATCTGGAACTGCACGCCTGGAGCGGGGTACTCACATCGCTGATGCTGTATGTGGTGTTTGTCGCCGGCGCTTTCGCTCTGTTTGAAGACCAGCTCACCCGCTGGAACCAGCCCCAGTTGCGCGATCAATCGCCCAGTCATCTCGACGCGGCGCGCGTCTCTATCGATGACCTGCTGGGCGGCGTGAGCCAGGCTCACGCGTTGCCGGGCACGGTATTTTTGACGCTGCCGAGCGATGCCATACCCCGCTATCGAGTAGCCTGGCGAGGGCGTGAGGGCGGCGGTCAGAGCAGTTTTGTGACCCGCAGCTACGACCTGCAGGGGCGCCCGATACCGGGTTCTCAGCAGGCTAATAGCGTTGCGCTACTCGACCGCCTGCACCGGGATTTACGCCTGCCGCAGGGCACCTACATTGTGGGTATCCTAGCGCTGTTCTTAATGTTCGCGCTGCTAACCGGGATGGTGTACCACTGGCGCACCATCGGTCGCGACCTGTTCCAGCTGCGACGCCAGCGCGGCGAGCGCCGCTTCTGGATTGACGCCCACAATGTGACCGGTGTGGTGGGGCTGCCCTTTTATCTGATGTACGCCTTTACCGGTGCGCTGTTTAACCTGTCACTTATCTACCAAATCAGTGCCGGCTTGGTGGTCTACAAGGGCGACCAGCAGGCGCTGCTGGAAGCGGTGGGCTTTGCCAACCCAGTGATCGAATTGAGCGGCGTGGCGGCCGCACCCACGGGCCTGGAGGCGCTCTACCAAAAAACCCAACAGCGCTGGCCGGATGGGGAGCTGCTGTTTGTGCGTATGGATGGCTTTGGCGATCGCAATCAGCAGGTGTTGTTTGACGTGGTGCTCGAAGACGGCTTGCGCAATCGCGGCGCGGTGACTTATCGGCTGAGTGATGGCGCCGTACTGGATGACGTGCTGCCGCACGACCCCGGCCCGCTCAATCGTATGCTCAATACCACCATTGGGTTGCACGTGGCGGACTACGACGGCCTAGGCTTGCGGGTGGTGTACTTTTTCCTCGGCTTGGCCGGGGCGCTGATGTTTATCAGCGGCAATTTGATTTGGATGCAAAAACGCATTCACAAGCGGCGGGGCAGTCTGCTGTTTAACCGCCTGCTGACGCGATTGACTCTGGCGGTGGGGCTGGGCATCTGGCCCGCCATAGGCGCGCTGTTTGTGGCGGCCCAGTGGCTGCCCTGGGAGTGGAGTGATCGCGGCCTGTGGCACCACCGAGTATTTTATACCACTTGGTTACTAGCCGCACTCTACGGGGGGTGGCTGCGTCGTGACCTGACTCAAGCGGCTCGTGACCTGAGTTGGATTACCGCGCTATTGGCTCTATTGATACCGGCAATACACGGATTTCAAACAGGCGCATGGTTGTCTCAGAGCTTGGCGCAGGGCAACTGGTGGCTGGCAGGCGTGGACTTGAGTGCTGTCTGCTTCAGTTTTGGTTTTGCCGCTTTGGCGTTACACATTCAACGCCGTTATGGGAAAAGACCCGAAACCTTGAGTGAAGACTTAACGTAGTCTGAAGTTTAAAGCTGTGGTTTACAATAGCTAGTATTCAACTCTCGGGCTTAGTTAATGTAACTAAGCCCTACGATTGGAGTTTTGTATAGTTGTTACTGGTTGTGGGAAACCGGCGTTGATATTTTACTTAAGCTATTCTCGTCGAAATAGTGCTAATGCTCCTTTGATGAATAACAGTATTCTGAGAAAAAGTGGACCTTTCCACCGACCTTTTTGATATTGCTACCGCCTATGACTTGTGTTTGATGCCTGTCTATTGGTTTATATTCTAGCCTGAGTAATTTCCATATTTAATTTTTGTAAAAGCCGATTCCGTTAACTTTCGGAATATACAGGTGAAAATACAAAAAACACTCCTTGAAGTCGTTAATACTGTGGGCTGTCACGACCAAATTACGCGGATTAAAATCTGAAGTGCATCACAGCTTAAGCTGCTAGTGAAGCCCAATGTTCACCCATTAATTGGGCGGATGTTTTGAAGTTCAGATCTTTTCGTGGTCGAGAGTTGAGTCGCTTTAATTCCCGGCTCACCTCTGCCTGTTCGGCCTTCTTGAAGGCTGTGCTCTTTGGGAAATATTGTCCAAATAAGCCATTGGTGTTTTCATATAGTCCCCGTTCCCAAGAGCTGTAGGGGTGCGCAAAGTAAACATGGGCCGATAATGCTTTGCTGATCTTCTCATGGTACGAGAACTCTTTCCGATGGCTACTGTTATCGTGTGAAGAATATTCTTGGAGACTTGAGCAAACTGATCGTAGCCTTAGTAGCAGCTGCAGCATTTTTGCTGTTGACCTGCACAGCGACCTTGAAGTTTGTGGACCGCTCGACGATGGTCACCCGCGCGCCGCTATGACCTTTACCGATCGATAGTATCACTCCGATACATGATTTCTCGTCAACGATTGCTGGGCGTTCATCAATGCTGGCACGGTTTATTATGTGCCCACGCGTTGATTTACCCTGCGTCGTTTACCGCGCTAAGTGATGCATTTCAGATTTAATTCGCATTGTAAATCTTCAACTTTATATTAGCCGTATTTTGAAAAACTACTGACAGGAGGTGTCAGCAGCTCTCTGATAGACTTATCTCGCGATTGAAAATAATCTATTAACACCTCTTTAAGGATAGTAATATGTACACACTTTATGGCTTCCAATTTTCTCAACACAGTCGACGCGTAGTATCGCTTCTGGAAGAAGCTGGTTTAGAATACGAGTTAAAAATTGTTGATATGATGGGGGGAGAGCACATGACTCCGAGCTATTTGGCGATTAACCCGAATCATCAAGTTCCCACGCTAATAGCTGACGACCTCAAGCTCCACGAGTCAAATGCTATTTTGCGCTACCTCTGCAACAAGCATAATTTGCATACATGGTACCCCCAAGAGTTAGATCAAAGGGCTAATGTAGATCAATGGCTGGACTGGATTCAATGTCGCATGTCTCCCGCCGTAGTGGGAATTGTGCTTAATAAAATGTTCATGGGTGATGATGGGGATGTAGAAGCAATCAAACGTGGCCAAGAAACAATGACGGAGTTATCACCAATATTGGAGAATGCGCTAACAGATTCTCAATATGTTGCGGGTCGCAAGCCTACTATCGCAGATCTTGCGCTTGTATCAAATATATTTCACCTTGGCTTGGCAGATGAAATTCCCACAGGGAGAAATTCTCGAAGATGGTACGAAAGCATGTTAAAAATGGACGGCGTTAGAAAATCTTTACCCCAAATGTGAAGCCTATTAATGTCAGCTACAAGTCGACTTTTCAGTATTATACAAACGTTGCGTACGGCCAAAAGACCGATTACCGCGCGGCAACTGTGCGATCAGCTAGAAGTTTCTTTGCGCACTATCTATCGAGATGTCGCTGAGCTACAAGCACAAAACGTCCCGGTAGAAGGTGAAGCTGGTATTGGGTATGTCTTAAGGAAGGGATACGACATGCCTCCCTTAATGCTCACGCCTGACGAGCTAGAGGCGGCTCTGCTCGGTGCTCAATGGGTTTCTGAACGAGGTGATACGAAGCTTGCAGATGGCGCGAATAGCTTGGTTGCAAAACTGAACGATGTTATTCCCCGACACCTTAAACAGTTTATTGACTCTTCAGTCGTTGCAGCACCTTGTCTCACGCCGACCACTCCCGACAACGTTGACCCAGAACGGTTGCGAGCAGTTATGCGTTTACGCAAAAAAATAGAAATTGAATATGTTGATGGGGCTGGTCGAATTAGCAAGCGGACTATTTGGCCTTTTATGCTTGCCTACCTTGAAGCATCTAAGCTCGTTGTAGCGTGGTGTGAAAAACGAAAAGGATTCAGGAACTTTCGGACTGACAGGATAATGCAGATGAATGTTCTAGATGAGAAATTCCCAATGACGACGGAGAGGCTAAAGCTGGACTGGTGGGAGGAAGAAAAAGATAAACCGAGTTTTTATGCAAAAAGCAATCTTGGTTAGATGTAGAACAGGAAGATATCTTCCTGTTCTGGCGTCTTTCGTACTCTGTAGACCACCCTCAGTGTCAGCCACACTTCAGTTTTTTTGATTTGACATTGAGAATAGTAAGTCGTTTTTGTTCACAGAGGCGGCTCCTATGCGGATGAACTCTGGCGCATGCTGAAAAATAGCAAAAACAGTAGTTCGTAGCC
>Ga0209826_1002660_pt1 | contig 11590 bp, 13 predicted proteins | sample GOMGulsemesocosm_5_FD_184637 | JGI IMG/M metagenome (GOLD analysis project Ga0209826, IMG submission 184637) | Methane-oxidizing microbial communities from mesocosms in the Gulf of Mexico - GOM15C Gulf of Mexico (SPAdes) (version 2) | ecosystem: Environmental > Aquatic > Marine > Cold seeps...
TGTACTGATTACCCAGAATGCTCATATACCCGCAACCTAAATGATGATGGCACAGAATCTAATGAGCCAGAAATAGTCGAAGGTAGAAAGTGTCCAAAATGTGAGTCTGACCTTGTCATTAAAACAGGCCGCTATGGTAAGTTTATTGGTTGTAGCTCTTATCCTAAATGTAAACATATCGAGCCAATAGAAAAACCATTAGATACAGGGGTAATGTGTCCTCAATGTAATAAAGACAATATTCTTAAACGTAAATCACGCCACGGAAAGGTTTTTTATTCATGTGCTGGCTACCCTAAATGTGACTACGCTTTATGGAATGCACCCGTTAAAGAAAGCTGCCCAGATTGTAACTGGCCTGTGTTAACGTTAAAAACCACTAAAAGACGCGGCCCAGAAAAAGTTTGCCCTCAAAAAGAGTGTAAATATGCCACACCTTATGAAGGTGACCCTGAAGATATTAATGGTCCTAAAGAGCCTGGAAAAGTCTAAAATACAGCCTAATGTTTCTCTAATACGCATCTCTAACCTCCCCCTTTGAAAAAGGTCGCAATCGGCTCCTGCCTAATGCGACACTTCTACATCCGTGTAGAATGGGGGGATTGAGGGGGATTTTACAAACCAAATAATCAGCCTCTCCAGTAGATATGACTCAAAAAATATCCCCATTCAAGATCCGACGCGCCATCCAACAAGTTAATCAAGGTGAGGTGATTGCCTACCCGACTGAAGCAGTTTATGGCTTAGGCTGTAACCCACTGGATGAAGAGGCCGTATTAAAGCTTTTAGCCTTGAAAAAACGCTCGGTAGATAAAGGCCTTATTCTAATAGCATCATCTATAGAACAACTCGATCCTTACCTGCAATTAACTGAAGAAATTGTTTCTCGTGTACAAACTAGCTGGCCAGGACCTGTAACGTGGATAATACCAGCTCAACCATGGGTTCCAAAATGGCTTACAGGGGAACATGCTTCCTTAGCAGTCAGAGTAACAAATCACCCTATTGCACGCTTATTATGTGAAGAACATGAAGGCCCTTTAGTTTCAACTAGTGCTAACACTAGTGCTAAGCCACCCGCTACAAAATCATGGCAGGTTGCTCAAAACCTAAAGACTGATAATTTCTTTTTAATTCCAGGGAATGTAGAGGGATTAAAACAAGCTACGCCTATTTTTGATGTTTTGAATAACTTAAAAATTCGCTAACCTATAGAAAAAATTTTTGGCTATACTTCGCCCGGTCACGTTTGTAGGATTTGTAGCAAGTTGATTTTTGTTGATAACAACGCCCACCCCGCGATTTATTAGAGAAAAGAACATTATTTTATTCGTACCTAGGGCGGACACTCCTACAAACCATTATCAATAAACTAATTTTTGAAAATGTTACTTTGATAAAACACAAGTACTTACTTGGCCATAAAATATTGAAAAAAAATTTAAAAAAACCTACAAGGTATTACATTGTAATTATTTTATGAGAGCTGTTATGGGTGTTACAAGCGTAAGATTACAACCCGAAATAGAAACCCCTCTTGAGAACTTATCAAAAAAGCTTGATAGAAGTAAAAACCACCTAATTAATCAAGCAATTAAGGAATTTCTAGCTAGAAAATCTCTTGAGGAAAAACGATGGGGTGAAACGCTTGAAGCCCTTGATTCTGTTAAATCTGGAAGTCTGATTGAAGAAAAAGAAGTCAATGATTGGCTTGAAAGCAGGGGTACGGAAAATGAGCTTGAACCGCCAAGTCTATGAAACTCTCATACACACCAGAATCAATAGTTGATTTAAAGAGGCTTAGAGAATTCATTGAGATAAAGAATCCATTAGCAGCCCAGCAAGTAGCAATCTCAATATTAAAAGGAATAAACCCACTAAAATCATTTCCATATCTAAGTGTAGAGGTACAGCAAGCACCAAATCCAGAAATAGTTCGAGATCTAATGATTGGTAATTATGTTGTTCGCTACTTAATACGCTCTAAGAAAATAGATATTTTGAGAGCCTGGTATCACAAAGAAAAACGTTTATAATCAGGAACAGAAAAATGACTATACTCTCTCTAAATATTGATGACATTCAATTACGCAGAGAAATACTTGACTGGCAAGATAAACACATGCCAATTATCGAGAATCACTTTTCAAAAGAACTGCCAAACCTTTTCAGGAAAATTAATAATCAAATTTCCAATGATATTCAGGGTTTCTGCGAGTACTTCTCGCGAGTCGTTTGCTTGTCCTTGTAACAGCATTGGTCTAGTTTATATTGACGGTCTACCAACAGCTGACAGTGATATCCTAAGAGGCTGTCCGAGAATAGAGAACCTACTCGACAACTGCTCCTGCCTTGTTCTACCTACGTGCATCCATGCACTAGTTCGAAAAAACTGACTCAAAAGGGCTTTCCCTCGCTACGGTTTCTATTCTCGGACAGCCTCCTAGGAAGTCTTGCCATTATTACTGAGCTATAAACCTTAAGAATATCAAAAAGTATATCATTTAATTTGTATCTGAGCCCGATTATGAGCCCGATTATGCTGACCCCGATTATGGTGACCCCGATTATGTGACCCCGATTATGTGACCCCGATTATGTGACCCCGATTATGTGACCCCGATTATGCTGACCCCGATTATGCGTGATATCAGTTAAAAGCGTACAGAATAAGCTGGACAATTGGCCAAGTAAGTTGTTAGTATTCAAAGCGTTGAAATGAACACATAGCAAGCTGTGTAATCCTTTCTACAACGAAGAATACAAAATACAAAGTTAATTGTTCAAGTTATTCATTGTACTTTCCTTAGTAACTTTTCTTAAAAACAAACTCAATGGAGTGATCTAAAAATGAAAAAATTATTATTTCTTTTTCTAATACTTACCAGTCATTTTTCAAATAATGTATTAGCAAATATGTCCTTATCTATTCCTATCAGCAACCCTGGTGCAGAGTCTGGTGCTTTAAATGGATGGAATGGGTATGGTTATTCTGCCGTTAACAATAGCGCTCAAGCTCATACTGGCTCATATTATTTTGGGCTGGATGCTAGCTTGTTATCAGTGGATTCATTAGATATGTATTATGCAAGCTTACTGCAAACCATTGATCTTTCTCATTATCTAGGACGTATTGAAAACCTTTCTGTATCAAGTTGGTACAAAGATAGTGATTTGATGTTGCATTTAGAGAATTTTGGTACAGGAACTACTATTAGCTATCAGCTAGCGCAGATAATTCATGTTGATACTATAGATATTAATGGTACACGTCGATTTCCGACTGGTTTTGGAACATACCATAGCGAAGAGTGGGCTCACCGTACGGGAGACCTTTCTTTTTGGGGTGAACATTGGGATACTTATAAGAAAGACATTACGAGTGTAACAATTGGCCTTGACAGTCATTTTCAAAACATAGACCCAAGTGGGGATGATATTTATTCGCTTGATATAAGCTCTTTTGATAATGTTTATTTCGAATGGGCATCAACTAAGTACCCTACCTATCATATCAGCCAGAACCTTTCTACTTTTCTTGATAGTGAAGATTTGCCTATCGTGGGTTATGATGATGTCGCCTTGAACCTGGAACTTGCACCAGTTCCATTACCTTCTGCCTTGTGGTTATTTATTTCAGCAGCGATGGGATTAAATTTGTTTCGTAAGAAGGCTTAAAAACGCAACGACTCGCCCATAATTTGTACCCTTAACTCTTCCCAATAGGAGGAGTTAAGGGTAATAGTTATCATTAAGAATCATCCGTACACTTTGCCAATTCAAGTAAACGTTGAACCGATTCTTCATACTGCTCTTTGCTATCAGACCTTACTGTAGCATGCGGTACTTTTGCATACAAATGGTGGTGAGCATGAGGAATAGTCAATACACTTTTTATGGCGGGCAAACCACCAATAAAATTAACCATTCCTGTATACCCTGGTGCCTGAGTTGAGCCTAAGGGTAAATCTAAAATAGCGCGTAAATGGTTTTCAAATTGACTGGTCTCAGAGCCTTCTATCGTCCAGTGTCCTGAGTTATGTAGGCGAGAAGCAAATTCATTGGCTACAAATGATCCATCTACATCAAATAATTCTGATGCAATGCAATGCAATGCAATGACACCCACATAATCTAAAGCTTCTAATAATTTAATCGCATACCTTTCTGCCTGTTGCTGTAACTTATCGTCAATACAGCATTCTGCAACACGCAAAACACCTTTTTAAAAAACAGTTATCAGGTTCCGCCTGCTTTATTGCAGGATATGCAGACTTTTTATCAGCATGGCAACAGACAAATCGAGCCGATAAAACGGCGTGTCATTGAAGGCGAAAAGATACCTCATGATGAGAAAGTATTCTCATTATTTCAGCCTCATACCGAATGGATTAGCAAAGGCAAAGCGGGCGTTGCCGTTGAACTGGGGCTACGTATTTGTATTATGGAAGACCGCATATAACGAATACCCAAGTCCTTAAAGGATCATGAAGGTACCCCTTATAATCTCGCCATTCGGCTAAAAACCATCCATTTTCTTACTCAAAAGACATCGCTTCAGGCTGAGGATCTCAATGGTGTAGTTATCGCAATATTATCTTCAAAGCATGATGCTGTAACAACGCACCTCACTTTACATCGACCCCTTCATTTATCTGTTCCCCCTTAACAGTTCAATTCCCGGTTATTAAGAGGCAAGACATACCAAATTAACTTCATACTTCCACCTATACTTGATAAAAACACTCAGTTGAATAGTCCAAAAAATAAGCGTATATATTGAAGTTAAGGAATACAAGCTTAAAAAAACATCGCTTACTCTAGCTTCTATACCCTAAAATTTCAACATAACTTTACATCGCTATATACAAGCAATAGATTAAAAATTCATTTTTATTGATGGACTGTTTTTTACATTTTAAGCAGGGAATTAACCGCTAACTTTTCATCAACCTGTAATTTATAAATACCCATGTAATTTTGTTACCCATTGAGAGAAACCTATGAAAAGATCACTTCTTAATTTTCCTCGCCACCAGTCGCCTCATTCTACACACTACTTTAGTAGGTTTATCTTCCTTTTCTTATGTACCCTCCACAAGAAATAAATTACAACCAAGAGGTTTTTAATCCAATTGACCCATTTAAAAACCAAGGGGAATATTATTCCCCAGAACAAATCAATATACCCAAATAAAACTAAATAAATTTACCTTAAAAGGAAACTATTTAAAAAATAAAACAACATTTTTTGCAATGCATTTATATCAAAATTGAAGGCCTCTACCCCTTAAAACAGCAGGAGTTTATTGTGAACGTAAAACAATTCAGAATATTATTTGTATCCTTTATCTTATTTTTGACTAACGGTTGTAATTCTTTACAGATTGTAGACCTTAAACAAGAACCTATAACTAAAAACTACACAAATAATTCAACAGACTTAATTGTGGGCATTGACCCCATGGATGTTGTTAACGAAGGATATAATGATATATTCCAATGGGGACAAGGATTGCCTGAAGCACTGCACGATGAAGGTGTTTTTAAGGTTATTTCACACTCTCATATAGATAAAACTAAAATTGACATCTTAATTACAGGGAAAGTTGGTGGTGATTTTCATCACAGTAAAGCTAAAAACTTTTTTACTTGGTGGCCTGGCCCTCTTATTTTTGCTCAAAGTTGGCGAGGTACTCACTATATTTTTAATTCTTACGCTGATGTGACAGTAAGCGACCCGCATACGGGAGAGATATTAGGCAGATATCATGCGGATACCAGTCATGAGTTAATACATAAATCATATAATCCCACACACATTCTTGCCACTGCTATTATTGTTCCTGGACTAATTAAAGCAGGTAAATCAGATTCACCTCGAAAAAGATACCGAGAACAATTATATGAAGTCGCCTATCCTGCATTGTGGAAAAATATTGCAGCTCGCATTGCTAAGGATCAGTCAAAACAATACAATCAAAAAATAACATCACTAGAATTACAATGTGGCATTCGCCTAAATGAAGATCCTAAAATTGGTATATTATGGTCTGAATTTGTTCCTTGCCAAACTCACCAATACAGGTTACTAGGAGAAGAATATGTAAAATCAGATACAGTCTCTGTTTATGTTAGAAATGATAAATTGTTTCGTATACATGTAGGATCAAATGGTCGTATCATTCGCTGGTATACCCTAACTAAACGTTGATAGGAAAGTAGGTGTAATTTATCCAATATTAATTACACCTAAATTTTTCATTTTTAAATTTAAGAATCATCCGTCGACTTTGCCAATTCAAGCAGGCGTTGAACTGATTCTTCATACTGCGCTTTACTATCAGACCTTACTGTAGCATGCGCTACTTTTCGCCCTTTTCTTGGTGACTTGGCATACAAATGATGATGCGCATGAGGTATTTCTAAAATGCTCTCTGTCGCAGGTAAACCACCAATAAAATTAACCATTCCTGTATAACCACGAGATTTGGTTGAACCTAAAGGTAAATCCAAAATAGCGCGTAAATGGTTTTCAAATTGACTAGTCTCAGCACCTTCAATAGTCCAGTGTCCTGAGTTATGTACGCGCGGGGCAAATTCATTGGCTACAAATGAACCCTTTACATCAAATAACTCTAATGCAATAACTCCAACATAATCCAAAGCTTCTAACAGTTTAGTCACATATTTTTCAGCTTCTTGTTGTAACTTATCATCAACGCAACACACTGCGACCCGCAATATACCTTTTTCATGCGTGTTTTCAGATAAGGAATAAAAGGCAACTTCACCGCTCGCTCTGCGCGCAGCAATAATCGAGACTTCTCGTTGAAAATCAACAAAACCTTCAACGATGCAATCTACCTTTTCAACTGATTCCCAAGCCTCTGTTAATTGCGCAACAGATTTTAAAACGACCTGCCCTTTTCCGTCATAACCCATTCGTCTACTTTTTAAGATAGCGGGGTAATGAATATGTTCCATTGCTTGTTGTAAGTCTTCTAAACTACTGACTGCGGCATAATTAGCTGTCGGTATATTTAATTGATGAAAAAATTCTTTTTCATGTAATCTATCCTGAGAAACAGCTAAAGCATTAGGTGCAGGATAAACACGGGTATGATCAGCCAAAAATGCAGCGACTTCGGCAGGTACATTTTCAAATTCATAAGTCACAACATCTGCTTTCTCAGCCAGTTCGGCTAACAAAGTTTTATCATTATAATCACCATGCAAATGTTCACATAAACCCACCGCACCCGCTTTATCACTAGGGTCTAAAACAATAAACTCAACATCTAAAGGGTAACCAGCCAAAGCGATCATTCTTGCTAATTGCCCACCACCTAAAATCCCAACTTTCATTATTTCATCTCCCTCGGATCAGGATTTTCATTAACTTTATCCGTTTGGTTTTGTCTATATTCATTAAGCGCATCACGATATTCAGGGTGTTTATTGCTCACAATTGCAGCCGCTAATAATGCTGCATTAATGGCACCTGCACGCCCAATAGCGAGTGTCCCTACAGGAATCCCAGCAGGCATTTGTACGATAGATAATAAAGAGTCCATTCCATTTAACGCTTTGGACTGTACAGGAACGCCTAAGACTGGAACAACTGTTTTTGCTGATACCATTCCTGGCAAATGGGCTGCTCCGCCGGCCCCAGCAATAATAACTTCCAAACCTTTGGGTTCGGCAGTTTCAGCATAGTTAAATAGCTTATCAGGAGTTCTATGTGCAGAGACAACTTCTACTTCATGTGGAATATTAAGTTGCTTTAATGTTTCTGCAGCATGTTCCATAGTATTTTCCCAATCTGATGTTGAGCCCATGATAATGCCAATTAATGCGGTCATGCATAATCTCCTGAGTATTAAAACCAGTTTTGTAATCTTTAAATTAAGGTGCTGATTATCTCATAAACAAAAGCTAACATCAGTTGTGATATTTTCTTTTTTGATAGTTACACCTAATAAGCTATTAATATACTGATGAACAACAAACTTCCAGAGATAGAATCACAATAACAATAAACATAAAAAAACCCCTGCTTATAAAAATAAACAGAGGTTTTTTGTGACTAAAGCAATAAAGCTTTAAGACAACACTTACATCATGCCGCCCATACCGCCCATTCCACCCATGCCGCTCATATCTGGCATTGCAGGTGCAGCTGCATCACCAGCTGGCTCATCAGCAACCATAACTTCAGTTGTGATCATTAAGCTAGCGACAGATGCTGCATTTTGTAATGCAGAACGTGTTACTTTTGCAGGATCTAAAATACCCATTGCAATCATATCGCCGTATTCGCCAGTTGCAGCGTTGTAACCGAAGTTACCTTCACCTTTTGCAACTTCGTTAAGTACTACAGATGATTCATCACCTGCGTTTGCAACGATTTGACGTAAAGGCTCTTCCATTGCACGACGTAAAATATTAACCCCAATTGTTTGGTCGTGGTTAATACCTTCAAGACCTTCAAGCGCTGAAATAGCACGAACCAGTGCAGTACCGCCACCAGCAACAACGCCTTCTTCAACCGCAGCACGTGTTGAATGCAATGCATCTTCTACGCGAGCTTTCTTTTCTTTCATTTCAACTTCAGTTGCCGCGCCAACTTTAATAACCGCAACTCCGCCAGCTAGTTTAGCTAAACGTTCTTGTAGTTTTTCTTTATCGTAGTCAGACGTTGCTTCATCAGCTTGTGCTCTGATTTGAGCCACACGGCCTTTGATGTTTTCTTCAGAACCCGTACCATCAATGATAGTCGTGTTTTCTTTGCTAATTTGGATTTTCTTAGCAGTACCTAATTGATCCATTTCAACTTTTTCTAAAGATAAACCAATTTCTTCAGAAATAACTGTTCCGCCTGTTAATATAGCAATATCTTCTAACATTGCTTTACGACGATCACCAAAACCAGGTGCTTTAACAGCTGCAACTTTAACGATACCGCGCATATTGTTCACAACTAATGTTGCCAATGCTTCACCGTCGACATCTTCAGCAATAATCAATAAAGGACGACCTGATTTAGCAACACCTTCTAATGTTGGTAGTAAATCACGGATGTTTGAGATTTTTTTGTCGAATAATAAGATGAAAGGGTCATCTAATTCAACACTCATGCTGTCTTGGTTGTTGATGAAGTAAGGTGATAAGTAACCACGGTCAAACTGCATACCTTCAACAACGTCTAATTCATTGTTTAAGCCAGAACCTTCTTCAACAGTGATAACACCTTCTTTACCGACTTTTTCCATTGCGTTTGCAATGATTTCACCCACTGACTCATCAGAGTTAGCTGAGATTGTGCCTACTTGAGCAATTGCACTGTTATCAGTACAAGGCGCTGCTGAATCAACAATCGCTTCAACCGCTTTAACAACCGCTAAATCAATACCACGTTTCAGATCCATTGGGTTCATGCCCGCTGCAACTGCTTTCATGCCTTCATTAACAATAGACTGCGCTAAAACAGTCGCTGTTGTTGTTCCATCACCCGCCACGTCAGAAGTATGTGAAGCCACTTCTTTAACCATTTGCGCGCCCATATTTTCGAATTTGTCAGTTAATTCGATTTCTTTCGCAACAGAAACACCATCTTTAGTGATTGTTGGAGCGCCAAAGCTTTTGTCTAAAACTGCATTACGACCTTTAGGGCCTAATGTTACTTTTACTGCGTTTGCTAATACGTTAACACCCGCAACCATTAAGGTGCGTGCATCTGATCCGAATTTTACGTCTTTTGCTGCCATCTTTTTTAAATCCTATTAATAAATAGTTAGTTGATTTTGGTTCTTAACCCAAAATGCCCATAATGTCTTCTTCACGCATAACGATAAGTTCTTCACCGTCGATTTTTACTTCGTTGCCTGAATATTTGCCAAAAAGCACTTTATCACCAACTTTTACTTCCAATGCACGTACATCGCCATTATCAAGTTGCTTGCCATTACCTACCGCTAAAACTTCACCTTCACTAGGTTTTTCAGTTGCAGATCCTGGTAATACGATACCACCAGCCGAAGTTGTTTCTTCTTCAACACGTTTGACAATAACTCTGTCATGTAACGGACGTATATTCATCAATATTCTCCTTAAATAAAATTAAAATTTCGTTATTAGCACTCACACCTAATGAGTGCTAATAATAATCAGGTTTTGCACTCTGTCAAGTTCTTTGGCATCATTCACCCTTCATCTTTGCTAAATCAATCCTAATGAACGACCAACAATTACTCCGCTACAGCCGTCAAATCATGCTCCCTCAAGTTGATATTGAAGGCCAGCAAAAACTATTAGCTGCCAAAGTACTTATTATTGGTGCAGGAGGCTTAGGCTCTCCCGCCTCTCTTTACCTTGCCGCAGCAGGGTTGGGACAAATAACAATTTACGATGATGATGAAGTTGATTTATCCAATTTACAAAGACAAATTACTCATTACACAGACGATATAGGGACAGACAAAGTTATTTCAACCCAACAGACGCTTAAAAAAATCAATCCGGATGTAAAAGTGATTGCAGTTAAGCAAAGATTGGAGGGGGATCAACTATATAAAGAAGTAGAAAATGCGGATATTGTATTAGATTGTTGTGATAATTTTAGCACTCGCTTTGCTATTAATGCCGCTTGTGTTGAGCATAAAACAACCTTAGTTTCTGGTGCTGCTATTCGTTTTGAAGGGCAAGTCACTGTGTTTACCCCCGGTGTTGCAAATAGTCCTTGTTATAACTGCTTATATGCCGATACAGGCGAAGAAATGCAGAACTGTGCAACCAATGGAGTAATATCACCTATCACAGGAATAATTGGTAGTGTTCAGGCAATGGAGGCTATGAAACTAATTATGGGGATTGGAGAGACTTTAACAGGGCGGTTATTATTGCTGGATGGACTATCCATGCAATGGAATGAGATGAAATTACGACGAAACTCGCAGTGTCCAACCTGTAAGGCATAATCTATTGGGGCGCAGTGCTTTAGCCTGCTTTCATTGTAGTAAAGCAGGCTAAAGCACTGCGCCCCAAAGCCTTAGCTATTACTTTTTATCACCTTTTATTTTATGGATAAGCGACTCAACCATATCCAATACTTTAGATTCACTATCACCATGAGGCTCAATATCACCAAAAGGCTCCCCACTTTTTTTAGTATACATATATATAAAGTAACCCAATGGTGCAAAAGCCAACCCTGCCACGACCATCATAACGATAAACATAAAAGCTACGCCACCGAACATAATCCTCTCCTCAATTTATTATAATTATTATATCTAGCACTTAATATAACGCTCTCTTATCTTGCATACAAGTATAAACAGGGTTTTAATTTTTATAACAATCTAAGAAATTAACAGGCTATATCACTCAAAAAGTTGCGCAAAAAAATAGTTCATCGTATACTTCGAGACTGCTTACTTGATCAAGCTAGCAATAAAAAATTATAAAAAACTTCTAGAGGTAAATATTATGAAATGGGAAACACCAGCTTACAATGACTTACGTTTTGGTTTTGAAGTAACAATGTACATCTACAACCGTTAATTAAAACGGTTTTAGAGTAACAAAA
>Ga0209826_1002664_pt1 | contig 11580 bp, 5 predicted proteins | sample GOMGulsemesocosm_5_FD_184637 | JGI IMG/M metagenome (GOLD analysis project Ga0209826, IMG submission 184637) | Methane-oxidizing microbial communities from mesocosms in the Gulf of Mexico - GOM15C Gulf of Mexico (SPAdes) (version 2) | ecosystem: Environmental > Aquatic > Marine > Cold seeps...
CTACATCCACTTTGCTTGTTTCAGTTTCAGTGAGTTGCTCTGTCAGCTCCTTTAGCTGGGCTAAGTATTCGCTAGCATAGTCTTCAGCCTGTGTTTTAGCTTGATCGGTTTCTGTTAGCTGGTTTTCTAATTGGTCTATCTCAGTGAGGCGAGCATGTGCGAGGGATTCTGCTTTTTCTAAATTGCTCTTGTTTAATGAAGAACTAAAATCAACACCTAAGCGCTTAGCTAATTTAGTAGGGGAAAGCACCTCATCGGCATATTGTGGCTTATGGAGAAGTAGCAGACAAAGCTCATCAAGTGTGTTGATAGGAAAAAATAATTCTTTTGGGACTCCTTTAAGCTTCTCCTTTATTTTACCCTTAGGAATAAGCAATAACGTCAACTCTTTTGCATCCCCAAAAATATTTTCATTAACACGGTTAAAATTATTTGGGTTATAAGCAGACGATAAAAAGCCATAAGCTTTATAGTTATAGAGGTCACAAAATTTAAGCAACTCATTTCCCGCTTCAACTGAATTGCATTCGCAAAATATGACTGGTTTGAGCTTGGATATGGTTTTTATCGCGCCAGCCAATACTTCATGCTCCATCCCTTCCACATCAATCTTAATGAAATCGGTTTTTTCAAGATCTAAATTATCAATCGTTGAAATTTGAGTTTGATAGCTCAAGGCACCTTCAACCGTTTTATCGACTAAATCTAAACCACCAAAATTGATGCTGTTGTCTAGCTCTAAGTACTGCAAATCAACTTGGGACTCTTCACACCCAAGCCCAATATTTTGAGAAATCACATTGTCACAATTTTCCGCGATATTTTCGATTAAAACAGTATAAATCTCTTTTCGTGGTTCAAATGAGAGCACCTTCCCTGAAGGTCCAACCATATTGGAGAATGCAAGTGTATGCGTACCGATAAATGCACCAACATCAAGTACGTACGCGCCATCTTTAATAAAGAAATGAGAAAAGTTCAGCTCTTCCTGCGCCCATTCGCCATAAAGAGCAACAGAACGTGATACAACCAGGTCTGCTTCAATTAAATGCATAGCCCCATATTGAGTAGACACTTTAGTCATCAGTAGCCTCAATTTGCCCTTGGTCTATCTCAACTTCAATAGACATGCCTTGCAAACCACAAAGCCCATGTACTAACCGACTGTTAATACTTCTTAGGGTAATCGCATCATTAAGCCAATGGTGCTGAATATGATCATGGCCAACACCCTCAGCAACAGCGACATTAATTGAGTACTCCCCTTGAATCAAAATTGGCATTGTAAATGCAAATTTCACCAAACAGGTATTGCCTTCATAAACTGTTATTGAGTAATCTCGAAAGGCCAAATCTGTTCCTTCTGCAAATAAATACTGACCTAGGCGGTCTTTAATCATAAAGCCAAATGCAGGCCAAGTAACAGAGTTAATGATTTTGACTTGTAAACAAAATTTCACCAAATCACCACCCGTGACTGTCGACGTTTTAGATCCTTCGTTGTTTTCAAACCAAGCATCATATATTTTAGCGCCTCCTTTACCAAAACTATCAGATGAGGCACAGAAACTGGAAATTTCTATTAGATTGTCGGCTTGCTTTGCCCCTACGAATAATTGAGTTTCATTAGTCTTTTCCTTGTTGCTCACCGATGATTCACCCCTTATTCCCTTAACTTCACTCTCAGTATTCACCTCTCGCTCGGCATAAAGCTCTTTTACGTACAGCCGGCTTATTTCCTCAGCATTACCTATAACCATCTTCTCTTTACCATGCCCTACCAACATAACAGCCCTATCACATAAACTTACCACTGCTCCCGTATCATGGCTCACAAAAAGAATCGTCCCCCCATTATCTTGAAAAGAGCGTAAATAACGCATACATTTTTGCTGAAAAAAAACATCGCCTACCGCTAATGCCTCATCAATAACCAATATATCTGCTTTTACATGAATAATCACTGCGAATGCTAACCTCAGCATCATTCCACTTGAATACGTTTTTACTGGCTGCTCTAAAAAATCGCCAATATCAGCAAATTTAACAATATCATCAAAACAATTACTCAGCTCTTCTCTTGTCAGACCGAGTACCGCCCCGTTCACATAAACATTTTCTCTGCCAGTAAATTCAGGGTTAAAGCCGGACCCTAATTCTAGCAGTGCCGCCACTCGTCCCTTTATTTCAACATGCCCACTTGAAGGTGCTAAAGTGCCACATATTATTTGCAATAATGTTGATTTACCCGCCCCATTTTTGCCGACGATACCCAGCATCTCGCCCTTTTTGACATCGAACGAAATGTTTTCTAATGCCCAAAACTCTTGATAATACTGTTTAGGCTTTTTACCGACTACCTTGTAAAAAAAAGGCACTAGAAACTGTTTTAATCTATCCTTGGGAGCCCTATAAATATGGAAACATTTATTAATGGCCTTAACCTGAATGGCAATATCACTAGAGGACATCAGCAAAACCCTTGCGTATGCTCTGAAACCATGCATAGCCAAAACAAGCGACCGTAAACGCCACTGCTAGATAATATCCTAGGCCTAACCAATCAGGCTCTTTTCCAAAAATCACGACAACACGTGCTTGTTCAATAATAAAAGTAAGTGGGTTGGCAAGAATAAACGAGTGGTATTGTTCAGGTATTGCAGAAAGCGGGAAAAACACTGGCGCCATAAAAAGCAACATTGTAGTAATAATTCCAACCGTCTGAGCCACATCCCTTATATAAACACCCAGTGATGCAAGAATCCATGATAGCCCTAGTGCAAGCAGCAATAGAGGTAACAAAACTAAAGGAAGAAGAAGAACCGTCCAGGGTAAGTAGTGATTAACAACAATAAAGGCAATGAAAAGTACCAGCAAACTAACTAAGGCGTGAAATAACGCTGACAATAAAGCCACAATTGGCAAAATATGTAACGGGAAAAGTACTTTCTTGACGTAGTTTATATTTGTAAGAATTAGCCCGGGAGAGCGATTAAGAACATCCGCAAAAAAACCATGAACAATCAAACCCACAAACAAAACTAGCGCAAAACTTGCGTTACTATTACCCTCAGTAACACCCCATTTTGCTTTGAATACAATTGAAAAAACAAAGGTATAAACAAGCAACATCAAAATAGGCGTAATAAACGACCAAAGCAAACCAAAAAATGATCCCTGATAACGTCCAATAATTTCGCGCCATACTAACTGGCTAATCAACTGCCAATCACGCAAAATGCACTTAGGTAATTCAAGTAAGGAAGGGCTTTGATTCATACTTAACTGGGAGCAACCAATATTAATTTTTGGGTTATAAAACCTAACCGACAATTTTAGCCTCGCCTAAAGTAAATTACAATCTGTTACGGTTTTTTAATTTATATGCGCCGTTTGGTTTTGTATAGCCCAGTCCGTGTGTAAGTGATCTATGCCCGTTATGCTGTTAATTCCGGAGCCATTCATTTCTATCAGTGACATATAACCTGTGCCATTGCGGATAAGAATATCTGCTTTGCCATCACCTGTCTGATCACCTGTGCTTTGAATAACCCATGCCAAGGGTAAGCCATCGATTCCTTCGATACTGTCGATAGTGGAGCCGTTCATTTGCAGTAAGGACATATAGCCACCACTATTGCGGATAAGGATATCGGCTCTACTATCACCATCAAAGTCGGCGATGCCGGTAATGCCCCAATCAGTGTCTAGGTTGTCTATACCTAGGATGCTAAGAATCGTTGAGCCGTCCATTTGTATTAATGATAGATAGCCGCTGCCTATTCTTCGGATTAGGATATCGGCTTTGCCATCGCCTCCGAAGTCTCCTAGGCCTTCAATTGACCATGCGTTTGGATCTAATCCCATGATGCCGGTAATACTTGTCACGCTTGACCCATCCATTTGTATCAATGATAGATAGCCTGAGGTGGTATGGCGAATAAGGATACCGGCATTACCATCTCCATTAAAATCTGCTGTGCCAACGATAGTCCAGTTATCGGGTGATAGATCCACGACGCCTTCTAAACTGAGTATGTTGGCTCCATTCATTTGATACAGTGAGATATAGCCGGTATCAGTATTGCGGATGAGTATGTCTGATTTTTGGTCGTTGTTAAAATCCGCTATGCCGGCAATAGCCCAGTCATCTATTGATAGACCGGTAACACCTGTTGCACTTTCAATACTAGAACCATTCATTTGGAGGAGTGAGATATAGCCTGAGCCATTACGGATTAGAATGTCGGCTGTACCGTTTCCTCCAAAATCCCCCGTAGTGACTGGCAATAAAGAAAAATACATAGTGTAACTAGGTGTGGAATCAGAAGGCCCATAATGTCCGGCCCTAACGTAATAAGTACCTGGCGATAATACACGTTTAAATGAAAAATCCTCATAGCCTCCAAGTATATTATTATTCCTATCCAGCTCTACGCCTGTACTGTCAAACAACGTTCCGCCTATATATTCACCACCGCCGGCAAATATCACAACTGTTTTTTTACTTAATAAGTCTATACGGAATAGATCTGAATCGTTAGACGTCTCAATACTACCTTGCACTTGAACGGTTCCAGAGTAATTTTCTAAGGATACCAGTGTAGCACTGGTTATTTCATCTCCGTGATCATCACCAACGCTAATAAAGGTTGTTTCTAGCGCGTAGCTTCCAACCCCAAAGCTATCATCATTTAGGAACAACCTGACATAATAGTCACCAGGCGGAATGACTCCAGAAGTATAAAGAATGCCATCACTTGTGCTTACTGTAGCCGGACCGCCAGAAAAAAAATTCTCATTCGTGTCTACACCAGTAACGGCAAACTGAACTTCCGACATGCCCGTATACTTAACGCTTAAATTACCTTTTTCCACTACATTAATACGAAAATAATCGATATCTCCAGGAACTTCAAAAGCATAATTAGCTGTCATATTTTCATCAACTAGCAGAGCTGTATCTTCAGTATCTCCTGCATCATCAGTGCCCGCTAGGAAGGTTGAGATAACGTTATAACTACCAGGTAAATAACTCCAAGTTATAAGCCTAATATAATAGGTACCCGGGGTAACTTTGTGGACTATAGAGGTCTCTTGGTTATCATCTGTATAATTATAGTTAACACCAATATTGGAACCACCCTCATCCAACAAATACATCTCTAGCCGCTCACCACCACTTCCATCAAGCGTCAAGACACCTTCTTCTGTTACCTCTAAACGATAGTAATCATAGGTATCTGCTACTGTTAGCTCAGCATTAATTACAACATTAACTGGAACAAGTGTAGCTGTCTCTACACTATTTCCCGCTGCAAATGTATTTACAGACGCCAACATACAGAATATTAACGTTAATATTTTTTGATAATCCATTCTTATTTTATTCATAATGTTTTTATTTACTTAATTATATTAAATAATACCAACAACCAATGCTTGGAGCTTAATTGCGGTGTACTCAAGATGGTGACAATTAAGTAGCCCTATTAATGTTTATTTATGCCTGCTGCATGGTTTTTTATATCCCAGCTCGGATGTAAGCTATCAATACCCGTTAGGCTGGCAATGCTTGAGCCATTCATTCCCATCAAAGAAATATAGCCACTGCCATTACGGATAAGAATATCAGCTTTGCCATCACCTGTCTGGTCACCTGTGCTTTGTATAACCCACTCTAGTGGCAAACCATCTATTCCAGCGATGCTGTCAATGCTAGAACCGTTCATTTGAATCAGTGACATATAGCCAGTAACATTGCGAATCAGAATATCGGCTCTGCCATCCCCACCAAAGTCGGCAACACCTACTATTTCCCAATTGGGGTCTAGATTATCAATACCTTCTAAACGAGCAATACTTGAACCGTCCATTTGGATCAGTGATAAGTAACCCGAATCAATATTTCGAATAAGTATATCGGCTTTTCCATCACCGCCAAAGTCTCCTAGGCCTTCAATTGACCATGTCGCGGGGTCTAAGCCCATAATACCTGCAATATTGGTTACGCTTGAGCCATCCATTTGGATTAATGATAAGTAACCAGAGCTTGTGTTTTGGATGAGAATATCAGCTTTTCCATCACCACCAAAGTCGGATGCGCCAACCACAGCCCAGTCATCGATTGATAGATCAACAATACCCGATAAGCTTTGTATGCTGGAACCATCCATTTGAAAAAGTGACAGGTAACCTGAATTGTTATTACGGATTAATATGTCTGACTTTTCATCATTATTAAAATCCGCTATACCTGCAATAGCCCAGTCATCGATTGATAAGCCGCTTACACCACTTACACTACTAATGTTTGCTCCGTTCATTTGTAATAACGATATATAGCCTGACTCATTACGGATAAGAAGATCGGCTTTGGCGTCACCACCAAAGTCATCTTGAACACGTGTGAATTCAAACTCTCTAATAAAAAAGAGACTGGAACTCCCTATGCCCCAGCAAACCAACCCCGTATCATCTAGCGCACAAGTCACACCGCTTCCAGTCGAAACCCTCCTTGGATTTATAAGCGCTGGAACATCAGTTTCACCATACGAGTTTCTCCCCCAACATTTAACGCCATCATCATCTAACGCACACCGATGATCAGTTGCTCCAATGCTAAGAGCCGTTGGGTTTGATAAGGAAGGAACACTTGTTTCACCATAAACATTCGATCCCCAACAATGAACACCTTCATCATCCAAAGCACAGGTACTTTGCTGGCCAGCACTCACCTGAGTTGGGTTAATTAAACTTGGCACATTAGTCTGTCCACTAAAGTTATACCCCCAGCAAACAACTTCCGCCTCATCTAGAGCACATGAATGCCCACCCCCAACAGAGACTCCGGTTGGGTTACTTAACACAGGAACATTTGTTTGCCCTACCGGGTTATACCCCCAGCAAACTACTCCTGTGTCATCGGTAGCACAATAGTTGTAATTCCCAGCAAGCAATTCTGTAGGATTTTGTAACTCTGGAACATTTATCGCCCCTAACTCATTTAAACCCCAACATACTACGCCAGAGTCATCTATCGCGCAGGCTGAGCTAGCCGCAACAGCGACAACTGTAGGATTAGATAGCGTAGGAACATCTCCCAAAGAGGAGTCTCCAGACCCTACACAAACCACTTTCGAACTTTCAAGTGCGCAAACATTTTCTCTGCCTTGCGAATACAGCGTCAACTTCTCAATATCTAGCACTGGCGCTATGCTCTGACCATTGTTATTCGCCCCCCAACAGGTAACCTCCAGGCCGTCAAGGACACAGGTGTGATTCCCACCCGCACTCAGTTTACTCGGGTTTGATAACGCAGGAATATTTGCCACTCCATGATCTATCGGCTCCACTGAATCAGAAGACTCAGCCGGCACGCCTCCCCAGCAAACTATGCCTGTATCATCCTGTGCACAACTGTGCGCGTCACCTGCGGCAATAGATACGGGGTTTGATAATGCAGGAACATCCAATTGACCATTAATATTTGCCCCCCAGCACACCACACCCGATTCATCAATCGCACAAGCATGTCTACCGCCTGCAGCAATAGCTGATGGATTTAGCAAACTTGGCATATCTAACTGAATAGAGCTGTTAATCCCCCAGCATAAGACCCCTGCGTCATCCAGTGCACAACTATACCGAAATCCTAAAGCTAACTCTTTAGGATTAGACAGTTCAGGCACTATTATTTCACTACCCTCACCCCAGCAAACCACGCCTGTATCATCTATAGCACAACTATGAGAAATACCTACTGCAATTAGGTGTGGTTTATTTAAAATAGGTACTGTAATTTGGCCATATGAATCGCTCCCCCAACAAACCACTTGACTACCATCTAGAGCACACGTGTGCGTACCGCCAGCAGCTATTTGCCTAGGATTAATTACGCTTGGCACTGTCGCCGCACCAAAGCCATAAGCCCCCCCCCAACAAACAACACCAAGCGCATCCAGCGCACATGTGTGAGCTGACCCAGCCGACACTTGATAATCATTAACCTCCGCCGCAGAAACCTGAGAGAGGCTAATAATAAATATTGAAAGCAAGAAAACTCCACTTAGCCCTACTTGATAAATTTTTTTAAACATTAAATTACTCATAAATTTGTGAATATTACTATTAACTGCCTTGAGAAACGTTAAGGAAATGCGAGTGAGTCCACCACCATTTCTTACAATCAATTTTTCTTATTGACAAGTTTAAGACAACTTATCAACTTAATTACATACCTATACCCAAGAATCTACTTTTTAAACGGGTACTGGTATTTTAAGGCGTGTTTATATGCACCGCTTGGTTTTGTATCACCCAATCCGTGTGTAAATGATCTATGCCCGTTATGCTGTTAATTCCTGAGCCATCCATTTCTATCAGTGACATATAACCGGTGCCATTGCGGATAAGAATATCTGCCTTTCCATCACCCGTTTGATCACCCGTGCTTTGGATCTCCCATGCCAAGGGTAAGCCATCAATTCCTTCGATACTGTCTATGGTGGAGCCGTTCATTTGCAGTAAGGACATATAGCCACCACTACTGCGGATGAGGATATCGGCTCTACTATCACCACCAAAGTCGGCGATGCCGGCAATGGCCCAATCAGGATCGAGGTTATCTATACCTTGTATACTAAGGATTGTTGAGCCATTCATTTGTATTAATGATAGATAGCCTGTGCCTATTCTTCGGATAAGGATATCGGCTTTGCCATCGCCTCCGAAGTCTCCTAGGCCTTCAATTGACCATGCGTTTGGATCTAACCCCATGATGCCGGTAATACTTGTCACGCTTGAACCATCCATTTGTATCAATGATAAGTAGCCTGAGGAGATATGGCGAATAAGGATACCGGCATTACCATCTCCGTTAAAATCTGCTGTGCCAACGATAGCCCAGTTATCGGCTGATAGATCAACGACGCCTTCTAAGCTAAGTATGCTGGCCCCATTCATTTGATACAGTGATATATAGCCAGAATCAGTATTGCGAATAAGTATGTCTGATTTTTGATCATTATTAAAATCCGCTATACCGGCAATAGCCCAGTCGTCTATAGATAGACCAGTAACACCTGTTGCACTTTCAATATTAAAGCCATTCATTTGGAGAAGTGAGATATAGCCAGATGCATTACGGATGAGAATGTCCGCTTTACCATTACCGCCAAAGTCGTCCTTAACACCCTGAGCACTTTCTGCAATAGTGATATCTGTACTATCAATAGCCCCTAATATTGCACCTGAGGGGCTATTAAGTGACACGGTAAAGGTTTGATCCTCTTCTGCTACCGTATCCGGTGTTATGGAAACATTGCAGTATTTTGCAGTGCTATCGCCATTTGCCCAGTTTAGACCATTTGCGACAGCCGTATAGTCACTACCTGATTCGGCTGTGCCATCGCTGGTTTGGCAGGTGACCGTTACGGCTCCGGTACTGCTACCAGTACGAACAACCGGTATACCGATAACGCCATCGTTTTCATTAACGGTATAAGATTCAAGAGAAAAGCCTAATACACTAGGCGTGGATGTATTGTCTGTTGGGTCGGTACCGGCTTGGTATTCTTCTAGATTGGTTGCACCATCGCTATCGCCGTCTTGGTTTGCATCAGCGACAAGGGGATTGAAACCATGTAAGACTTCCCATGTGTCAGGGAGTCCATCATTATCATCGTCGGTATCTATGCTGTCGATAATGCCATCATCATCGGTGTCGGTATTTGAGCTATTTGAAGTGAGCGATAATAGATTACCGACTGCATCATAACTATATGCCAAGGTATTACCATTAGCGTAGCTAACATGGGTTAAGCGACCAATTTGGTCGTAGGTATAGTTAATCGCACTTGCGCTAAGCGGTAGTAAGCTTGTTATCAATAAGCCCAGTGTAGCGATGTATTGTTTGTTTGTTTTTTCTGTAAACATCATGTCGTTCTCGTTTGTATTTATTTCATAAATAAATAGGCGTTTTAATTACACTATCACTTACCCAAGCTATTTTTTTAGCTCTTATGTATCACCTGCTTTCAGACAAATGTTTTTTGCTGTTGTTTACAAAATAATTTAGTACTGAAGAAGCATATGACCCAACTACAGATTTTACTGAATCAGTATAAGTTTTCTGTTTTGCAACTTTCAAAGAGCCCATCTTTGTTCGAGTCATGAGGGGCCCTATTAAGCAGCCAACAGCAATGTTTTGCCCTATTTCACCAGTATCACCGGATGAATAATCAGATGCCGGATTTAAGCCAATGGAAATTAACTTCTCCGTGCTTGAAGCCACAAAGGCACTTCCACAGCCGACTACGGCTGCATTTAAAAGTTTTCGTGTGCCTTTTTTAATTGTAAAACCAAGTATTTTCTTACCCACGCTCGGAATAAATCGTGAGGAATGACTAGCAAATAATGCTGATGCTGCTCCACCTAGAGCAGCGCCAGAGCGTTCATAATTATTTTTTTTATCCGCATCTCGTATTAACTCATACGTAGCTAACGATATTAAACTTCCGATAATCGCTGTTGCTAAACTCTTCGCTTTTTTGCCACTAGGGTCCCCCCCCATAATCGGGTTCCCCAGTACATAGGCATATCGATTCAATGCTTGCGGGCTCATGATGTCGCCATGTAGAGCATCCAAACTAACAAAGCGTTTGATCTCTTCTTTGTAGTATCTGGCACGCATATAGTGCAGGCCGTTGCCATCATCCATTACGCCATATTGGCCGACGTATTTAAATGGGTTGGGTGTAGTGCCTTGCGTGGTGGTTTTACCGTACGGTGCGTAAGCGTATTTGTCGGTGACATTGCCGCTGGCATTAGTCAGCGCTAGCGTGTGGCCTGTGGTATCAAAATGGTAATAGTGACTGTTATTGCTGCTGTCTACTTGTGATACTAAGCCTTCACCATATACGTAATAACGGCTGATATTACCACTGTTATCGGTTTCTGCCACTACATTAGGCAGGCGGGCGAGTTGATCTATTACGTAGCGCGTTTCTGTGCCATTTTGGGTTTGGCTGATGCGGTTGTTGTTAAGATCATAGGCGTAGCTGCTTAGGGTTGAGGCATTACGGGTGATGCTGGTGATATGGTTGTTTATATCGAAGTTGTAGAATGTCTGTATGCCTGTAGCATCGTGCTCGGTAATTCGGCCTGTCTCATCGTGGATATAGGTTTTACCGGCCATTGAGAGGAGGCGATTGTTAGCGTTATAACTGGTGCTGCCACTGGTAATACTGCTTGGTAATACAGGCTCCAAGGGTAAGTTGACGGTTGCTTGGGTAATATTACCTGCGCCATCGAGCGTTAAGGCATGGCTGCTAATGATGCTGTTATTGGCTTTTTTGTTACTGAGGTTAAGCAGTCGCCCTGTTGTTGGCTCGTAGCTGTACTGGGTTTTTGTGCCATTGCCGTTAGTTACTTGGGTAATTTGGCCTGCATCATTACGACTGTAATCGGTGGTTTTGTTGAGCCAATCGGTAAGAGTATCTAAGCGGTCATTCGCATCAAAGGTGTAGTGGATTACTTTATTACCGGGGTAGGTTAGGGTTGTTCTATTACCGGCTTTAT
>Ga0209826_1002665_pt1 | contig 11578 bp, 13 predicted proteins | sample GOMGulsemesocosm_5_FD_184637 | JGI IMG/M metagenome (GOLD analysis project Ga0209826, IMG submission 184637) | Methane-oxidizing microbial communities from mesocosms in the Gulf of Mexico - GOM15C Gulf of Mexico (SPAdes) (version 2) | ecosystem: Environmental > Aquatic > Marine > Cold seeps...
CCAGATAAATTAGTAAAAATTGCGACGCGGCTATGTGTTAATTATCATTCATGTGTAAATGCGTCAGCCCAGTATGCAGGTATACAGGCTTTAGAAGGAGATCAATCTTGTGTCGAGGAGATGATGGCTGCCTTTAATGACCGCCGTCTCCTTATCCATGGACGCTTAAATCAGATGTCAGGCATCACATGCACGCTTCCCAAGGGGGCTTTCTATGCCTTTCCAAATATTAAGGCGACTGGGCTTACCTCGTCTCAAATGCAAGACAAACTTCTAGGCGAGATGGGCGTTGCCACTATTTCAGGAACCAGCTTTGGAGCCGATGGAGAAGGATATATTCGGTTTTCCTATGCCAATTCCATGGACAATATTAACAAGGCAATGGATCGTGTGGAAAAGGTCGCTCGCGACTTAAGCGGACAATAAGGGTATAATAATGAGCGAAAATATCGAAAATCGACTAAATTCATTAGAACTTCAGGCGATGGAACAGGACCTGATTGTTCAGGACTTGAGTGACATGGTCAATAAACAATGGGAAGAAATTGAGCGCCTAAAAGCAAAACTAACTGTGGCAAGTGAAAGGATCGGGTCTTTAGAGGATAACCTGCCAACATCAGATACTCCTCAAAAACCACCACACTATTGACCCATTCCCTTGCATTTATTGACGTAAAGCACTAAAAGCCCATCTTCCTCTATATTGAGGACTTCTTCGGCCGGTAAAAGGACATGAAATGGCGACTGACAAACAAGCGGACGAAAATCCGACAAATGACGAAATTCTAGAAGATGATCCGATTGTAACATATATCCTAACTGCTGTTGAAGGCGGAGGGCTCGTATCCCCAAACCATATCGCCCAAAAAATTGCAAAAGATAGAGCAAAAGCCGATGCTCCAAAAGACATCTGGCGGAAATATATGACGGCTGTACGCCAGCAAGCCATTAGTCTCGCCCGCAAAGGTCGCCTGGATATAATTCGTAAAGGTGAAGTTGCCGACCCTAACGATTTCAAGGGTCTGTATAAATTGCGTTTGCCTAAAAAATAGCCGATCGGGACAAATCCACACCCGCCGCAAAATACTGTAAATTCTAATATTGATTATTTTTTAAGCGTTTGTTTAAAATTTAGGCGTTAATTTTGATGCCTTTTTGAGCAAACGCAATTTAAAACACCAAAAAAGGGCTAAATTCTTAGGGCCAATGTTTTTTATGGATAACCACAAAACTGGCACGGCAAATGCTTAGTCGTGGTATAGACAATTAAACAGGCAATTGTGCCACTATTCGACACACCAACCGAAGAAGTGACAAATGAAGAAAATTGAAGCCATTATCAAACCCTTCAAATTGGACGATGTGAAGGAAGCCCTTCAAGAAGTAGGCCTACAAGGTATCACCGTTACTGAAGCCAAAGGTTTTGGTCGCCAAAAAGGTCATACTGAATTATATCGTGGCGCGGAATATGTGGTTGATTTCTTACCGAAAGTCCGGATCGAAGTCGTCTTGGAAGATGAAATGCTGGAACGTGCATTGGAAGCTATTCAAACAGCTGCTCACACTGGCCGGATCGGAGATGGTAAAATCTTCGTGTCTAACGTGGAAGAAGTGATCCGTATCCGGACTGGCGAAAAAGGCCCTGACGCGGTTTAAAACGAACTAAAAATAACAGCCCTTCTCATTTTTGATTTGGGCAGAGAACATAAATTCAAGTCAAATAGAGAGACAGAAATATGGTTGCCAAAGTTCTTGAACTAATTGCAGAAAACGAAATTGAATATGTAGACCTTCGTTTCACTGATCCAAAAGGAAAATGGCAACATCTTGCCATGCATGTAAACGTAGTTGACGAAGACATGTTTGAAGATGGTGTGATGTTTGACGGCTCTTCCATCACAGGCTGGAAAGCAATCAATGAATCAGACATGACATTGATGCCAGATCCAACAACAGCGGTTATGGATCCATTTGCAGCTCGTCCAACTTTGATCATTTTCTGTGACATTCTTGATCCAACAAGTGGCGAAAGCTACGAACGTGACCCACGTTCAGTTGCAAAAAAAGCAGAAGCATATCTTGCAAGTACAGGCATCGGCGACACAACATATTTCGGCCCTGAAGCTGAATTCTTTATGTTTGACGACGTGCAGTTCTCAAGCGATAGCCACCATACATTCTACAAATTATCCGACGTTGAAGCGCCTAATCAATCTGGTGCAGATATTGAAGGCGGCAACACTGGCCATCGCCCACGGGTTAAAGGCGGTTACTTCCCAGTTCAGCCAATTGACAGTGGTGCAGACATCCGCTCTGAAATGGTTTCTGTTGCGGCTGAAATGGGCCTAACAGTTGAAAAACATCACCATGAAGTGGCACCGTCACAGCATGAGCTTGGCTTTAAATACAACACACTCGTTGGTGCTGCTGATGAAATGCAGAAGCAAAAATACGTTACACATAACGTAGCCCACGCATATGGCAAAACAGCAACCTTTATGCCAAAGCCAGTATCTGGCGACAATGGCTCCGGTATGCATGTTCATCAGTCAATCTGGAAAGATGGCAAACCAATGTTTGCAGGTTCTGGTTATGCAGAACTATCTGACACTGCCCTTTTCTATATCGGTGGTATCATCAAGCATGCAAAAGCATTGAACGCGTTCACAAATGCTTCAACAAACTCATATAAACGTTTGATCCCAGGCTTTGAAGCACCAGTTCTACTAGCATATTCAGCGCGTAACCGCTCTGCTTCTTGCCGTATTCCATTCTCTCCAAGCCCGAACGGAAAACGTGTTGAAATTCGTTTCCCAGATTGTACAGCAAACCCATATTTGGCATTCGCTGCCATGATGATGGCGGGCCTTGACGGTATCCAGAACAAAATCCACCCTGGTGATGCAATGGATAAAGACCTTTATGATCTTCCTGCTGAAGAACTTAAAGAAATTCCAACAGTTGCCGGTTCTCTTCGTGAAGCCCTTGAATCCTTGGATGCTGATCGTGAATTCCTCAAAAAAGGCGGCGTTTTCACTGATGACATGATCGATGCATATGTCACTATGAAATGGGAAGATGTATACAAATTCGAACAGGCACCACATCCTGCAGAATTCGATATGTATTTCAGCGTATAATACCTATCAAAACATTCGAAAAAGGGCTGCCATCTGGTGGCCCTTTTTTTTTGTCAAAAACCAAAGTAAAGCATCATTATATCAAAATATATTAAGTCGCAATCTTCACAGAAAGTGCTCAGATTGACTTATCAATCATGAAAAGGGGATGTTTCAACAAACCACCTGAACTTAGTCCTCCTAATTCCCTAAAGGTAAAAAACCGAAAACTCGGACAACCTTTTGTATCTTCCAGTACACAATAAAAATCTGTATATTGGACAAATGCCATTTAAATATAATATCGATACAGACAAGAATCTTATTTTGATAAAGTATAGTGGAACGATCACTGAAACCGATGTCGACCTGGTTCGGCATAAGTTGATTAGTGATATAAGATTTAACACTCAACTTAACGAAGTCGTGGATTTTTCAGATGTAAAACATTTTGAAATATCAATGGCTTTCAACGAAAGAATTGCGAAAAACTCTCTTCTTGAACCAACTTCAACTGTAATATTCGTTGTTCCTACTGATGTCGCCTTTGGAACGGCAAGGTCCTTCATTTCATTAAGTGGAAAAGCAGAAAGAAATGTGCATGCGTGCCGCAGTTATGCAGAGGCTGAGGAGATATTATGCATAAGTGGTTTGCGTAATCTCCTAATGCTATAAAAAGCGATCGCTCTACTTTTTCTCCTACCCCACACACACACAATCCGAACGGAAAACGGTTTAAAACCTGTTTCCCTCATTGTAGAGGGAACTTCGATTTGGCATTAACTGCGATGATGGCGGCTAGCCTTGGCACCGACTATGAATTCTTAATAAATGAGACATCTTTACAGACGACATATTGCATGTTTATGTCGCTGTGAAATGGGACGCCATTCGGCGACTTTTTTTTCGATAAGATAGCCTAATCAATTGCACCAGCACCAAAAATATACATATTACTATCATGCCATATGCCTATTCCATAAATTTGAGGAGCAACCTTATTGTCATAAGGGGAATTGAACATATCACCGACAACGAAACTACAGAAATTATAGAAGCAATTAAGAGTGATCCAAAATTCAAACCCTCTCTAAATCAGTTCATTGACCTCACTATGGTAATTAAGTTCGAATTATCAATTGATTATATAGGTAAGCTTGCAAAGAACCCGTTACTGGAAGCAACGTCCAAAACAGTCATCATCGCACCTAGCGAAATCTCTTTTGGAACGGCGAGGAGCTTTATGTCATTGAGCGGGGATGCCGCTGAAAACATTCTGATTTGCAGAAGCTATGCTGAAGCCGAAGGTTTTCTCAACTTAAGTGGGTTGCTTGACTTCCCCAAGGATTAAAAAACACCAGACGGCCCCGCGCATCACAGTAACCTTCATCACAAACACATAATCTTTCGAAGACACAAATAAATCGAGACGATATATTATTACTATATTGTAAGGAGAAGTTCATGACTGTCGATGATGATAAAGCCTACAAGCAGGCGAAGAAAAAAGTTCGCAATCTCCGGCACTTTTATAAACATCTTCTCACATTTGCTGTCGTAATAGCGTTTCTGCACATTCTGAACATGATGACATCTTCCTACTATTGGGCAATTTGGCCAACACTAGGCTGGGGGATCGGCATTTTCTTGCATAGCATTCAGCTATTTGATTTTGCGCCCTTCTTTGACGCAGAATGGGAAGAGCGGAAAATCAAACAAATAATGGCTAGAAAAGCGGGAAAATCATAAATTTCTCCCGCAATTAATAGCCATTTTTTATTCGACAGGGACTTCTCTTGGCTTTCCATCTTCATCAATAGCGACAAAAATGTAAGTACCTTCAGTCACTTTGATTTCTGTTGGATCCAATTTTCGAACAACGATAGTCGTCAATTTGATATGCATTGACGTCCTGCCTGTCTTCAATATTTCACCATAAATGCTAACAACATCACCTGTTTTAATAGGTTGGTGAAAGGTCATTGCTTCAACGGCGACAGTAACTACCCGCCCTTTCGCTCGGCGTGCAGCAAGGACCCCACCCGCGATGTCCATTTGCGAGAGTACCCATCCCCCAAAAATATCTCCATTATTGTTGCAATCCTTAGGTTGTGGAGCGGTACGGATAATTGGATCGCTAAATTTACTTGTCATATTAAATGGCATCCTGAACAATTTTTGTAAGAATAAGTAAATTATACACTTTCCTTGAGCGGAGAGAATAGTATTCTGTTATCTCAAGACTTATGTTTTTTGAGTAGTAGAGCCCGATCAATGTCCGATTTATTTCAGCGACCAAAAGCAGAAACCTCTAATTATTCCGCAAAGGACATCGAAGTCCTTGAGGGATTGGAGCCTGTTCGCAAACGTCCAGGCATGTATATCGGAGGCACTGATGAGCGAGCCCGCCATCATTTGGCAGCAGAGGTACTCGACAATTCAATGGATGAAGCCGTTGCAGGTTTTGCAAGCCGCATCGACGTTGAACTGCATAGCGATGGGTCCCTGTCAATTCGCGACAACGGCCGTGGTATCCCTGTTGACCCTCATCCGAAATACAAAGATAAATCAGCTCTTGAGGTCATTTTAACGACGTTGCATTCTGGCGGTAAATTTTCAAACAAAGTTTATCATACCGCTGGCGGCCTTCATGGTGTGGGTATTTCTGTTGTAAATGCGCTTTCTTCTAAAACTGTAGTTGAAGTTGCCAGAGATAAAATTCTGTGGCGTCAAGAATTCTCCCGTGGTCTACCTTTAGGTTCTCTTGAAAAAATTGGCGCTGCGCCAAACCGTCGCGGCACAATGATCCATTTCCATCCAGATGATGAGATTTTTGAACAAGGAACGGCTCTTCGACCTGCAAAGCTCTACAAACTTGTAAGATCAAAAGCTTATCTGTTTAGAGGCGTTGAAATTAGGTGGAAATCGGCACCTGAGCTGATAAAGGACGAAACACCAACAGAGGCGACCCTTCACTTTCCTGGCGGCCTTTCCGACTTTTTATCAGCAACTATTGCCGACAGACAAACAGTTACTACAGAGCCATTCCATGGTCGTGTTGAAATTGAAGGAGATCGGGGACGGGTTGAGTGGGCCATCGCCTGGACTACTGACAATTTATCGTTTTTGAACTCCTATTGTAATACTGTACCAACTCCTGAAGGAGGAACTCACGAGTCTGGCTTTAGAACAACTCTAGTTCGATCGTTAAAAGCCTATGGGGAGTTGGTAAATAACAAGAAAGCAGCGCAGATCACAGCTGAAGATTTGTTAGGAGGCGCGTCTGCTGTTCTGTCAGTATTTATCCCAGAACCACAATTTCAGGGACAAACAAAAGAAAAATTATCGACCCCGGAAGCTGCCAAAGTTGTTGATTTAGCAATTAAGGACCATTTTGACAATTGGCTTGCTTCTGCTCCCGATCAATCCAACAATTTATTATCTTGGATAATTGCCAAGTCAGAAGACCGGTTGCGCCGTCGCGCTGAAAAAGAAACCACCCGGAAGACTGCAACAAGCCGTCTACGGCTACCGGGAAAGCTTGCTGACTGCTCTCAAAACGGAAAAGAAGGCACTGAAATATTCATCGTCGAGGGTGATAGCGCGGGAGGTTCTGCAAAACAGGGCCGCAACAGAAAAACTCAAGCTATTCTTCCATTACGAGGAAAAATCCTGAATGTGGCGTCCGCAGCAGCAACAAAGATTAAAGCCAATCAGGAATTGTCTGATCTTATGCAGGCCCTTGGTTGTGGTACTCGGGACAACTATAGCGAAAAAGAATTACGGTACGACAAAGTCATTATCATGACGGATGCGGACGTGGATGGTGCCCATATCGCGTCCCTCCTTATGACTTTCTTTTACCAAGAAATGCCGCACCTAATTTCAGATGGGCATCTCTACCTCGCCCAGCCCCCCCTCTATCGCATAAGCCAAGGCGGGAAAACCTTATACGCTATGGATGACACCCATAAAGACAAACTTATGGAGACAGAGTTTAAAGGACGCGGCAAAATCGAGATCAGCCGATTTAAAGGTCTTGGTGAAATGCCTCCGGCACAGTTGAAAGAAACAACTATGAACCCAGAAAAACGCACCTTGCTTCGTATTCAAATACCGATGGAAGAATATGGGGAAACCGTCGATCGCGTTGATAGTTTAATGGGAAAAAAACCGGAACTTCGTTTCGCTTTTATTCAAGAAAATGCCCGTTTTGCTGATAATTTGGACATCTAACCTCTCTTACAGGATGAGAGATAGGCAGTTTACCAGCTTAACCATTCCCGCATAAGTGTATTTGTCTCAAAAGGCCGTTCCATTGATGGCAAATGACCGCATTCAGGAATGATATGAAATTCAGCATCTGGAATGGCTTCCGCCATTTTTTGCTGATTAGGGGCCGGGATTAAGGCGTCCTCATTCCCAGACAAGACAAGAGTTGGGCAATCTATTTGATCCAATTCAGCCCAGCGATCTTTTCGGTTCATGATCGCAATTTCCTGCCGGATAAAGCCATCCTTGCCAATATCTTCAGCCATTTGGTATATGCGGCTTGTTAAAGCTTCGTCTTTAAAACGACTGGGGTGGATTAGCATGGGAAGCAAGCTTTCGGTCACCCCTTTAAAAACGCGACCTCGCTCAACAAGCCTTATAAAATCTTGTCTTTTCTTTTTGTCTTTCTCAGAATCAGCATCGGCCCGGGTATCAATAAGGGCTAAATGACTTACGCGCTCCGGTGCCCGTAATATTATCTCAAGGGCCACGTAGCCCCCCATAGACAATCCGGCAAGAGCGAAATGATCTGGTGCGGTCGCAAGGATTCGATCTGCGATTGCTTCAATATTATCATCCAAATGGTGGGTTGGAATATGAACATCGGTTATATCCGACAAGGCTTGTGTCTGATCACGCCACAAATCCGATGTACAGAGTAATCCTGGCACAAGGATTAAAGGATTCTTTTCACTCATTTATCGCGAGGCTCCACATTTTCAAAACATGAATTTAACTAATTAACCTATTCGCCAAGAGAGTTAGGAAAAATTCTGCGGCATCATACATATTTTCAAAACCTATGACATATATGGTGCACTTAAGCTGTTGTATTTATGTAAATACAAAGGAAATGTTGACAGAACTGCTGTTTTCACTAGATTGCCTGTGTTTTCTAGTATTTTGAAATATTCGTGGTAGCAACCAACGCATGACATTTGCAGACCTTGGCTTAGGCCCAGAAGTCCTTAAAGCGGTAGAGGACTCAGGATATAATACCCCCACACCAATTCAGGAAAAAGCCATTCCTTTTGTGTTGATGGGACGGGACGTATTGGGAACAGCCCAAACAGGTACCGGTAAAACCGCAAGTTTTACGTTGCCGATGATTGACATTTTGGCTTCCGGCCAAACAAAAGCGCGTATGCCGCGCTCCTTGATTCTCGAACCAACAAGAGAACTCGCAGCTCAGGTCTCTGAAAATTTCGAAAAATACGGTAAATACAATAAACTTTCCATGGCGCTTCTAATCGGCGGCGTTTCTTTTGCCGATCAGGAAGCAAAGCTGGATAAAGGCGTTGATGTACTGATTGCGACACCTGGCCGCCTTCTTGACCATTTTGAGCGGGGTAAAGTGCTCCTTAACGGTGTTAAAACACTGGTTATTGATGAAGCCGACCGCATGATGGATATGGGTTTTATCCCGGATGTTGAGCGGATCGTCTCTTTGATGCCGCCCATTCGGCAAACATTGTTTTTCTCTGCGACCATGTCAAAAGACATGCGTAAACTTGCAGACAAATTTTTGATGAACCCAAAAGAAGTAAAAGTCGAGGCCCCTTCTCAAGCGGCATCAACCGTAACACAGGCACTTTTCACGGTTCATAAACGTGAGAAACGCCCTGCACTTCGCAAGTTACTCAATGATCCAACGGTTACCAGCTCTTTCATCTTCTGTAATAGAAAGCGGGATGTAGATATTCTGCTAGGATCGTTGAAAAAACACAATTTTAATGCGGGTGCTATGCATGGTGACATGTCTCAAAGCGAGCGCATGGAAACACTTGAAAAATTCAAGTCCAAGGAAATCTCGCATTTAGTCTGTTCTGATGTTGCAGCCCGAGGCATTGATGTATCCAGCGTAAGCCACGTCTTTAACTTTGATGTTCCGATCCATTCGGAAGATTATGTCCATCGTATTGGACGGACAGGTCGCGCTGGACAAGAAGGACACGCATTCACCTTAACTTGTCGCGGAGATGAAAAATTTCTCGCTGCCATCTATAAAACAATTGGCAAAGAAATCCCGAAAAGAGAAATTGAGGGAATGGAGGAGATTTCTGCTGAAGGTAAGGAGATCGAAACCCGTTCCAAAAGACCGCCTAGAGGAAAATCTGAAAAAAGTAGAGGGCGACCAGCCGCTGATAGAAGCCGAAATAAGCAAGCGTCTGAAAAAGCTCCTGTAATCGATGAAACGAAAGAAAAGTCTACGCCTCATAGGCAGCGCGACGACTGGAAAACTTCCAAGCCACCGCGGCCGAAAAGAGCTCGATATAACAGGGATGACGATGACACCCCGGTTTTAGGTCTTGGCGAAAATGTACCAGCATTTTTTAAGATACCATTTCACAAGTCAGTAGATAAATAACAAACAAGGGGCCTTAATGGCCCCTTTTATTTTCTCTAAATTTTAGCATTTTGCCAATTCAGTAAGAACCGTGCTAGAAACTAGAAATTGTTCCTTTATGAAATGAGGCCCTACTCGTGAAAACTATATTTGTCATGGTCAAATGCGAACTTGGAAAAGCATATACAGTTGCCGATGAAGCTGTTCTACGAGTAGAAAATGTATCTGAAGTCTACTCAATTTCAGGAAAATACGACTTGATGATGAAATGCTATTTAGATGAAAGTCAGGATATTGGGCACTTTGTAAACGAAGAAATTCAAGTAATCCCCCATATCAAAGATACCTTCACTATGATCACCTTTAAAGCTTTCTCTTAAAAGTTACATTGGTATCAAAAATGACACGATCAGACATTGAACGGGATCCTTGGCAGGCTATTGACGCATTGTTGGAAAAGAATAAAATTTCTGAAGGTCCCAACAAAACCCTCCCCTTATCCGATAAACACATTCTAATCGCTGGCGGAGATAAAGGCATTGGTGCCCATATTTCTTTATCCCTTGCGGCCCTTGGTGCGAAACTATCCCTGATAAGTGATGATCCTGCCTCTGTCGCAACCCAGCGAGAGCATATTCATTCTGCGAACGAGGTTGAAGTTCAAGATTATGTGACGGACTACTCTGATGAGGGTCAGACATTTCAGGCTATTGAATGGGCAACAAACCTGCTGGGTGCCCCCTTCTGTCTTATAAATGCAATTGACCTACCCTGCACCGCACCCTTTGAAGAAATCCCGGCCTCTGACATTCAAACTGTTTTAAATTTCAATCTCGGAGGTCCCGTAAATACGCTACGCGGTACTCTTGATGGATTTAAAGAAAACGGGTCTGGCATTGTGATCAATATCGCAGCTGCTATTGGTCTCACAGGTGGTGCGAACCAATCCATATATGCGGCATCCAAAGCGGGCTTAATCGCTTTAGGGCAATCCCTTAATGCAGAACTAATAGACAGAGACATATCGGTCTACACATTGTGCCCTGGCATCACTTTAACGACTGATTTGGAAAAATCTTTGCGCCTAGTAGCAGAGCAACAAGATCTTTCTTACCAAAATCTTCTGGAACAAGTATCTGAAGCGAACAATCAACCTGCTTTAATTAATCCAATAAACATTACAGCGATTATTGAGGACATCCTGACAGGTTCATTGATTTATAAAACTACCCCAACTATTTCAAAATTTGACTAATAAAATTCCATTTTTCTAACGTACACCTACAAACCGCCGTAAACTGCGTTTTATGAGCAATATATTCTTGCTGTTTGTCTAATTTTGTCTACGTTGGCCCTACATGAATCTCTTTCTTCCAGAAATTTTTGTTAGGGACAAACGGAGGCTACATTGAAGAAAATAATCGTAGGATTTGCGACATCAGTGGCGGCGGCAATATTACTAAACGGCACATTAGGCATAGCGGCTGAAAAAGTTAAAATCGGATTTGTCACAACACTAACGACAGGAGCCGGAGCAATTGGCCAAGACATGCAAAGGTCAGCCAACCTTGCCATCGAGCATTTGGGCGGAAAAATGGGCCCTCTCGATATTGAAATCATATATGAAGACGATGGCTTCAAGCCAGAGATTGGCAAGCAAAAAACCGATAAGCTTGTTAAAAAAGAAAATGTGGATTTCGTTGCAGGCTATATTTGGAGCCACGTCCTCCTTGCCTCCTACAAAACGGTTGTTTCAAACGACAAATTCCTGATTATTTCCAATGCAGGCCACAGCCTAATCGCAGGAAAACTCTGCAATGAAAATATGTTCTCAACTTCA
>Ga0209826_1002666_pt1 | contig 11575 bp, 13 predicted proteins | sample GOMGulsemesocosm_5_FD_184637 | JGI IMG/M metagenome (GOLD analysis project Ga0209826, IMG submission 184637) | Methane-oxidizing microbial communities from mesocosms in the Gulf of Mexico - GOM15C Gulf of Mexico (SPAdes) (version 2) | ecosystem: Environmental > Aquatic > Marine > Cold seeps...
TGCCCGCTGAAGCGCCAATGATTTTATATTCATCAATTAGATCTAGAATATCATCCGCGTTTCCTGCTCCGCCCAAGACAGTTAAAGGAACGCTTACATGCTCCCTCACTTTTTTGATTAATGCTAAATCATAGCCTTTCATTACACCATCATTATCAATAGAATTAATTACTAACTCTCCAATGCCAATAGCTTCTAGTTCAGTAATAAATTCGAATAAATTCTTTTTAACTTTCTTTTTACCATTATGAGTATAAATTTCATAAGAACCAAATAATGATTTTTTAATATCTAGCACAACAACAACACTTTGACGACCAATGATGTTTGCTATATCAACTAAAACCTTAGGGGTAGAAATAGCTTCACTTGAGAGTGCTACTTTCTCAACACCAAGTTTAATAATTTTTCGTGCTTGCTCAGGTGTCTTTACACCGCCGCCATAACATAAAGGCATTCGGCTCTCATTTGCCAAATGCTCAATCATTTGATAGTTTGGCTCAACGTCATTCACAGTTGCATCAACATCTAAAACAATAAGCTCATCAACTTCTTTTTCGTTAAATATCTTTACTGCATTGATAGGGTCACCAACATATTTAGGTGTCTTAAACTTGACTGTTTTAACTAACCCTTTGCTATGCACCAACAGGCACGGAATAACTCTTGAACGCAACATAGCTACAACTCCGCAAAATTTTTGAATAGGTTGATGCCATTAGAGTGACTTTTTTCAGGGTGAAATTGAAAACCATAAATGTTCCCTTTATTAACCGCGCAATGAAAAGCATCGCCATAATAGGTTGTCGCCAAGACATCGTTTTCATCATGGCATTCAAAATAATATGAATGTAAAAAGTAATATCCTTTTTCAAAATTAATAGAGGTTAAAATAGGGTGATCACTTTTAGGCTGAATTTCATTCCAGCCCATATGTGGTAATTTAGGTTTATGGTTGATTATATTTTCATCGAATAACTTAACCTGAGCATCAAACCAACCAAGTCCAGCAAGTTTACCTTCATCACTACTTTCCGCCATTATCTGCATGCCTACACAAACACCAAGCACTGGAACTTTTTGCTCTAATACCATTAAGTCTAAAACTTCACGTAATCCAGACTTATTAAGCTGTGTCATGGCTTCATCAAAAGCTCCTACACCCGGTAGTATGATTTCATCCACACCATCAAGCTGATTAGGCTCAGAGACGAACTTGCATTCTATTTTTAATTTTTTGTATATATTCTTTATTGCTTGAATATTACCTGAGCCATAGTCAATAATGCCGATCATCGCTTCCCACCTTTTTCCATGCCTAAAGCACGCATAACTTTGGCGCCAACATCATAAATAGACTGCTGATTTTTATAATCTTTATAAGTTTTGTTAGGGGCATTAAAATACCCCCTAAGTTCATCTATTGATATGCCTAGTTTATTTGCTATAAATTCAAAGTCTTCATCGATTGTTTCAGGATCATATGCAGGTAATTTAAGTTTTTCTAAGGCTTCTTCTCTCGTCATTTGCCCTGTTACAATTAGGCTTGAATATTGCACTTTACGAGTATCAAAGCCAAATTTTTCAGGTAACCAGTACCCTTCATAAAAACGAGTAAATCTTGATTCAAAATGTTTTTGTGGGTAACGTTGATAACCAAACTTGTCTTCAAGTAATTGGGTCGCATCTTCTTTGTTATACACCATATAGTCTAGTGGACGAGTGACTTTAATCCCTTTAATATAAGGTAAATAAACTTTATGCCATAATATATTGGTAACAGGGTAATTTTTCAGAGGTGAGGAACCAAATTTTGAATGGATATCCATTAATTGACGAGAATCAGATTGATAATACATCCACTCTAAAGGGTTACGTATGCATTCAGTGGAGTAATTCCCCCCTGTGAGAATATTTTTTACACCATGCTTGTCAGCAAACTTATACATATTTGCGAAAAAGGAGTGATCTTGTGGTGTGTCTATATGTGATACGCCTGATTTAAAGAAAGATAACTGTAGATCTTTCATTTCTTCCCAGTTTATGACCTCGGTATATAAGTCAAGTCCAAGCCCATCAACCATACGTTCGATATTATTTACAGCTTCTTGGCTATTCCAACCAGCATCAACATGGAAGACTAATGGGCGTAACCCCAACTTTTCCACTGCCAAATAGAGAAGGTATGAGCTATCAATCCCACCACTCATCCCCATAATACAATCAAAGTCTTTTCCTTGACCGTCTTTTTTAATCTTAGCCGCTAATTCATAAAGTTCTTTATCGTCTAAACCTTCTGGGTTCCACTTAGGTAAAATGTCATGGAAATAGGTATTACAATGATCACAAACTCCTTTTTCATCAAAAGTAATTTTACTATCTGTTGTATCCATTACACAACTAACGCATACAGTTTGCTTTTCGATATTCATATTCTTAATACACTTCTTTCTAAAGTAATCAATTAATGATTCTTTGACTTATAAATTTAAACCAATGGCCTTCTTGGCAATCTCACTGTACGAAAAAGTTAACTGGCCTTTTGTTTTAGCAATTACAGACATATCAGCTAATAATTCTTGATTAGTTACCAAGGACGTTATCGTTGCTTTAATTTCTTGCTTATCGCCCTTATTCATTAAAATGCAATTCCCACCCACATCGACATGAGACATACCATCCCACTTTTTGAATACTGCTGGTATCCCTAATCCAACAGTTTGCTCCCAGATAACTGAATGAGTACCCGGGAAGAAAGCAAGATCAGACGATATCAGATAATCACAGATTTCAGATTGAGACGACCAACCGACATAAATTACACTTGAATGCTGACATAAATCTTTAATTTTTTCTTCCATTTCAGGTGTAGGCATCCCAAAAACAAGCAATTTTATATTTGTTAAATTAAGTTCCGATATAACCTGAATTAGATCATGTATTTTTTTTCTTTCATCAATTTTTCCGCCTGTAACAATCAAAAAATCGCCTTTTCTTACGTTCAATTGTGATCGAATATTTTTTTTTATTTCTTCCTGTGATTTTTCAAAAACTTGAGAATCATCATACCCCATAACCAGAACATCTATTTTACTTTTATCTATTCCATATACTTCTTCAAAAAATCTGGCTCTAAGAGGGGTAACACCAAAAAAAGTTTCTACATAAGGCTCTATCTTTTTAGCACACCACTTATAAATAACTTTATGAAGAATGTTTTTAGACAGCCAATTTCTCGCGCTATTTATAAAGTCAGTATGCCCATCAGCAAAAATTTTAACATGCGGGTTATTTTTCACATATTGGATAATCGTGATTACATCTAAAAACTGTATATCATGAAGAAAGATAATTTCAGGGTTAAAACGTTCCAGTTCATTTTTTAGCCCCTTATAAACCCGCAGCTTTCGAACTACAATTTTTGGCAACCAAGCAACGTAAGACAAACGACAGACAGGAATACCATGTTCATTTATATAACTTCCGGCCTTAGAATAACCAAGTATTTTGTCTTCAAGGTAATTTTCTGTCGAGGCAACAATACAAACATCATTACCTTGTGTTTTATGAATCTTGGGAAGAATATTTTCCTGATAACCATAATTATCAATGTAAAAGGCGGCTAAACAACAATGCATTATTTTCATTTATTCAGAGACTCTATAAATGATTTTGGATCTCTTATTAATTGACCATGCTGAAGTAAAATAGAGTCTTCTATGTCCCACCACTCACTGCTCAGCAACTGCTCACAAAGATCTTTATCAAATCTACTTTTAATAGTTTTTGCTGGACAACCAGCGACTATTGCATAAGGTGCAACATCTTTGGTAACCACGCTTCCCATGCCTATAACAGCACCAATACCTATATTTACACCTTGTTTAATTAGTGCGTTTTGTCCTATCCAAACATCATGGCCAATAGAAACTTTTTTAGGTGCTATCCGTTCATGTGAAGAGAACTTAGCTTTTACACTATCTCTTCCTGAGTAAAAAACAGGGGAAGTCGATAGCCAATCAGTAGGGTGCATCCCACCACCGATTACAACTCCATTTGCAATAGAACAAAATGATCCAATATCAGCGTTAGTTATTTCACAATTATATCCACAAAATGAATGTTTTCCCATGACACTATTAATAAAAGAAGTCCCAGATTCTACCTTTGATGTCCAATGAATTTTACTGTTTTTTATTGCTGACAACCTAATTTTCTTTAGAGCTTTGTGCATAATATATAGTAATTTATTATACATATCTCACCTTAACTTTGGTATTAATGAATAGAACGATTAAGAATAAAAACTTTATCCCTAACGAAGAAGGAAAGTAATGCAATACTTTAAGATTCATAACTATGATTGATAAGCATAAAAACAATGTTACAAATTTTTCTGCATGTACGGAGCTTTTTATGAAGCTATATAAGCAATAAAAACACAGCAAAGAGAACGTTAAAAAGACACCCACTAAGCCCCCACCGAATATAACCCTGACATAACCAATATCAGAACTCAAAAATGGTAACCCTGGGTCTCTGCCATAATTACCGTTTCCAAATAGTAAATGTGATTCAAGTTCGGGTAAAAAAAACATACTGCTAAGATCTGTAGTCGAAGTAGATGATAGTGTTCCAGATGAGCTAAAATTAAGGATGATTTCAAATGCTCTAAAAAAAAGTTTAGAGTATTCACTTTGGCTTAATATAAAAAAGGCAAGTGCAAGAAAAAAAATAGTAAATACGAACAAGCTTAGAGCTCTTAATGTAAATTTTTTATTTATAATATGTATTCGATTACCAGAATAAATAAGTATTAGCATTAACCCTATAACTATTATTATGAAGCCAGTTCTACCTGATAAAATAACTGATAACACTAGAACTCCAAATGAAATAATGTATAACAAGCATGAGGAAATGGTCATAATTTTCGACTGATGCAGAAATAAATATCCACCTATAACCAAAGCACTTGCTTGAATAAACGATAAACCATCTCCGCCAGCCGTAGTTAGCCCAGGCGAACGATAGTTTAGCTCTAAAAACTCTACTCCTACTTCGTTAATGTAAACAAAGCTATAAACGATATTCCTCACAACTTCTGAAAAAAAAGTACTAAGCATTATTAGAGCGTGAAATACGCCAACCAGAAATAGTATCATTAGAAATAACTTGCAATTATTGCCAAACCTCTCCTTGAAAATAAAAACAAGCTCTCTAACTGCAAAAAAAGATAAAACAGCCAACACATACTCAATTAAAACCACAAAGTCAAAGTTTTGAAAAAATATACCAATGGTTATAAAGTACATGAAGGGTATTAAATATACTAAAAGAAGAGCCATTTCGTCAAAATTGAAATAATTATTCTTAAAGCGGCATAAATTTTTAAAACAAAGAAAAAAGATGATCAAAAACGGTATATTTATTACATTTCCTGAAAGAATTAAGTAAGGCGAAAAAACATACAAAAAAACCAAGTTAAAATACAGAAAGAATTCAACCTTTTTTCTCAGATTAAAATTTAATGCAATCACTTACAATTCCTAATCAATTGATCCCCTAATGTACCCCAATGGTGGTCGTAGAGAAATGATTGGTATTGCTTTTCATCTATAGCTTTACAAGATTCAATCGCACAAACTAAGTTAGTGAACTCTTTATTTAAAACATACCCTAAGTTATATTGATTGATTAAAGTGGGCAAAAAACCTTTGTTCATAGTCAGAACAGGAATCCTTAAACTACTAGACTCATACACAGTGTAAGGAACAGAGTAATCAGAATAAACCCGAAAATAAAAATCAAAGTTATTCTTTATAAATTCAAGGGAAAAGCATGTGTACCTCTCGAACAGTATTATTGCTTTATTTTCTCTATAACTACCTAATAGCTTTATAGATCGCAATGAGTTATCAAATTCTCCTGCCACTACAATAACTATTGATTTGCCTATCCCCTCGAAAGCTTCGATCAGTTTAATAACATAGTCAAAGTGTAACGATTTTTCCGCAGGTGAGCCCGTAATAATTACCCTTACAACCCCCTCCTGGTTAAACAACTGATGCTTCAAAAGTGTATTTTTTGCCTCTAAGTCCATTTTTTTTTCTATGTTTACTTGCCCGAACGATATAGCACACACCTTAGTTGTGCCTAATATTCGCTTAGCAAAAGGAAGTAATAACTGGCTGGTAACAAAAATATTATCACTTGCTTTTATTATCAACCACCGTCGTATTCTTGTTATGAACTTATAATTTACAATACTTTCTTTATCAACATTATGACATACCCAGAACACTCTTATTCTGAAAATAAAACAAAACACAATTACGCTGATTTCACTTATCAACCTTAATATAGTTCGTAAGGCTGACGGGTAATCGTTTAGGTATCTAAAAACAAAAAAATCAGGTGTTTTTTTATTTTTAATCATATGCAATAACAGCTGGAGAGGTGATAAAATTTGAGATCCAGCTAACGGAATTAATTCCACCTCTGGCGCACAGCTTTCTTTCCAGTTTAATGACTTATTATCATCTTTTTGAATAAAACCTTTCAGCATTTATTTACCTGAGACCTCAGAATAACTAATAACTTTACCTTCCATCACTGATCTTCCCCTAATTTTTCGTCAATTACGCTGATTTTAAAGCTGTTTAACCCATAAAAACTGGTTTTATTCCTGTTTTCAGCACGGCTCTCTATTTCTTGACACACTGCAGCAATACGGGCATTACGGTCTTTGTCCGCTTGCGGCATTGGATTTCCCCCGACAACCTTTTCGTTGAACTTGGTCGTCAATATCAAAGCATTTCAACGTGTCTCGCGTTTCTTCTGAACTGTAAGCGGCATCCGCATATAAAGCGGTTTCATCACCTAACAGCAACGTGTCTCGTTCCTGGCTATCATGGACATTGCCTGGGGTGATTCTTTGACGATGTATAAAGCCATCTTCATCAACGCCGGTATGAACTGAAAAACCATAAGTGGATTTCTTATTACCGCGACTGTCATTCTTAACATGCCAACCTGCTTGTGGGTCTTTCTTTGGCTTTCCATCTTTACCGTTGCCAGGGCCTGATTGCACCGCCTCTATCGGTGTTGCGTACTCCAGGGCGCCCTCTCTGGCTGCGCCATTCACCTTGTCAATGATATTGATAGACCTTCCTTCATGATGGTGTTTTTGACTTCGAGTTGACGATTGATCTCGCCCAGCAATTGATCCCATAGGTCGGCTCTACCAGCCGTGTTCTAAATCGACCTAAAGTCGATGCTTCCGGTACATCACCGCCAAGTTCTACGCGGCAGAACTTTCGAAACAGCAAGTCCCGATATAAACACTGGGCTAACTGTACGTCTGACAGTTGATACCATACGCCAAGCAACAAGCTTCGAAATAAAGTCAACAAAGGGTAACTCGGTCGACCTGTGCTAGAGGAGTAGATAGAAGAGAGTAATTTTTCTATCTCAGACCACTCCAATAGTGATTCGGTGTCATCAAGACTATGAAGTATAGCGTGCTCCAGATCAGCGGTTGAAACGAGAAGGTCGGGCTGTGTTGAGAATGGTTTTTGCATTACATATTTTAACAATATTCAGATCAGAATATTTGATTTTTGCTGAGGTCTCTACCTAATATAAATTTAGCAAAACTAAAGCTTTTCGTTTAACACGTAAATAGTTATAAAAACAATACTTAGAAAAAACTTGCAAAGCTTTGATCGGGTGTGGACTACATTGCCATTGATCAAAATGGGTTAACTCTTCTTCTAAAGTTTTCACCCAGCGGTCAGATATTTTATCATCAGTATAGTTTTCGAAAGCATCCCTTCCCTTTTCAACTAAAGTGTGATTAAGCAAGGGGTCAGAAATTAATCTACCAACCGTTGCTATAAAGAGTTCCTCAGAATCAGCTTTTAAATAATTTTCCCCATCAATTCCCACCTGCTCATAGGAAGAATCTGCCCCCCCAATAAATGGTACACCTGCCTTCCAGGCATTCAACAGCTTAGTGGGCGGTTTTTGTATATACTTCCTTTTATCGAAGTCTCTAATGCCGACAGCAATATCAATTTCCCTATAGTCATTCCAATTGTTAGGCCCCCTGACGTGAACTTTCACTTTATTACCAAAATTTCGCTCCAATACAGCTACTAAATCGACAGAATTTTCGACTAAACCAAAGAAGCCCAAATTTACTGCATTATTCGAAGCAAGCAAATTTTCTTTCCTCGGTATAAGCCCGGCTTGACTCCAATGTGGTATATATGCAGATGAAAATGGCATTTTATGGGCTTCGTTTTGAATTAAATTTAGATCACCTGGATAATATACATAACGGTCTAGAACTATCACGATGCAATAATATTTATATTTTCTTTTCAGGTTAACATAATCATCGACAAATATAACATTTATAGCCTCTTCTAAAGCGCTTTCAGAAGAAGTCAATCTAGTGTTATTTTTATATTCGCTTAATCGGACAAATGTTTGAATGATCCAAGCCCATTGACCATTCGATATAAATCCCCACTCCTTATCCAAGTCACCTTTAAAATTTTCATAATTTGCATATTTCCCATTCTTTGGAATAACAAAATTAATGTTAGCAGTCACAATGAAGATTCCTTTTTTTTATATATATTAATTTTAAAATAAGCGTAATAAATGCTTGGAATGCAATGCAATATAATGCAGCATCAACTCCCCAGTAAGGGACAGTTATATAAAAGCCAATCACCAATAAAGTATTAGCAAATAATAGAATTAGCACATTTTGCTTAACATAACCAAAGGCAATAAATAGGGAGTGATAAGAAGTGAATATCGTATCAAGCGACTTTACAATCAAAGCCAATAACGCAATTGGGATAAGTGCTCTGTAACTTTCTCCTAGAATTAGGATCACAATATCCCCTAAAGCAAAATACCCTAATAAAATTACAACAGCAGAAGCTGAAAACAGCTTTATGCTAACATTATTTGTCAAAGTTATTGCGGCCTGAATTGTTCCCTTCGAAATATTACTAACTTGAATTGGATAGATAGATTGATAAATGGGGCTTGCAAGCCTACCTACCATTGCCATAACTTGTTTGGCTAATTTATATAAACCAGCTTCTTTTTCACTTGTCAGAATACCAACAAACATAACATCCAACTCTTTCGCAGGCAGATCAATAAGCCCCGAAACATTCGTCCAAAGCACAAAGTGCACAAGTTTTTTATTAAAACCAAAGCCTGCTGAAAATGGGTTTTTAGAATCTGTCACACTATTCAATAATAAAAAAGCGTACAAAGTAATCAGCAAGTTTAATAGAATATCTGTTACCCCCCAGATAATCAGGTAAGTGAACAAACCTTGCTCTAGCACGAATGCGATAAACGTTAATATAAACTTTACAATGGCTGAAATAACAATAATCTTAGCTTGAAGGCTATGTCTATTGAATAAGCGGAATAATCCTAATCCAAATGAAGAAAACTTAAACAACATAGAACAAGAATAAATTAATAGCGTAAAGTATATATCACTATCCCATTCAAAATAACTACATAATAGGTCAGCTAACAGAATTGCTAACAAGAAACCTATCAAGGCCGTGAAAATATCAATAGAAAAACAAAAAGCAGATACTTTTTGAATTTCTATTTTTTTCTCTGGCTCATCCAGGGAGAACTCTTGAGCGATAGATCCAAATTTTATTAGTGCTTGCCAACTTTGAAAATTAACTAATTTATCGATTATTAACAGATAGCTTGTAATAATTGCAAAAACACCAAAATTTTCTAAACCTAAACCTCTTGCAACCAGCCCGATACTGATAAACCCTAAAATCGAAGCTGTGAGTGTTCCGCCTAGTAAAACCAAAAAAGCTTTCTTTAAATTATTATATTCACTCATATCAAATTTATTATTTCCATTTTTTTATTACAACAAACGATAGATATATTTATTTTGATATTAACTCCAGCATTAGTTGCCAAATAAGTCTAAATTACCCTTAACCTTATAACTCAGAACAAACAATATAACCAAGGTGAACTATGCATTGGTTGATTTTTCTTCAAACGGAATTTCTGCCTAATTCTACTGTCAGTATGACATTCGTGAAAACTTACCACCATTAAGTTCTATTTCTGTGTTACACAAATAGGTACTAGGGTTTTTAATCAGGTCAAAAAGTAATTGAGACACTTCAGAACTATCCAAAAATCGTCTTTTGGGATGAATTTGTTTATAAGTTTCAAGTGTCTCTGTATCACTTCTACTACATGTCATTTTACCATCTTCGATCGTAGAAGGTGACACTAGCAAAAGCTGTTGATCTTCAAAGGATAATTTACGTTCCCTAGCATATGACCTGAGCATAGACTTAGCAAGAAAATAGGAGGTATCAAAACTACCTTTTTTACCCGATTCAGAGCCAATTATAAAAATACGAGCCTTAGGATTGTTATCAAAAATATATTCACAACTTTTGATGGTAAATAGAGCATTAATAGACAGAGACTTAATAATATTTGAACTACTTTGATCTTTAATCCTTTTTGGCTGTAAATAGCCCAGATTAAAAATATATACGTCATAATCTATATCAAATAGCGACTCTATAATTTCTGTTTCAATATTCTCTGCATCGAATATGATGTCAGCATTTTGTCGACCATAAGTCGTAATATACTCACTACTTAAGTCATTTATTAAGCATCTCGATAACAATGAGCTAGACCCAACTAAAGCTATATTCATGAGTTGAGTCTTACCCTATTTATTATTTGGTTTATTTTCATTTCTGCTATATGTAAAGTATCTATCTTCCCTGAAAACACACTAATTAAATTATCTTCATTTGTTACCATACATCCTCTAAAGTCAGTACCACTTACCAACTTAGTTTTCAAACTATATACTGGTTCTACATACTCAAAATCATCTTTAAATTTGGGATAGTATTTACTTATTTCCTTTTCAAATGCTTTCTTTTTGCTTTCTACATATTTTTCTTCTTTAGCTAAATCGAATTTAGAACCTATTTCATCTCTATTTTCTACTTGGGCTATTGGCGTATTCAAAACAGAAGTAACAGTATAAATATCATCATCGTATGGGTAGATTGAAAAAAAATGCCCATCCATCAAAGTAAAAGCAAAGCTATCTTTTACTTTTTTTCTATAATAAAAGTATATGCACGGTTCGTAGTAATAGTCTAAGCCTTTAATTTTTCTGGCTGTTCCCCAAGTGCAATCAATAACAAAGTCGTATTCTGACTTTAGGTTTTCCAATACGCTATTATCTGAAAGCTCAATATACTTATCATACTTAAGATGCTTTGATAAAATATCATCAAAATAAGCACTTGCTCTATGGTTTAGAATTAGCTTTTCTGACGTTTTAACCAAACCTGAGATATTATTAAACCTTGAACTCATGTTCCAAGTGCACCACCACATACCGAGTTAAAGACTTCAAATGCAGTTCGATAATTAAGGCATTTTCTAGGCCTATGGTTAAGCATTTCAACCGCCTTTTCAAGCGCAACATCGGTTATGTTCAAAAAATCTGTTC
>Ga0209826_1002668_pt1 | contig 11571 bp, 6 predicted proteins | sample GOMGulsemesocosm_5_FD_184637 | JGI IMG/M metagenome (GOLD analysis project Ga0209826, IMG submission 184637) | Methane-oxidizing microbial communities from mesocosms in the Gulf of Mexico - GOM15C Gulf of Mexico (SPAdes) (version 2) | ecosystem: Environmental > Aquatic > Marine > Cold seeps...
TAGTTACTTCAGTTTTACCAACCCCAGTCGGACCAGAAAATAGAAACGAGCCTATTGTTTTAGTTGTATCCCTTAAACCAGCGCGTGATAATTTAATTGCTGATGCTAATTCAGAAATCGCCTCATCTTGACCAAAGACTAACATTTTTAAGTTTTTCTCTAGCAACTCAAGCTTATCTTTATCACTACTGGAGACTGATTTTTCTGGAATACGCGCAATTTTGGCAATAATTTCTTCAATTTCAGCGATATCAATAACAGATTTACGCTCATCATCCTTAAATAAACGCTGTCTCGCGCCCGCTTCATCAATAACATCAATCGCCTTATCAGGCAAAAATCGGTCAGTGATAAATCGATCCGATAATTCAGCAGCTAATCTTATCGCTTCTTTTGTATACTTTAAATCATGATGCTCTTCAAAACGCGACCTTAAACCTGTCAAAATCTTAATAGTATCTTCAACAGTTGGCTCAACAACATCTATTTTTTGAAAACGCCTTGCTAAAGCATGGTCTTTTTCAAAAATCCCACGATATTCTTGATAGGTAGTTGAGCCAATACAACGTAATTGACCTGATGCTAAAACAGGCTTAATTAAGTTAGAAGCATCCATCACACCACCTGAAGCAGAACCAGCTCCAATAATTGTATGGATTTCATCAATAAATAAAATAGACTCTGGCTGTTTTTTAAGCTGATTGATTAAGGCTTTTAAACGTTTCTCAAAATCACCACGATATTTAGTACCCGCAACTAAGGCCCCTAAATCTAATGAATAGATAACATCACCCAATAGAACGTCAGGGACACTTTCCTCAATAATACGTCTTGCTAAACCTTCAGCAATTGCCGTTTTACCAACACCCGATTCGCCCACTAATAATGGATTGTTTTTTCGCCGCCTACAAAGTACCTGAATGGTACGTTCAACCTCTTGCTCACGACCAATTAAAGGGTCAATTCTACCCAGTCTTGCTTCTTCATTAAGGTTTGTTGCATATTTATCAAGTGGGGAGGATTCAGCAGGCTCAGTGCCATCTTTTTCAGCATCAGATATAGACTCACCCTCTTCTTCACCCTCTTGTTCAATCTTAGTAATTCCATGAGCCAAGTAATTAACCACATCCAAACGGCTTACTTCATATTTACTAAGAATATAAACAGCGTGAGAATCTTGCTCACTGAACAAAGCGATAAATAAATTAGCGCCTGTCACTTCTTTTTTATCAGAAGCTTGAACATGAAAAACAGCACGTTGCAATACACGCTGAAAACCCAAGGTAGGTTGAGTTTCTCTTTGTAAATTTTCAGGAATTAATGAAACTGTCTCATCAATAAATTGTTCCAATTCACCACGCAACGCCATACCATCACAACCACAAGCCAACATAATAGGCTTAACCGTCTCATTATCTAGTAGCGCTAACAACAAATGCTCCACTGTAATAAACTCATGTCGCTTGCTATGAGCATTAGTAAACGCATTGTTTAATGTAATTTCCAGCTCTTTACTTAACATAATTATTCCTTACGACTTACGCTTCTTCCATCGCACATAATAATGGATGATGATTTTCACGCGAATACTCATTGACTAAATGTACTTTCGTTTCTGCCACATCTTTACTAAAAACACCACAAACACCAACACCATTCGTATGAACCTGCAACATAACTTGCGTTGCCTTATCTTCATCCATATTAAAGTGGTCAGTTAATATTTCCACAACAAAATCCATCGGTGTAAAGTCATCATTCAGTAAAACAACTTTGTATAAGGGAGGACGTTTTAATTTAGGGGCGGCTTCTTGTACAGCTACCCCACTATCATCCTCATGATTTGGATCAATATCAGACATACTTCAAACTTTGTTATTTAAATAACCTTAAAGTGTAACATAGTGGTTAAAGTTAAATTTTTCAATCTTTACACATCAATAAAACATTTCTAGTAAAATATAAAAATTAAACAAATTGAGAAACTCATGGTCTGGAAACCTCATGTAACGGTTGCAGCAGTGATAGAACAGGGTAATAAATTTTTATTGGTTGAGGAACATACCGTCAATGGTATTGCCTTTAATCAACCTGCCGGGCATCTAGAAAATGGGGAATCTATTGAGAGCGCGGTTAAACGTGAAGTCAATGAAGAAACTGCTTGGCAATTTGAACCTGAAAATATTATTGCCATTCAACTCTGGCGCAAAATTCCTGACTTTCCAAGCTTTTTAAGAGTTTCTTTTGCTGGAAAGGTTCATTCGTTTGCTCCAAAACAAGCATTAGATGATGACATTATCGCCACACATTGGCTTACACACGAACAAATAGTAGAAAAAGAATCTCAATTAAGAAGCCAATTGGTTTTAAATACCATAGATGCCTACCTTAATGGTGAGCGCTATCCCCTATCCCTTTTAAAATCTTATATAGATTTAGATTATTAGATTCAAAGCATGAGTAAAAATATTATTGTCGGTATGTCGGGTGGTGTTGATTCATCAGTCACAGCCTTAAAACTTCTTGAAGAAGGCCATCAAGTTACTGGTTTGTTTATGAAGAACTGGGAAGAAGATGATGGCACTGAATATTGTACGGCAATGGAAGATCTGGCCGATGCCCAGCAAGTCAGCGATAAATTAGGTATTGAATTAAAAACGGTTAATTTTGCTGCTGAATATTGGGATGAAGTCTTTGAAGTGTTTCTATCAGAATTTAAAGCTGGCCGCACACCTAATCCAGATATTTTGTGCAATAAACACGTCAAATTTAAAGCCTTTTTAAATTACGCTATTGAGGACTTGAACGCTGATTATATCGCCACTGGGCATTATGCTCGAGTGCAAGAGAAAAAGGGTAAATTCCAGCTACTAAAAGGACTAGACCCCAATAAAGAACAAAGCTATTTCCTATACACATTAGGACAAAAAGCCTTATCAAAAACATTATTTCCGATTGGTGATCTACATAAACCTGAATTAAGAGCCATGGCTAAAAAAGCAGGGTTTGATAATCATAAAAAGAAAGACAGCACTGGCATTTGTTTTATTGGTGAACGAAAATTTACCGAATTTTTACAACGTTATCTTCCTACTCAACCAGGGGAGATGCGAACACCAGAAGGACAATATATAGCACAACACCAAGGCTTAATGTATTACACTTTTGGGCAAAGGCAAGGTTTAGGGATTGGTGGGGTTAAAAATGCACCTGATGAACCTTGGTATGTTCTAGACAAAGATTTAGACAATAATATTTTAATTGTCGGCCAAGGACATGATCATCCCTTAATGCTCCATAATACACTGGAAGCCAGCCAGTTAGACTGGTGTAATAACAAGCCTCTGACAGAAGCGATTTATTGCAAGGCCAAAACAAGATACCGCCAAAGTGACCAGGCTTGCCATCTAATACCTTTAGAAAATGACCGTTGCAAAGTAGTCTTTGAATATTCACAAAGAGCTATCACACCAGGACAATCTGTCGTTTTTTATGATGAAGATATTTGTTTAGGTGGCGGCATTATTGAATCTAAGTACAATGAATAATATACTGCACTTAACTATTTATTTTCATTGCACTCAACCAACAGGAAAGACACCTAAATGACTAATTTCTCTCTCACTGCGATCTCACCTATTGATGGACGTTACAGCAGCAAAGTTGATGCATATCGTCCTATTTTTAGCGAATTTGGCTTAATTCGTTATCGAGTAGAGGTTGAAGTACGTTGGCTACAAGCACTGGCAAATCACCCTCAAATCACCGAAGTTCCTGAGTTTAGTGAGACAGCTAACCAATTACTTAACAATATTGTCAGTCAATTCTCAGAAGATGACGCACAAAGCGTCAAAGATATTGAAAGAACAACTAATCACGATGTTAAAGCGGTTGAATACTTTCTTAAACAAAAAATTGCAGATAATGCCGAATTACACAAAGTAAATGAATTTATTCATTTTGCATGTACTTCAGAAGACATTAACAATTTGTCTTATGCTTTAATGCTTAAAGAAGGTCGAGGCACCATCCTTACAGAAATTACAGAATGCATTGAAGCCATAAAACAAGTGGCTATAGACACAGCAAGCCAACCCATGATGTCTAGAACACATGGTCAAACAGCCAGTCCAACAACAACAGGTAAAGAATTTGCTAATGTTGTGGCTAGATTATTACGTCAAAAAGAACAGTTTGAAGCGGTTGAATTATTAGGCAAAACAAATGGTGCTGTTGGTAACTACAATGCCCATAGTGTTGCTTATCCTGAAATAGACTGGGAAAAGTTTGCTAAAAACTTTGTTGAATCATTAGGCTTATTTTGGAACGCTTACACTATTCAAATCGAACCTCATGATTATATTGCTGAATATTTTCATGCTTTGTCTCGCTTTAATACCGTATTACTGGACTTTAACCGCGATATTTGGGGGTATATTTCTTTAGGCTATTTCAAACAAAGAACTATCGCGGGCGAAGTAGGCTCATCAACTATGCCACATAAAGTTAACCCTATTGATTTTGAAAATTCTGAAGGTAATTTAGGTTTAGCCAATGCTATTTTTTCTTTCCTAAGCGAAAAACTCCCCGTTTCTCGCTGGCAACGTGATTTAACAGACTCAACCGTTTTGCGAAATATTGGTGTAGGCATTGCACATACCAGTATTGCTATTCAATCATCATTAAAAGGCATTTCTAAACTACAAATAAATGCTGAAACCCTTGAAGCTGACTTAGATAATAACTGGGAAGTATTAGCAGAACCTATCCAAATGGTTATGCGCCGTCATGGCATTGAAAAACCCTATGAAAAGTTAAAAGAATTAACACGAGGAAACCGTATAACATCGGAAGATCTTAAGGTGTTTATTGAAAAACTTGAAATCCCAGCAGAAGCAAAAAAATCTTTACAAGCGCTAACCCCAAGAGCTTATACTGGATACGCAGAAAAATTAGCTATTGAAATTGAATAAACTAAAATAAGGGAGCTGGAAATAAATAATAATCCAATTCCCTAAGTGGCTGATAAAATTTATATGCTTATCAAAAAACCACCTAATTACCCATGATTTTTCAGATAAATTTGGAGGGTGCGCGGATTTTTCTCTTAAGCCCTCACCCCCAGGAGGAAGATGGCTTGAGTGAGAGGGAGTTAAACAATTCCCTTCTTCAAAATTTCTTTTATTTTTAAAGAGATTAAACAATTAAGCGAAATTTTGGGATATAAAATCACCTTTCCCGAATACTCTCATCCTTATATTTCAATAACGGTGCCAGAAAAAACTCAATCACGCGTCGCTGTCCTGTTTTTACTTCAACACTGACAGACATACCGGGACTCAATTTAACCAACTTATTACCCACCAACATCGTCTTTTGCTTAAGACTCACTCTTGCTTTATAAATTAAACCTCTGTCTTCGTCCGAGACTGCATCGTCTGAGATATTAATAATTTCACCTTCTAACGTACCGTATTTAGTAAAAGGAAAGGCATCCAGCTTTACCGCGACGACTTGTCCCTCTCTAACAAACCCTATGTCTTTATTTTCCACATAGGCTTCAATTTCCAGTGTTGCACTTTGTGGCACAATAATCATTAATTCTTCTGCTGGCGTTACAATACCTCCTACCGTATGAATCGCTAATTGCTGAACAATACCATCAATAGGTGATACAAGCCGTCTTGCCTTATGCCTGATTTCTGATTTAATTAATTCCTGTTTAATACTTTTTATTTTATGATTCGCTTCTTCTTTTTTTTCCAGATTGCTTCTGGAAAATTCACTTTTTGCATGCTGAATTTGTGCATTAATAACCTCTATGGTTTGTTGTAATTCATTAACCTGACTGTGTTGGCTTTTAAGGTCATAAAGAATGGTTAATCGTTGCTGCTCTGTTTCCAAGTACTGTTGATTGGGGTAGAGCTTTCTTTCAACCAAGGTTTTTTCGTTACGACTACGCTCAGTTATAATGGGTAAAATGGCTGTCAGTTTTTCAGCCTGTTGTTTGGCTGCATTATATTCAGCTTGTCGTTTGTCTTTATCTGCCAATAAGGTCTTAAGTCTGTCCTGATATTCTCGCCATTGACTGCTTAATACAGGATCCTTTGTCTCCCACTCAATCATTTGATCCCGTGTGACATTTTTTTGCTGATCAGCCAACCATTGCAAGCGTTTTCTTTGTAGCTCTGCTAATTTTTGCTCAGTCATCAACTGTGAAATTTCTGCATTAATAGTACTTGAATCAAGTTCTATCAAACTTTCACCTTGCTGTACTGATTGCCCCTCTTTAATATGAATTGCTGTCACTTTACCTATTTCTAAAGACTGAATGACTTTAACATGGCCATTAGGAATAATTTTCCCTGCTGCCACCCAAACAATATCTATAAACCCTAAACAAGCCCACAATATGCTACAAATAAAAAACAGCACAATCAATCCTATAATTGACCGACCGATAGGGGAAGGTGGTGTCTGCTGTATTTCTAAAACAGCAGGCAAGAATTGCTGTTCAATATCTAATTTCATAAAGGTGCCCCTTCTTGAAGCGCTAGCAGTCGCGCATAATGTCCTTGTAACTGCAACAACTGCTGATGACTGCCTTGCTCTGCAATTTGCCCTTTCTCCACCACTAAAATACGGTGGCATTGGCGTACTGCACTTAAACGATGCGCAATAATAAATACGGTGCGTCCTTGGCAAATTTCGCGCATATTGTTTTGGATAATATTTTCAGATTCATAATCCAGTGCACTCGTTGCTTCATCAAAAATCAATATTTTGGGTTGAGTGATCAATGCTCTGGCAATTGCAATACGTTGTCGCTGCCCTCCTGATAAATTACTGCCATGCTCTCCAACCAAGGTATCGTAGCCTTCGGGTAATTCTAAAATAAAATCATGAGCCCCTGCCATTTGAGCGGCATGAATAATTTTATCCATACTTTCGCCAGGATGACTCAAAGCAATATTATCCCTTACCGAGCGATTAAATAGAAAATTCTCCTGTAAAACCACACCTACCTGTCGTCTTAGCCATGCGGGTTCAATCAAGGCTAGATCAACGCCATCAATTAACACTCGACCTGATTCTGGTACATACAAGCGCTGAACTAACTTGGTCAAAGTACTTTTTCCTGAGCCTGAGCGCCCAACAATGCCAATTACTTCACCTGCCTCAATGCTTATACAAATATTTTTTAACACTTCAGGGCGTTCTGGAGTATAACGAAACGTCACATGGTCAAACTCAACCTTTCCTGATAATTCCGGCAAAGCTGCCCGCCCTGGGTTATAGCCAGGTTCGGTAGGGCTGTTTAATATATCACCCAGTCGTTGTATTGAAATACCTGCTTGCTGAAAATCTTGCCATAATTGCACTAATCGTAAAATAGGCCCACTGACTCGCCCTGAAATCATATTAAAAGCAATGAGTTGTCCAACACTGAGCTCTCCATTCATCACAGCCGTTGCTCCCAACCATAAAATAAGGACACTGGTTACTTTATTGATAAACCCTGCCACCTGATTGGCTATATTCCCTAGATTATTAGCTTTAAAACTGGCACTAACATAAGCTGCCAATTGCTCTTCCCAGCGATGTTGCATTTGTGGTTCAACGGCTAGAGCTTTAAGCGTTTGTACCCCAGTCACAGATTCAACCAGAAAGGCTTGATTTTCAGCTCCTCGACTGAATTTATCATCTAATCGTTTGCGTAAGATAGGCGTAATAAGCAAAGACAGTACAATATAAAAAGGAATAGCCCCTGCAACGACAGCCGTTAATAAAGGGCTGTAATAATAAAGCACCGCAAAAAAGACTAACGTAAAGAATAAGTCAATGACTAATGTTAATGCAGACCCTGTTAGAAAATTACGTATATTTTCCAGCTCTCTAACCCGCGCAACTGAATCACCCACTCGCCGCGCTTCAAAATAGGCAATAGGTAAAGCCAGTAAATGTTTAAATAATTTAGCCCCTAACATGACATCAACGCGATTAGCGGTATGTGAAAACAAATAAGTCCGCAACCCTGTCAACACCACTTCAAATAATGAAATAGCCAACAGGCCAACAGCAAGAACATCCAGCGTGGTCATACCATGATGCACCAATACTTTGTCTATCACTACCTGAAAGAACAGCGGTGTTAACAAAGCAAATAGTTGCAGAAAAAAAGAAGCCAACAACACTTCTAAAAACAGTTTTTTATATTTTAATAAAGCAGGAATAAACCAGCTAATATCAAACCTGCCTCCTAAATTATTCAGTGATGCGCGTCGGGCAAATAAAATAACCTGTCCATTCCAGGACGATAAAAATTGCTCTTGTGTAAGACTCTGCGGAGCAGGTTCTAATGGATTCTGGATTAACACTTTGCCCTCTTTAATTCCTGCCAAAATAAAAAAGGAACCTTCTTTATGTTGCACCATAATAGGAAGAGCTGTTTTTTGTAGCCGTTGCCAATTACTTTCTGTCGATTGAACCTTAAGCCCTAGCGATCGTCCCGCATGAATAATTTCTGTACGGGTAAAAACAGCACCTGCTTTGCCATGGCTATGTGCTAAATGTTCAGCATTGGCGGGTAAATGATAAAACCCAGCGATAAGAACCAGACAGCCAAGTCCAGAGTCTTGTTGTGGTGAAGTCAATAGTTTATACCTGAGTAAAGTATGGGGTAAATAAAAATAGATTTACGTCTCAATGGGCGCATAGCAAACGACATATTTTTGCAACGCTATCTACCGATATAAATAGAGCAAGATAAATCTACATTTGTGACTATGTGAAGGATATGTAGCCTTGATGCAGTGAAACGGAATCAAGGGCTTTAAGAGCCAATATCTTTTATCTATTAATCGTTCCAAAAGTTCTTGCATTCTAATTCACCCCCAAGGGAGATGGCGTTAAAGTGCGAAAATTTTTGGAACAATTAACACTAATATTCTCAGAGTGTAAATGAGTAGCGATCAAATAATATAAACCTTGATTCCACTTTATTTCATCAAGGCTACACATGCTTTATTTTAATCAAGTCCAGCTTGCGGCTAGCGCAGGAGCTAATTGTTGCTGTTGCTCGTCGGATAATGATATTTCACCGACTGCTGGTGGATTAAATGAGGCCATCGCTTGTACAAGCTGATCAATTTTATTGTTGGCCAAAATATGCCCATCCGTTGCCTTAATTTCTTCCAGTTGATTACTGCTACCCCGATACCAGTTCTTAATGGTGACTTGATCCAAGGTGCCGATAACCTGAATATTTAAATCTTTATGCTGTTTGCTAAACCAGAGCTGATCATGATCTATATTATCCATAAAACTTAAAGTATCATGGTTGCCAGTAGTCCCATCTTGCTCAACAATAACATCCCGATCGTCTCCTCGAGAAAACAGGTAATTATCGTCGCCCGTTCCGCCAATTAGTCTGTCATTTCCCTGCCCACCTATTAATATATCCTCACCTTCGTTACCCTCTAGATAATCATTACCTGCTTTACCTGACAAGGTATTATTACTGCTATTACCAAACAGACGATTATTTAGGCTATTCCCTGTGCCTTTTGTAACAGCCATTCCTTTCTTATGCGTCGTTTCAATTAATCTCAGTTGTTCCAGATTATCTCCCAGTGTGTAGTCAATAGAACTATAAACACTGTCATAGCCTTCATTGACTAATTCGATAATATCGTCAGACCCACTATCAATTTTGTATCTGTCATTACCCTGTCCTCCCAGTAAAGTATCCTTACCTCCTTTACCATAGAGATAATCACTACCCGCTCCTCCTGATAGGGTATTATCGCTACTATTACCGTACAAATAATTATCTAGATTGTTTCCTGTTCCATCCAGATCCACATTACCCAGTAATGCAAGCTGTTCTAAGTTATTGCCTAAGGTGTAATGAATAGTGCTTAGGACTCGGTCAAAGCCTTGATTAGCCATTTCTAAAACTTGATCCGAAAAATTATCAACATAATAACTATCATCACCAGCTCCGCCAAACATCCGATCTTTACCCTTTTCACCATTAAGCGTATCATTTCCGTTTCCGCCAAATAACACATCATCACCCTCTCGGCCGTAAAGAGAATCATTACCGTCTTTACCCACCAAAACATTATGCCCACTATTGCCAAACAGACGATTATCCAGACTGTTGCCTATTCCATTTATATTGGCCGTTTCGATTAACATCAGTTGTTCCAGATTCTCTCCCAAGGCGTAAGTGATAGTGCTATAAATACGATCATAGCCTTCATTGGTTAATTCTATGACCTGATCGGTAGAGTCCACTATTTTATAGCGATCATCACCTTGTCCTCCCTTTAATATATCTTTGCCTTCTTTACCATATAAATAGTCACTACCCTTACCGCCTGACAGGATATTATCGCCACTATTACCGTACAGGTAATTATCCAGACTGTTCCCTGTTCCGTTTAGATCTGTACTGCCAAGTAAGGCCAGCTGCTCTAGGTTACTACCTAAGGTGTAATCGATAGTACTCTGCACTCTGTCAAAGCCTTCTTTGGCCATTTCTATCACTTGATCAGATAGATTATCAATAAAATAATTGTCATCGCCAGCTCCACCAATCATGTTGTCTTTACCACTTCCACCATTAAGGCCGTCGTTTCCGTCTCCACCATATAAAATATCATCGCCACTCTGACCATAAAGATAATCATCTCCTGATTTACCTGACAAGGTATTATTACCACTATTACCAAACAGACGATTATTTAGACTATTCCCTGTGCCTTTAGTATCAGCCGTTTCAATTAATCTCAGTTGTTCCAGATTAGCTCCCAGCGTGTAATCAATCGTGCTATAAACACTGTCATAGCCTTCATTGGCTATTTCTATAATCTCGTCAGATGGGTTATCAATATAATATTTATCATCGCCAGTACTTCCAAGCATTTTATCTGCACCACTTCCGCCGTTTAGAATATCATTGCCTGCGCCACCTTCTAATATATCATTACCTTCCTGCCCATAGAGTCTATCATCACCTTGAGCACTGTAAATATAATCATTATATTTAGTACCTGATAAAACATCATTTCCTGAGCCACCTGAAAATTCAGAGTTAACATTATTCACATTGAGGTTAAAGGTTGAATTAGCACTAAGTCCAAAACTATCAGTCACAATAACTTTAATGGCATAGCTACTTTCAGCATCCAATGGAGCAGTCCCAGATAATATCAGAGTATTAACATCAAAACTGAGCCAGCTAGGCAGTACACTTTCATCAGCTAAAAGTATAGCAACTGTTAACTTATCTCCCTCATCAATATCGCTAAAAAGATCTGTAGGGATTATATATTTAAATAAACTATCTTCATCGATAGTTTGATCAACCAATACTCCATTAGCTGTTGGAGCATGGTTCAAACCAGAATCGCTAATAAATGCCTGATTCCATACCGTACCATCTGTAAACTCAACACGTTCTAACTGGTTTGTTATCGTGTCATACCAGTTCTGCACAGTAACCTTATCAGTTCCATTTTTATGGGAAAATATCAGGTCTTGTCCCTTTCGTTCTATGCTTAT
>Ga0209826_1002670_pt1 | contig 11559 bp, 6 predicted proteins | sample GOMGulsemesocosm_5_FD_184637 | JGI IMG/M metagenome (GOLD analysis project Ga0209826, IMG submission 184637) | Methane-oxidizing microbial communities from mesocosms in the Gulf of Mexico - GOM15C Gulf of Mexico (SPAdes) (version 2) | ecosystem: Environmental > Aquatic > Marine > Cold seeps...
GTGGGTATTGATCTTGCATTTACTGTTGATAGTAGTAAGCCTAAAGTAACGGCCAGGTTTGAGCTAAAAGGTGATTTACTTATTAATGCCGCTTTAAATAGGTTTGATTTTCACGATATGACTCTAGCTATTGATGCGGCAGGAGAGCCTATTCCCAATGGTGCGATGAAAGTTGTTTTAGCTAGCAACTTAACGGCTGATTTGGCAGGTTTGGGGCAACTTAAATTAAAACCATTGAGCATAAAATTTGATGATTCAACGTTGGAAGGCTTTGCATCAGTTAGTAACTTATCTAAACCAGCAGTTAACTTTAACTTATCGTTGGATACTATTAATGTAGACCGTTACCTTCCAAAGCAGGCAGCTGCTAGTGGTGGTAGTTCAGAGGCTAAGCAACAAGTGGTTGTACCAAGCCCTGCGGCAACGGCACTCATACCTGTAAAAACCCTTCGTGAGCTGAATATTGATGGCTTGTTTGAAATTAAGTCATTGGTTGTTAATGGGCTTACAGCGGAACAGGTAAGCTTAAACGTATTGGCAAAGAATGGTGTTTTGACGACGAAGCAGGAAGTTAGGGCATTTTATAATGGTAGTTATAAGGGGAAGACTGTTGTCGATGCGCGTCAGCAAACACCAAAAATAAGCATCAATGAACAGGTGTCTAATATTAATATAGAGCCTTTGTTGCAGGATTTAACGGGTGAAGCGAAGTTATCTGGGGTTGCTAATATCAATGCAAGTTTAGTGACGCGTGGTAATAGCATCAAGGCATTCAAGTCGGCATTGAATGGTACGGCTAACTTTAGCTTTAAAGAGGGTGCGATAACGGGTATTGATGTTGCTGGGCTAATGGAACAAGCACAAGCCGTGTTAAAGGGTGATTTATCCGCAGCGACAGCTAAAACGGGTGGAAGCACACCCTTTACGGATATGTCTGCAAGTACCAAAATCACTAATGGTTTGGTACAAAACGATGACTTGTTAATCAGTTCACCGCTGATTGTTGTTAAAGGTGAAGGGAGTGCATCGTTAGCCAGTGAGATACTTGATTATCGTTTGAGCTTACAACGTACAAAAGCATTGTCTGAAGCTGAAAAGGCGGATAAAAAAGACCTTAAGAACCTACTCATTCCCGTTAACGTAAGTGGCACTTTTGCAGAGCCTAGTATTCAATTAGATGTGAAAGCTATTTTATTGGCAACACAGCAAGAGAAAATTGATAAAAAGAAAGAAGAGCTTAAAGCCAAGCTCAACGAGAAACTAAATAAAAAACTGAACGGTAAAGCAGGTGAGTTATTAAAAGGCTTGTTTTAGACGAAGAAAGTACCGTGAAACAACTAATGCCTGAACTTTTTCAGGCATTAGTACTTGATTGGTTTGATCAGCATGGTAGAAAAAACCTACCTTGGCAGCAATCCCCAGTGCCATACCATGTTTGGCTTTCAGAGATCATGTTGCAGCAAACTCAAGTGGCAACGGTTATTCCTTATTTTCAGCGCTTTATTGAGCAGTTCCCCGCACTGGAAGACTTAGCCGCAGCAAGTTTAGATGATGTTTTACATTATTGGTCTGGCCTAGGTTATTACGCAAGAGCAAGAAACCTTCATAAAACAGCCAGCATACTGGTTAATGAGTACCAAGGTGTATTTCCTGAGACAGTTGAGGGCTTGTCCACATTGCCGGGCATTGGTCGCTCTACTGCAGGCGCCATTGTTAGCCTTGCTTTAGGGCATCCCGCGGCTATTCTTGATGGTAATGTGAAGCGAGTTTTATCTAGGTGCTTTGAAATAGAGGGCTGGTCTGGGCATAGTGCCGTTTTAAAAGAGCTTTGGCTATTAAGTGAGCAATTCAGCCCAGAACATCGAGCGGGCGAGTATAACCAAGCAATGATGGATTTGGGAGCGATGCTATGTACGCGCGCAAAGCCAACCTGCATGGCTTGCCCGTTAAGCAAGCACTGCTTAGCGCTACAGAATAATACGGTCTCAACCTTGCCTACACCAAAAAAACGAGCGACGTTGCCCGTTAAACGCTGCTATTGGTTGGTTTCAAAAAAACAAAATGACGTTCTTTTGCAGCAACGAGCGGCCGCAGGCTTATGGGGTGGCTTATGGAGCTTCCCTAGTTTTGATAGCCACGAAGAACTTAAGAGTTATTGTGAGCAGCAAGGCATTGACTTAGCGCAAGCCGAGACTTTACCTGAAAAGCGTCACACCTTCTCTCATTACCATTTGGACTATACACCGGTTATTTGTTCAGCTAACAAACTAACGAATCATATCGCAGAGCAGGCAAAAACATGCTGGTATCAATCAGCAAGCCATGTAAAAATAGGCCTACCAAAACCCGTTAGCCGATTGATTGAACAGCTAACGACGTAAACTATTAGAGAACATAACACCTATGTATTGCCAAAAATTAAAGCGAGAAGCCGAAGCCTTAGAAAAGTCACCGTTCCCGGGTGAAATAGGCGAGCGAATTCTAAAAAACATATCAAAAGAAGCTTGGCAGCAGTGGTTAGCTCAGCAAACGATGATCATTAATGAAAACCGGTTAACACCTTTCGAGCCAGAAGCCCGTGCTTTATTAAAAGCTGAAATGGAAAAATTTCTATTTACCGATGACGCCGAAGCACCTGAAGGTTATGTTGCCCCAGCTAAATAATAGTTAATTTCCATCGTACGCTTGACTAAATAGGCTTAGCCCTGTTTAATACGCCACCATATCGTGTGCCCGGATAGCTCAGTCGGTAGAGCAGAGGATTGAAAATCCTCGTGTCCATGGTTCGAATCCGTGTCCGGGCACCATTTATAATAAAGCCTCAACGTCTTTTAGATGTTGGGGCTTTTTTATTGGGTCAAGGCTGGTGCTATATCAGGTAGAAACGGGTGGTGCTACAAATAATTTGAACAGGGGCTCATTGATATAATAGTTGTACCGGCCCATTTTCTGTTTTTTTACAAAGCCATGCTTGTCTAGGAGAGCTAAGTACTTGCTTGCTGTTAACCTCGATATACCTAAATCACGCTGTAAGTAGCCTATCGTTGTGTAAGGGTGGCTAAACAAATTATTGAGTAGTTCTTGGCTATATATTTTAGGCAGCTCAGAACGAATGCGGTGTTTATATTCTTGCATTAAGTTTTTAATTTCAAGGATCAGGCTTATGGTGTTTCTGGAAGTGTACTCTATGCCTTCTAGTATATAAATTATCCACTCCTCCCATGAGCCGTGATCCCTTACGTGTTGTAGCAGTTCATAGTATCTTTGCTTAGTTTTAATAATATAGCCGCTTAAATATAGTATTGGGATATCTAATAATTCTTGTGCTACCAAATATAAAATATTTATGATTCGCCCTGTTCGACCATTGCCATCATAGAAAGGGTGGATGCTTTCAAACTGATGATGGATAACGGCCATTTTTACCAGAGGGTCAGCATCTAGCATTGAGTCGTCATTGATGAACTTTTCGAGGTTAGTCATTAGGTGAATAACATCGTTATGCTCCTGCGGTGGGGTGTAAATGATCTCACCAGTCATCTGGTTTTTTAATGTAGTCCCTGCTTGTTTGCGAAGACCGCCATCACTCTGTTCGAGTTCCTGATAAAGGGAAATAATTAAGTTTGTGGTAATTAAGCCGTTTTCTTTGACCGATGAAAACCCTGCGCGTAATGCTTTTGCATATTGGCTTACCTCTTTTGTGGGCAAGTCTTGTATCACACCCTCAAATAGAGAACTTTTGTATATTTCATCGTGGGTGGTGATGATGTTTTCAATTTCTGAGCTATCTTTTGCTTCTTGTAAAGTAAGCGTATTAATTAAGACTGCTTCATTGGGAATGGTTCCAACAACTCCTTTTAATTCGGCTAAATATCGATGTGCTACAGCTAACTTGCGTAAAACATGCTTTGTTTCAAGGTCTATTGGCGGGGGGAGTAAAGACAATGTTTGCTTGTTCATGTGATTTATTTCTGTAGATTAAGTGATATGTATAGATAAATGCTATTTTCTATACGCACTCTACTTGTTACGTAAAGATAACTCAGTTTTCTTTACGTATGCAGACGGAGGCGTATAGACTTTTTCATATTTTATAGATGAGATTTTTTAACTTACTCAAAGGTTGCCTTTAACCCTAGAGACAAGCTTAAGTATTCCGCTTGTAATTCCCCCGATAAATGAAAAAGTTTTAAGTAGAGGCTAAATAAATCTATACGCTAGACATACTATTTTTAGCGGTGTTGTTACAGTCAATACTCGGCATCGGGCTATAATAAGGCGTTATTAATTTGTTGTCGCTGTTAGCCTATGCCGAACATCCCAAGCTTTAAAGAACTGAGTGCGTTAGTGCCACTTTGTTTGAGTAAAGATCAGTTTTCATTTAAGAACCAAATTAAGCGATTAGCAGCGCAAAAGCTGAAGCAGCCGGATAAGTTAACGGCTCTGCACCAGCGCTTGCTTAAATCCGGTGATCAAGTTGAGCAGCGAAGAGCGAGTTGCCCGCGCATTGAATACCCTGACCTGCCTATTTCAGAAAAGCGAGATGAAATAGCTGAGTTAATTGAGAAGCACCAAGTGATTATTTTGTGTGGTGAAACAGGCTCGGGTAAAACCACTCAATTGCCAAAAATTTGCCTAGAGCTAGGGCGTGGTTTTAAAGGCCAAATCGCACATACTCAACCACGTCGATTAGCGGCTATTACCGTTGCACAACGTATTGCTCAAGAGTTGAAAACTGATTTGGGTAAAGGGGTTGGTTATAAAATCCGTTTCCAAGCGAAAGAAGAAGCGGATACGCTGGTTAAGTTAATGACCGATGGTATTTTGCTAGCAGAAATTAAGACAGACCCTTATTTGAGCCGCTACGATACGTTAATTTTAGATGAGGCCCATGAGCGTAGTTTAAATATTGATTTCTTATTAGGCTATTTAAAGTGGTTATTGCCTAAGCGCCCGGATTTAAAGTTGATTGTTACCTCGGCAACAATTGATCCTGATCGTTTCTCCAAGCATTTTAATAATGCGCCGGTTATTAATGTCTCGGGCCGAACTTATCCGGTAGAAATGCGTTATCGACCGATTGGTGTGGATTCTGAACAGAATGACCAAGATATGCTGCAAGGCATTGTGGATGCAGCGGCTGAGCTACACCGCGATAAAGCCGGTGATATTTTAGTGTTTTTAAGTGGTGAACGTGAAATTCGAGAAGCATCGGAGGCTTTGCGTAAGCACCACCCTCCTGGGTGTGAAATTTTACCGTTGTACTCACGTTTAAGCGGTAAGGAGCAAGCACAAATTTTTCAAGCACATAAAAAAACACGTATTGTGCTAGCCACCAACGTGGCTGAAACATCATTAACGGTACCGGGTATTCGTTGTGTGATTGATACTGGTTTGGCACGAATTAGCCGCTTTAGCCAACGCAGTAAAATCCAGCAATTACCGATTGAGCCGATTGCGCAAGCAAGTGCAAATCAACGTAGTGGACGTTGCGGACGTGAAGCACCGGGCATATGTATTCGTTTATTTAGCGAAGATGATTTTAACCAGCGCCCTGAGTTTACTCAACCTGAGATACTGCGGACTAATTTGGCATCGGTTATTTTGCAGATGAAGGCGCTACGCTTGTCTGATATTGATCGCTTTCCATTTTTAGAACCGCCTGCGGATAAAATGATTCGTAGTGGTGTGCGTAGTTTGCACGAGTTAGGTGCGTTAGATGATAGTGAACAGTTAACCGATATTGGGCGACGTTTGACGCATTTCCCGCTAGATCCGCAGTTTGGACGTATGTTGCTGGCAGCCTCCGAGTTTGGCTGTTTGGACGAGGTGTTAACGATTGTCTCGGCATTGTCTATTCAAGACCCAAGGGAGCGGCCTAGTGATAAGGCGAAGTATGCAGATGCTAAACATCTAGCGTATAAAAATGAAACGTCAGATTTTTTATCTTTTTTGATATTGTGGCGAGAGTTTCAAGCTGAAAAAAAGGCTTTATCGAGTAATCAATTTCGTAAATATTGCCGAGAAAACTTTTTATCGTATATGCGCTTGAAGGATTGGCAGGATATTCGCCGTCAATTAATGGATTTAGCCTGTAAAACCCTGAAGTTAAAGCTAAACACCAATGAGGCGGATGATGATTCTATTCATCAGGCATTACTGAGTGGCTTGGTCACGCGAATTGGTTTTAGGCATGAAGAGGCGGAATACTTAGGTGCGCGGCAATTAAAGTTTCATATTCACCCTGCATCGAGCTTGTTTAAGAAAAAACCAAGCTGGATTGTGGTGGCAGAGCAGGTGGAGACAACACGGGTATATGGCCGAACCGTAGCAATAATAAAGACTGAGTGGATAGAAAAAGCGGCTCCTCACCTAGTTAAAAAACAATATTACGAACCACATTGGTCAAAAAAATCGGGCCAAGCGATGGTGTATGAACAGGTGATGCTGTTTGGTTTGGTGATTAGTAAGGGGCGTAAAGTACCGTTAAGCCGAACCGATAAAGTGGTTGCGCGTGAATTATTCATTCGACATGGGCTGGTGGAGCGGGATATGGCCTGCTTTGCAAAGTTCTTTAAGCATAATGCTCAATTATTAGAATCGGTTGAATATGAGCAGCAAAAAGGTCGGCAAGTAAATTTGTTGGCAGATGAGCAGGCTTTATATGACTTTTACGAAACCAAAATACCGCCATCGGTTAGCAGTTTAGCCACCCTTAATAAATGGCTGAAAAGTGACCAAAAGCACGAGTTATTAAGCCTATCCTTAGAGGATTTAGCGAGTAAGGATAAGCAAGCTATTGATCCTGAACAATTCCCCGATACACGGTTAATTAATGGGGTGGTGGTCGAATTAAATTATTTGTTTGAGCCGGGGCAAGATGATGATGGCGTTACCGCTATTATTCCGTTGGCGCAGCTCAACCAGCTAAGCAGTGAACCGTTTGAGTGGTTAGTACCCGGCTTTTATAAAGAAAAGTTGCAAGCATTGATTAAGAGCTTACCGAAGCATTTACGCAAGAATTTTGTCCCTGTTCCCGGTTGTGTGGATGAATGCCTGGTGGAGATGGACTATGCGCAGGGTAGCTTTTTGCAAAGTTTGGCAAATCAATTAAATAAGAATCGAGCCGTTAAAGTGCTGGAGAGTGATTTTGATACGGATAAATTGACGGCGCATTTACAAATGAACTTTCGTATTGTTGGGGATAAGGCAACGATACTGGCTCAGTCTAAGAACTTGAATGCGCTTAAACTAAAGTATGGTGAAAAAGCCGGTAAGCAGTTTCAATCATCATTAAGTAACGCATTGTCACACTCAGGGCTTAAAAACTGGCAGTTTGATAGCATTCCCAATCAGCAAGCGATAGAGCATAAAGGGCAAGTGATACAAGCCTTTCCCGCGCTGGTGGATGAAAAAGACAGCGTAGGTTTAAAGCTACTCGATTCAGAGGCTGAAGCGAAAAAGCTGCATCAAAAAGGTTTGATTCGTTTATTTAGACTGAAGTTTGCAAAGGAGTTAAAAAAACTTGTTAAGCAGTCGGCGATTGGTACACAGCAGGCGTTTAGCTATCAACAGCTTAAACCGCACCCGTATTGTAAGTTTGACGTTGGAGATGATATTTTTGATGATTTAGCGCATCAATTAATGGCGAGCTTATTAGTGGGTAAAGATATTCGCAGTGAAGCTGAATTTAATGAGGTGATTGAAGCGAGTGATGTTTCTGTTTATGCCCAAGGCTATGAACTCTCTCAAGCTATTGCGAAAACGTTGACGCTTTACCAGGCGGTGAAGGTTGAATTAGATGCTTGGGTGCAGCAGACAGGTTTATATAACGATGCGGTTAAGCACTTGTCATGTTTATGTTACCAAGGGTTTATTAGGCATGTGCCAGCGGATCAATTGGTTGAATATCAACGTTATTTAAAAGCCATACAGGTTCGATTCGAGAAGGCGAAAGGTCAAATACATAAAGATGCGGAAAAAGTTCATTTGGCGCAACGTTTTGAAAACTTGTTTTGGACATCGGTCGCTACTGATGAGCCACCAGAAGATGATTCATTTCGTTGGATGCTGGAAGAGTACCGAATCTCTTTATTTGCCCAACAGATAAAAACACGAACGCCTATTTCTGAAAAAAGGCTGGAGAAAGCTTGGCAGAAGAGGCAGCCTTGAAAGAAGGCTTAACTGATTGGTTTGTCGAGTGTTTGAAAGTACTTAAAGAGTAGTTTTAGCTCAGGAACGGTATTATCATTGGCTAATATATTGGCTAGACTAGAGTGCCTGCTTAGTAGTTCATCTAGCCCGTCGTTGAGCTCAATAACGTGAGCACCAAATTTTTTGGCAATGACTAAAAAGTATAAATAATGCATAGATCTAATCAGTAGATTTGGGTCTTTTTGCGCTTGCTTAACGGCCGATAAAAAAGCAATTTGTAAGGACTTCGTGTACTTATTAAGTTCAACTTTACCGTTTACTTCGGTAAACATGGTGGATAAGGCTATTTTTTGCCCATCTTCATTGAAGCGCAGGTCAGGCCAAGCTGTATCGATCATTTTTAGCTTAAATTTAGTTGTATAGGCGCGCAAATAACACCAAGCTAAACTAGAGGAAATACGGTCACCTATTGGGCAGGTGTCGCAGTTGGCAACCATCCTAAGAGTGGGCAATAAGGCGGTACGTATATCTTTTGCGGAACGGTCGTTGGCGTTTGTTTCAAGTCCTCGATAGCCAAAGCTCGATAATAAAATGATACGGGTCGTTTCGTTGTAGTTAGGCGCTTCATTTAATAATAAACGTACGGCTGCAGGTTCAATAGCGATGGTTGTCCATGAAATGAAGGCTAAAATATCACTAATGATGGATATCTTCCCAGTGAGCTTCCAGCGAGAAATAGCATGTTTAATCATATTCTCAGTGATCATATCGTGTGTCATCAACTCGCCAGCCATGGTGTAAATGCTTGGGTTAAACGCTGTTTCTGAGAATTCCTCTATATGACCAAGGAGTAAACACTGCTTAAAATAAAGTGCAACAAGATAATCGTGCCATTGGCGGTTAGAAAAACGAATTTTATTATGGCTTAGAGTGACAAAGAGGCTTCTTTGAATTAAGCCTGAAACCAGTTGTTCATTATTGAGTAGGGCAAGACTAGTTTTTAAATTATCATTTTCGTACTCTAAGTTATTAGCCTGTAGGTGTGTTGCCCACTGCTTAGCAATCAGTTGCACCTCATTACGTAATCGGCTTAGACTAATTGCACCTAAAGCATTTTTAAAAAAGGTCCAAGCTATAAGCATTAATATGAGGTGCAAGTGGCTTTTTTTAACAATTTGACCATCGCTAAGTGTTAGTCCTGTTAGGCTGCTTTTTCTTAAAATAGAGTCGATTGACTGCCCAATAATATGGCTGGCATTGAGCGGTATAGTGTTTGAACATTCCAGTTTTTCATCGAGTGTTGATAAAATTAATGGGGTAAGAACAATATCGAGTAAGTCTTTGTCTTGCACATAGTTAAGCCAATTACTACAAATTGGAAAGGAGTTATTAGCTTCTTCAATAGTGAGTTGAGAGACACTGTAGATATCGTAAGGGTGATTGGCGAAAGCATTAACATCGGCTAGGCTATTCCTGCAAACGGTTAGAATTGAGAACTTTGGATTGTGGCGGTAACGTTTGGTGGCCGCGTTAAAGATTTTTAATAATTGAGTGCTACTAACTTCGTTATGTAAAGCAAGGAATTCATCAACGCCATCGAATAGAATGCAAACAGCTTGTTGGCTAAAGCAGCTCGTTATTTTGCTGGATTGAAAGTCTAAACTGGGCAATAGCTCATTAACCCAACGTTCATGCCACAGCCAAAGCTTGTCCCAATTTAGGCCACCTTGAATATCCTGTGCTGATAACATTTGTAACGGGATTGAAAAAGGTATGGTTTGTTTGAGCTCAGGGTTTATAAGGTAATCAATAGAGAGTTGCCAAAGCAGTTCGCGCATGACCGTTGATTTTCCAACGCCTCCGTTGCCCGTCAGTAGTAGTTGCTGAGGAGAGCTGATTTTTTGTTGGTTGAAGCGCCGATAAATACTATCAAAAATACTTTGTTGGCTACCAATATTTATTTGTTCTTGAGTCGTTTTGCCAATTAAGCGGGGCGTGCCTAATTGCTGATTTAAACTATCGAGTTTTTTAATGGTTTCAAACGCATGTACCAGTAGAAAGTAGTTTGCTCCACAATACCCCTCTATTTGTGAGCTAAGAATCTCCATAATAGGGTCTTCTTTATGGTTAGGGATTTTAACGTTGTCGTGGTTGCCTCGTAAAATGGCTCGCTTGCCGCTAATATTCGTCGTAGCAACAGCGGTGTCGGCACTGGCGATAATATCAAATGATGATGGGTGTAGTAGGCGGTTTTGTTTGGAAAACTCAAGAGCCTGTAGGTACTTTTGGTGTAGAGCTAGTAAATAGGGGTTATTGTAATCCAAGCAACTAATAATCTCATTTTTACCAACGTCGGCAGCACCTTGGGTGATTCCACGTAGAAGCTTTAAAAAGGGCTTAGCCATAAAGTACGTGTACTTATAGCTAGACTGCGCCAACTTTGTTAATGCAGGATCACCACCTTGATGTGGTACAGCGATGTTGATAATACGACGAGTTTTTAGCCATAATGAAGGGCTGTTAGTGAAAGAAAAGGTGGCGTTGTCTATTTGTGATGAAACGTCATTAAAGGACTGGTTGAGCATATGCTTAACGACTAATCCTCCGCTACTGTGGGTGACAAAAATAAAAAAATTATAATCTTGGTAAGTTGTTTCTAAGCATGTTTTAAGATCACTAGATGCGGTTGAGATGCTAGTTTTTTGCCATAAACCTGCCGCATATGAAAAGTTTAGGATGTTGAGCTTAGAGCCTAGCCGTTCAGATAGCCAGAAAGGTGTGTTTTTCCATGTTTCTTTGGGTGAACCAAAAATACCATGAACAAACACGAGCAAAATATCTGGGCGATATTTTGTATTATTTTTATCGGCTTGATGAAATAAACCGTAACGAGTTTTTTGGGTCCAAAATTCCATTGAATATTAGAGCCTAAAGCCCTCCTCTATAACCTACAGTCGAGCCAGGTGTTTTTTTGTGAAAAGACGTTATTGTCGTTGCTGAACAAGAATCCAAGGTAACACAATAACAGACCAAAGTTCAGTGTCTCCTTTAGACCACAGCAAGGCTTCATCATTTGAAACGGCAGCCAATGAATTATTGTTCATCCACTTTTCGATACAGGCGCCATTGTCATTCGCTATTTCAAGTGCGGCATCCACAAGATCAAGCTCATTGCTAACACGGAGTAAGTTCCCTTTGGCAAAAAAACGTTCCAAGTCTTTCCAGTCAATAGCGGCTGTTTCAGCATGTAATGTATGCCATTTTTCGGTTTTATTATCCATCTTTCTATTTTACATGATTTATCTTGTTTGAAGGATTTCGTGCAGTGTACTAATATGTTCGTATCTGGCCTGTGTAACAATCGTTTTGTTGGAGTAGAAAGGGCGTTTTAATCGTTAAAGGGAT
>Ga0209826_1002673_pt1 | contig 11552 bp, 11 predicted proteins | sample GOMGulsemesocosm_5_FD_184637 | JGI IMG/M metagenome (GOLD analysis project Ga0209826, IMG submission 184637) | Methane-oxidizing microbial communities from mesocosms in the Gulf of Mexico - GOM15C Gulf of Mexico (SPAdes) (version 2) | ecosystem: Environmental > Aquatic > Marine > Cold seeps...
CTTTATAATTAATTTTGGGCTGACGGGCTAAAGCCCGACCTACATTTATGCTAATAGTTGTCACCGACCCTTTATAATTAATTTTGGGCTGACGGGCTAAAGCCCGACCTACATTTATGCTAATAGTTGTCACCGACCCTTTATAATTAATTTTGGGCTGACGGGCTAAAGCCCGACCTACATTTATGCTAATAGTGACGGGCTAAAGCCCGACCTACATTCAAACTAAAACTGTATATGCTCTAAACCATCAATAAAGCTTTGCTGAATACGCCCCCAGTCACTGGCATTGTTAATGATTTTTGGCGTTACTAATATCACTAGCTCAGTTTTGTCTGATGAGTCAGCGTCGCTTCTAAATAAATGACCAATGACGGGTAACCCTCCTAACCACGGAATAGCATTAGCACTTGAGCTTTTATTTTCACTAATTAGCCCACCCAACAATACAGTTTGCCCATCGCCTGCAACCACTTCGGTGGCTATTTTACGTTCAAAAATAGAGGGTGAGCCTGAAATATCGACACCGTCTGGCGATATATTAGAGATATTTTGTTCTATGGTCATAATAACTGTACCTTGAGCGTTGATGGTTGGGGTAACAACTAAATCAATGCCTGTTTTTCGGTATTGTATGGTGGTGGTTTCACGTTCACCATTAATAGGGTCTGTAGTGGTACTGCCTATGGTGGGTATGTCATCTCCCACACTAATAGAAGCAGAAACACCATCACGCACTAATAAGGTAGGCCTTGACAATACATTTATTAAACCATCTTTTTGGTTCAAGCTAATATTTAAGTTACCATTTAAACCTACCATAGAATAGCCAAAACCATCTGTACCATTATAACTATAGGTTTTTTCATTGTTGCTCAAGCCACCGCTTTTTATGGCAAATTCAACGCCTTTTGAGAAGCTCCCCGTGAGTTTAACTTCAGCAATAACAACCTCAAGCATGACTTGTTTAGGCATTACATCAAGTTTTTTTATAATAGGCAATAACTCTTGATAGAACTTACCGGTAGAGTAAAAAATAAGTGAGTTAGATCGTTCGTCTACTACTAAGCGAATATTGTCGTCACCTTTAATGCTTTGTACGTTATTATTTTTTTGCTGTGCCTTTTGGCGTTTGTTGTTGTTTGTGCTAACTGCGTTACTGGTATTGTTGCTTTGGCGGTTGTTGTTTTGACGATTAAGATTATTACCATTACCACCGAGTAGCGGTGCTAAACTTTCACCTAAGTCAGCTGCACGTGCATAGCGAGGGTGATAGGTATAAAAACTTTGCCCTGAGCCGCGCGTTGGCTTGTCTAGCTGCTTTGCCCAGTATTCAACACGCGTTAATATTTCATCGGCACTAGCAAAGACTACTACCTTTCCTAAATGTTCTATTGAAATAAATTTAACGGTAATTGATTTATTTATATCACGGGTCGTTACGATACCCTCTTGTGCTAATAGTTCGGTTGCTTTTTCAATAAACGTTTGTGAATCAATATAATTAAAACTAAGTAAAGCTATCGCTTTATTATTAATGCCTGCACTATCAAGTAATTGCACTAAAGACAAGGTTCGTAATATTTGCTCTCGCTTACCTACTATGGTCATTAGGCCTTGAGATGAGTCTAAAGTGATTCTAGCATCAACTAATGCGTTAATGGTGGTTTTAAGCCCACGGTTAGTGCCAAACTTTAATGGCACTAGCTGAATTATTTCGCCTGACACATTAGGCACATCACTCACTTTGCGACCAAAACCAAAAGCTTTAGAGGATTTATTGGCTTTTTTGGCTAAGGTATAAACGTAAAACAAGTCGTCATTATAAGTAATAGCAACATTGTTTTGGTTTAATATTTGCTGTACTAATTGAAATAAACGTTGTTCAGACACCTTTTCTTTTAGCTCTAGCGTAACAGGGCTTGTATTTGTTTTAACATTAGGTGCAATTAAGTAAGATACTTTAAGTAAGTCACCCAAAACATAGTGTAAAAAATCATTTAAAGGCAAGTCATTGGCTGATAATTGAAATTGCTTTTGGTTACTAAATTGTTTTGATAAGTCTACTTCTAGCTTTAAGCTTTTTTGATTGCCGTTCAGGCTATTTAAGCGAACAAATTCAGCCTCGGTTTTTTTATCTGGTGTTACTGTTTCTGGTTCGTCAGTGGCTTCATGTTTATTGCCTTTTAAAAACGAATTTTTTAGTGTTACCTTTTCTACTTCTACTGGTTCATTGGGGTTCATCACTGTACTACTACAGCCTGAAACACCGCCTAAAAGAATAAAAACTGACATTGATAACGCCGTTAAACGGCTTGTGTTAAAAGTGATAACAGTTCGTTTACCCTGGTTACTTACTGGTAAAGAGGTTATGTTGGTTATTGTTGCTTTACTCACGTTTTTAATTTCCAAATTATTTATTTTTTAGGCTCAAACAATTTAAACTTAATGAGTTTATCTTGTTGCTTAAAGCTGATTGAGTTACTTGTAACGGTTACCAAGGTTACACCTGTTAATAGTTCTTCACCTTGCCTCACTTTTAACATCTGGTTTTTTTCTGATTTGCCTTTTTGTTTTAAGGATTTTATTAATATAAACGCATTACTGGGTGACTTTGTAGATTTTTCTCCCTTGGTTGCTGCGTTCGTTTGTTTATTAGCATTAAATATACCATATAGCACGTATTCATTATCACCAAAGGCGAGTATGTCTTTATTTTGTAAGGTATTATCTGCTTCATCAGCTACATCGGCAATGGGTTGCGCTGCTTTAATGCGATCATTTTTTAATTTTTGCCATGTTTTTTCGGCTTCTAGCTGTGTTTCGTTTGTGTAAGCAGGTACTATTAATTCAGATGTATTTGTTTTTTGCGCTGCAACTTCATTTGTGCTTGTTTGAAGAAAAAACGTGTAGGTTAAATATACCAGTGTTACTACCGATAAACATATCGCAATGAGCCTCATGGTTAACTCTTATTGTTGGTGTTGTTAGTGTTAATGTTTTTAGTGTTAATGTTTTTAGTGTTAATATTGTTAGTGTTAATATTGTTATGTTTGGGGTTAGCTTTATACCAAACACTCACTTTCAGTAAGGCATTAAACGTTGCCTTTGCCGTTTTATCAAAACCTCTAGTACTATAACTATACTCTTCAATATTTATATAAGGCTTGATGGTTTCTAATGTTCTCGTTGTTTTAACTAAACAATTTGCATCGCCCTTATAACGTATTTCCATGTACCATTTTTGAACTTTAGGAAATATTTGTTGGTTGCCTTTAAAGCCAATTCGAGAAACGTCACAACCCGACGCTTTTAACAATTTTTCAATTTGTGTTTGTGCAACTCGTTTAAACTCATCTTCACTTTTTTGGGTAAACAAATAGTTATGTGAGTTTTTTAAATACGTCGCTAATTGTTCACGTTCTTTTGTGGAAATATTGCGTTCATTGAGTAGTGCGTTAGTTTTATTTTGTTTTTTTTGCAGTAAAGTTAACGTTTCTTGTTGTTCGCTTTGTAATGTTGCTAATGGCACTAATAGGTAATTAGCCAGTAAAAGGGCTAACAATAATAATAGGTAGTGTTTGTATTTTAATAAGTCTGTTTTCATAACACCTCCTGCTGCTTTGGTGTTAGTTTATTAGGTGTTAGTTTATGAGGTGTTAGCTCTAAAGTGAAAGAGTCTTGCCCTTTAGATTTGCGCACCACGCCTTTAAACGTTGCACGTTTTACCGCTGGATTTTCAGCGATTTCAGTTAACACTTTAGAGGCATTTGGGGCTTTACCTCGAATGCTAATTAGTTTTTCAGAGAAACTTAACCGATTGATTATCATGCCACTTTCAACAAGTTGATAAATTAGTGACCAATGCTTGTGTACTGTTGTTGTTTTTGAAAACTCGGCATTAAAAAAGTTAAGCAGTTGTCTTTGTTGGTCTTGCTGGTATCTATTATTAATTAATTGGCTAACTTCACTGCTTTGCTGGGCTAATTCATTTTTAATATTGTAACTTTTTAGCCACAAATAACTGTTTGTTAGTAAATAAAAAATAGACGCTGCAAGTAAAGGCGCCCAATATAATAAATGCAGGTCTTTAGCTTTAAACCAGCTTTTAGCGTTAAATGCCACTTTACCATAAAGTTTATTGAGTTTTTTCTGGGTAAAGCAATTAAATAGAAAACTCGCGTAGTTTTGTTTAGTGATATAAGTAGGCTTTATGTCGCTTGGCAAACCAGCGCTTAATTTAAAGGCCTCAATACTGGAAAATAAACCTTTAGCGTAGGTGCTAGTGCTTTTGTTAGCGCTTTTATTGGCAAAGCAACAGGTGAACAATGTTCCTGCAGGGGTTTCTATAGATGACAACCACGTTTGATTACTCGGTGTGCTAGTGTTGCTGTTTGCATTGGTGTTGGTGGCTATTTGCGATTCATTAGGTGAACTATAAAGTTCGGTTTCAGGGATAAGTAGTTTTTGTTCGCCTATTTCATTCATTAATTGGCTGTCAAACGTGGTTTTTTTTACTTGGTAGCCGTCAATAGTGTTTTCACTAAAAATTTGAAAAATTGTGTTTGCTGATTTTTCGTTGTCGTTGCTTTTTTGTAATGTTAAAATTTGCTGTAATTCTTTTTTACTCACTGAGGTGTAATTTTGCCATGACTGGTGATAATGTATTTTAGCCACGATAACAATTTTAGCTTTACTTATAGCATTGGCTTTAAATGAATATTGATCTGTATCTGCATTTGTACCTGTATTGTCGTCAAAAACATACCATCCGTTAGCATAGTAAGCGATTTGCTTGAGTAATGCTTTTTTTAATAACGGTTGTTTTGTAAATAACGCTAAATTCACATTTAATTCCAAGTTAATTGATTTATGGTTATGGGTCTTGATAACGAACTAGGTCGCAAGTCTACTATAAATTCTTTACTAAGTTTGCTTTTTTGTCCTTTTACTAATAAAGTTATTTTTAACTGTCTTCCTGTTGCAAATGAAATATATTCATCTTGTTCAATAGCGGTTGCTTGATAAAAGCTAAACGCGGTTAATGTACCTGCGCGTCTTTGTTGTATTATTTCTTCATACGCAATATCGTCATTTAAAAATGATTTTAAAATAACGTTAGGTGCATTAAGTGGGTTGAAACCAGCAACAACCTCTGTGGTAAAGTAGCGTTGCCATTGTACGCTTGTTAATAAGTTACCCTGTTTAATATTTTCTACTTCCGTTATTGTTTGCAGGTAAGCATTTCTTGGGGAAGACTTTTTTATATAGCGGTAATAATCGCTTTCGGCACCATTAAGGTGCTTTAAGTCATCTTTGTCTTTCCAGTCGGCAAGTGAGTCTAAAAAAGTGCGTATTTCATGCGCTGAAAAGCCCTGTTGTTCAAAAAAATTACGCACTAAAGTATCATCTATAATATTCAAGCTAAATAATCCTGATATATCTTGAATTTTAACCGTAGTATTTTCATTCAATAAGAATGGTTCACCATAGAAATTCCACTTTTTTACCAAACTGTTATCACTGTCAATTAGTTTATAAGGTTTATTGGTTAGTAAAGCGTGAAGTAACTCTGCTTCAGCATTTTCAAGTTGTAAATTCAAGTTGAAGTTATTTTTCATTAACGTAACAACACCAATTTGAGATCGTACTGTTTGGTTAATATAAATGCCTAGCATGGTTAAAATTATAGAAATAATTAACACTTGTATTAGTGCTATGCCTTGATTTTTTTTGATGTTAATATTTTTAAATAACTTAAGTGTACGCATCAAGCTCCCTCTCGAAGATAGGTTAGTATTCGATATAAACTGTGCTGAGAAAGTGCTATTTGAAAGTCACTGATACCTTTTTCAGAGGTAAAGCTTACCCGTAGTTTTTCGGGTAATAGTTGTTGTGCATTGCTATCGTGTATTTGATACCAAATACGCGTATCTTTTATAATAAAACGTTCGTTGTTAACTTGTTCAAGCGCATCGTTAAGCGATTTCCAGCCAAAATAGGATATATTAAAGTCGGTGATGTTTTTCAATAAAACAATTTCATGCTGCCATTGGGCTTTATGTTCATTTGCTAATACTGGCTTGTGTTTTATGCTTTGTTCTTGGTAAATTAAGTTGTAATTATGGCTGTTTGCTATGGGTTGAATGCTTAATTTAATTAAGGCAGGTTCAGTTGAAAAAATAGCGTAACTACTAATAAAGCTTACTTGGGTGTTTGATCCTTTAAAGTATACGCAAGCTTTGTTGTTATTATTGTTATTTGTGTTGTTATTTGTGTTGTTATCGCTGTTGTTAACTATATAAGGCAACGTTGAGCTTAGTACTTTATGAAGGCTGTTTAATGCGGTGGCTTGTTTGGTGTTATGCCAGAATATTTGTACGCGTTTTTGCCACTTTTGACTATATAAACTATACGCGTAATAACCAGAAAACATCACTATCATTAATAGTGATGTTGCGATCATTAATTCTATTAACGTAAAGCCTTTGTTACGCTTTATTTTAACGTAAGCTTGAGCATATGTTTTGGTGTACGTTTTGGTGTACGTTTTGGTGTTGGCGTTTACCATGTGGCCACCCTAAACTGAAATTCATCCGTTTTATTTGATTTTGTATTTTGAGCCGTAACATTTACTTGAAACAAACCAAATTGTGGGTTGGGTGGTATTATATCATCAATGTCAGGCGCTCTGGGTTTGAATGCTACCCGCTGTGCTTGCCATTGGTAATGAATACCTGAAATACTAAATTCGCTTGATAAGTCGGCTAGACTTCTGTCTTCACTTAGTTGCCTTATTTCAGTTTTTATAACGGTTATTGCTATTGGGTTTATTTGATAAAAGTGGGCTTTATTATTAATTTTTTGCGCTGATAAACTTGACGCTGTGTATAATTCAGCGGTTATTGCTAACGCTGAAAATAGGATAACAGCGGCAATAAGTACTTCTATTAACGTAAAGCCACCGTTTTTCTGACGAATAGTGCTACCTGAATGGTAAAAAGATAAAGGCATCATAACGCTGCTTCACCAAAAAGTGATTTTAACTCAAACATTTTAATGTCTTGCAACCAGAAAATTTGGTATTGATTAGGACTAACAATTCCTTTTGATGAAATGCTATAGTCTTGGGCTACAAATACCAGTTGTTCGAAGTTTATGATTTCAGTTTCTGGCTGGTCATTGTTTTGGTTATAGTTTGGGTTGTAGTTTTGGTTGTAGCGCTGGTTATTTTGGCTATGACTTTGATTGTTTTGATCTTCTTCTTCAGTAATTGAGAATTCATCTATAAGGTACGTAATTTGCATTTGATTTTTTTCAAGACGAACTTGAATGGCGTTACCGCCATAATAGGCACGATAACTTAATTTGTTAAATAGCTGTATTACCTGTTCTAGCTCAACTTGCCTAGTTTGTTGGTTAATGCTTTTTTGCATTAAGCCTCCACTTAAACTCATTAATACTGCCATAATGGCCATAACAACCATTAATTCTATTAAGGAAAATCCGCTGATTTTTTTTTGGTTAATGTGTTGTTGAGACATGCCGCACCTTTTGTAACTAAAAGTGTAACTAAAAATGCAACTAAAAAGGTACGTCATTAATTGACACCATGCTCATTAACATAGAGATAACTATTCCACCGACAAAACCGCCCATAAAAACTAACATTAACGGTTCTAAAATAGTGGTTAATTTTTTAATTACTGCGTCTAAATCTATACGGCTTCGGTTGGCAACTTCGTTAAATACTCGTGGTAAATTCCCTGTTTCTTCTCCTACCTTTATGATTGAAAGAAATATTTCAGGAAAAATTTTTGTTTTGGATAAGACGAAACTTAACTGTTTCCCTGATTTTAATTGCGATAGCGCTTGTTTTGCGTCACGTTTTAAATCAGGGTGTTTTAATGTTGCTGTGGTAAGCTCTAAGGTGGTGTCTAATTGCAAACCGGCTTCTAACATCATTGCCATTGATGATGCAAAACGTATGCGCTCTGCGGTTAAAATTATTTTTCCGACACCTGGTATTTTAGCTGAATTAACATAACACCAGTTTTTAAATGCTACTTGTTTAAACGCGTAAACTAAAGAAAATAGCGCGAGTGCGATACTTCCTAAAATAATGCCTTCGTTGTTTACAAAAAAGTTACTTACCTTAATGATAACTTGGGTATACCAAGGCGCTTGTGATAAGTCGGTAAAAATGCCCGACATTTTAGGAACAATAAAGGTTAAAACAAAATATACGGCTGCAATGCAAACCATCATAATTACACTAGGGTATGCAAGGGCTTGTGATATTTGTGCTTTAAGTTCTTTTTGAAATTTTAAATCAGCAGAAAGTCTATTTAATACTTCGGTTAAATTACCTGAAGATTCGCCTATTTTTAATAAACTTATGTACAGCGGATTAAATAATTCTGGGTATTCGGCAAAGGCTTCGCTTAATGAAGTGCCTTTTTTCAACATGGATGAAATTTTACTTAGCAGTTTGGTTAAGGCGGGATGGGCGTTAGATTGCATTATAATGTCTATGCCTTTGTCTACTCTTACGCCACTTTCAAGTAATAGTGCTAATTGAGAAGTAAAAAACTCTAATTCATTTAAACCAACACGAGCAGAGAATACGTCACGCCAACTTGCTTTTGCACTTAATTCATTAAGTTCTATGGGTTGTAAGCCATCTATGGCTAGTTTTTTTTGTGCTGTTAGTTTGTCAATAGCTTCTATACTACCAATATGACGTTCACCTTGTTGGTCTATTGCTTTATATTCGAAGTCCATTAGCCCGCAACTCGCAATACTTCGTCAATGGTGGTGACACCTAGTAGCACTTTATAAAAACCATCTTGTAGTAAATTTCTACGACCTAATGAGTCATTATACTTTTGTGCTGTAGTGATAAATTGATCATCTTTTGGTATTTGTTTAATTTCGTCATCACAACGTAAATATTCGTTTATGGCAATACGGCCTTTATAGCCTGAGCCATTACATTTGTCGCAGCCTTTCGCTTGTAATATGTTAATGTTTTCGAGCTTTGCTTTGTTTTGTATTTCTGTTAGCGGATATTTTAAAAGTATTTCATTTATATTTTCAGTGGGTATGGCGCAATGTTGGCATAATTTTCGGGCGAGTCGTTGCGCAACAACAGAAACTAACGCGGCATTGAGTAAGAATTCTTCAACGCCTAAATCAAGTAAACGTGTATAGGCACTTGCTGCATCGTTGGTGTGTACTGTGCTAAAAACTAAATGACCTGTAAGTGCTGATTGCAACGCTATTCGTGCTGTTTCGGCATCACGAATTTCACCAACCATTATAATATCAGGATCTTGTCGTACAATAGCGCGAATTCCTGCGGCAAAATCAAAACCTATATCAGGATTAACTTGCACTTGGTTTACGCCATCAAGTTGGTATTCAACGGGATCTTCTAGGGTGATAATTTTAACGTCAGGTTTGTTAAGTTCATTTAAAAAAGTATATAAGGTTGTCGTTTTACCTGAACCTGTTGGCCCTGTAAGTAAAATAACGCCTGTGGTTTTTTTTAAATCTTGTTGAATAAGCGTTTGAGTATCTTGAGATAGGCCTAAAACCGACATATCATACTTGATTGATTCTTTAAGTAAGAAGCGCAATACAATGCTTTCACCGTCGTTTAGTGGTAGGGCTGAAACACGAATATCAAGCTCTTGGTTAGCTATGCGCATTTCAATTTTACCGTCTTGTGGACGACGCTTTTCAGCGATATCCATACCTGATAGTATTTTTAAACGTGTGGTGATAGGTAGTTTCATTTTAGGCGCTAAAGTATCTACTTCATGTAGAACACCGTCAATTCTATATCGCACTCTGAACTTACCAAGGTGTGGTTCAAGGTGCATATCGGAAGCACCACGAGCCAAGGCTTTAGTTATTAGGGTGTTTAATAGGTTAACAGTGGGTGCTTCTAGCGCTAACTCTCTAAGTCGCGCTTCTTCGTCACCGCTTAGTTCTTCATCATCAACTAAGGTGTCATCACTGGCTTGAATTGCATAGAAAAAAGTTTGTAAATCAGATTCAGTGGCAATAAATATTTTAGCTGTTATATCTCGTTTTTGTAGAAATTGGGCTACGTCTAAATCAAGCGGGTCTTTACATGCTAACGTCCAAAAAAGACCTTGTGGGGTTTTTTCTTCTGATAGTAATAGCCAATTTTTAGCTTTTAAATAAACTAAATCTTGTTTAGTGTAATCAGTCTCTTGCCACTTTTGCCAGTCATTAATGTTAAATAATGGCAAGTCAAGTACGTAACTATATAAAGGGGCGAGATCATCTTCTGTAAGACAGCCTATATTTACTAATATTTGCTCTAACCGTCCGCCATTGCGCGTTTGATATGCTTTTCCTTTATCAAGATCAACTTGGCTTATTTTAAAGCGTTCTTGTAATGCATTTATTAGCTTTATCATTGATGAATAACATCGGCACTTTCATCTTCTCCACCTTCTTTACCATCTAGCCCATAAGACTTGATGTTATAGGGCATGTTATTAGTGCCGGGTATAGTGTAAATATATGCTTTACCCCAGGGGTCTAAGGGAATGGCTTTTGGTAAGTAAGGCCCATCCCAATTAGGGTTATTGTTTGAGCGTAAATCTTCTAAACTAGATGGAACTGATCCAATATCAAGGCGATAAGTATCAATCGCTGTTTCAAACATTTGCATTTGAGCCACAGCAACTTTCTTTTTAGATGAACTTACTTTTGAGAATAATTTAGGGGCAATTAATGATCCTAAAAGACCAAGAATAATAAGTACAATCATCAGCTCCATTAAGCTGAAACCTTTATTTTTTTTGAATTTTTTGAAATTTTTGATTTGTAACATTTTATACCCGCGCTCTAAAGTTATTTCATAATAATGCAGTAATTTCTAAGTCAGTGAGTTTAACAAGTCGATTTGCTATTGTCGATAAGCGAAAGGCTTTACAAGAGGGTTAACAAGAGTTTTTACGATATATTTTTAAGGCATATACCACTAACATTATTGACTGTAAGAGTTCAAAAAATAACGATAAGCAATAAACGCAACCAAAAAACTGACTAACATAACAATATCTGGAATATTAAAGTACTCTCCAGCTAAACCAAAAGCTGACATAATGCCTGCAACACTTGAGATAACAATAAGCGTTTGGCGTGAACTAAAACCTATTCTTTGCAATATGTGATGTAAATGATCTCTGTCGGGCTTGAAAGGTGATTTTCCATTTTTATAACGTCGAACCACTATGGCTAACATATCCATTAACGGTAGAGCGCATATCCATAATGCGGTTACTGGGCGGAATGAAGCTTGTTCGCCTTGTGTTCCCATGGTTAATAACCACATAACACTTAACCCAACAAACATACTACCTGCATCGCCCATGAAGATTTTTTTTGTTTTGTTCTTCAGTAACCTATCAAATAAACCTAGGTTAAATATTAAATAAGGTAATGTGGCTGTGGCTAGAATTAGTGGGTAACTTAAGTAGTCGGTTTTACCGCTCATAATAAATAGAATA
>Ga0209826_1002674_pt1 | contig 11543 bp, 10 predicted proteins | sample GOMGulsemesocosm_5_FD_184637 | JGI IMG/M metagenome (GOLD analysis project Ga0209826, IMG submission 184637) | Methane-oxidizing microbial communities from mesocosms in the Gulf of Mexico - GOM15C Gulf of Mexico (SPAdes) (version 2) | ecosystem: Environmental > Aquatic > Marine > Cold seeps...
GGGGTCGCGTGTTCAAGTCACGCTCTAGCTACCACTTTCGGGACGATGTTTACCTTTATTTACTAAAGGAAAAAATCGTAGATTGAACGGCTGAGGATAAGGTCTCTTATCCTCTACGTTCACCCCAGATAGAGGTTCGACCGAACTTTTATCGAAGTGATCAAAAGAACAATTTGACGACAGAATATAAATCATTGAAGAAGGCAATTCCAGCAGCTAGCAAGCCTTAAATTTATTGCTTCGCATTTCAGTCCAAACTCTACAGTGACGTGCTTATTCCCCCTTAATTCACTTTAAGGAGAATGACATGGCGACAATTACTGGGGTAGCGGCCACCAAAGGCGGCGGAACCAAAACCACCACTTCGCTAAACCTCGGCGGCATTCTGGCCGATTGTAATCAGCGCACACTCTTGATCGATGCGGATCCACAAGGCTCGCTCACAAAATCCGTACAATACCGCGAGCGTGCGAAGCACGGCCTGACTCAAACAATGCTGTCGGGATCCACTAGGGGCTGTATCAGCCAGACCTCAATCCATAACCTCGACATTATTGAGAATGACGATGGTGACGAAACCAACAGCCAAATCACGGCCTTCTTACGCGAATCCAGCGCGAATGTACTGTCCCTGAGTGATGCGCTCGAAGAGATTCAAGAGCAATACGATTACATCGTTATTGACACCCAAGGCTGTAAAGGCACACAACTGCATGAAGCTGTCGTACTGGCCTCAGATCGGATACTGACCCCTATTGTACCCAGCGCACTGGATGCCGCCGAGTTTGATAGCGGCTCCCTAAACATGATGAACCGCCTTATTCCACGAGGTCATCGCAAACTGACCATTTCAGGCAAGCCATTCCCCCAGTGGCACGCATTGATTAGTCGCACACGCCACACTAATTCTAACCGTGAGATTCGAGACTATATCCGCCAAACTTTGCGTCAATCCGTTGCTGAAGTCACCGGTGGCGGGATCCACTTTGACGTACTGGAAACCACCATCCCCGATAAGCAGGTTTACATGGACTGCACCAAACTCTGTGAACCTGTGCATCGGCTCGAAAAAACCTCTTCCTCCAAAACACCACCTGCCATTGAAGTCATGAGTGACTTGATGGGCGAGCTATTTCCGGAACTTGCCGGCCGCTCACCACAGGAGGCGCGCTAATGGTTGCGAACAAAAAAAAGGTGACGGATCTGAATGATCGTCTCCGAGGAGGCCAACAGCGTAGCGCGAGCTCAACATCGAGCAATACAGATCCACTTCGTCCAACGCACATGGCCGTAACTCTTGATGACCTCGTGCCTTACGACAAAAATCCGCGCCGCAAACGCAACCCTCTGTACGACGACATCAAGTCATCCATACGGGAGCGTGGACTTGATGATCCACCCGATATTACGCGGCGACCTGACGCTGGGGAAGATGCGCCTTACATGATGAGACGCGGTGGCAACACTCGCCTTGCCATTCTACGTGAGCTCTATGAAGAAACCTGCGATCGTCGTTTCTTCAGCATCAAGTGCATGTTTCATCCATGGGTTGATGAGATCGACGCCCTTGTAGGTCATCTGATCGAAAACGATCTTCGCGGTGGCATGATTCTTCGCGATCGCGGTTACGCCGCTCGAGACTGGATGGCAATGATGCCGGAAGAGCAAAAAGGGTCGTTGCGTAAAACCGCTGAAACCATGACGCAACAAGGCTGGAAAATCGACAATAGCAATCTTGGTATTCTTCTTTACGCTGTGAACGAGTTAGATCCATATATTCCGACCACACTGGAAGAAGGAGCAGGAATAGCATTCGCAAAAGAGCTTCGCAACCTCAGAAACAAGTACGCCGACTACTGGGAATCAATCGAAAAATTGGGGGCGCCAGCCGCCGAGAAGCTGGAACAGATTTGGATCGCAGCACTAAAGGCACATGACGACCCGCGCTTTAACATGTCCAGCTTTCGTGAAGAGATGGAGCACAACATCGCTGACGCATTTGATTTGGATGCAAGCGTGGTGCAAACCGAAATTCACCTGATGCTCAATGGTGGCAAACCCTCCGGCATTCGCCCGCCTCGAGTGGATTTCAACGAACCTGCCACCATGCAATCGGCACCCATCGCGGTAGCGGTAAAAAAGTCCGATGCGCCGAAGACTGACTCTACCAGCACTGAGACGAGTTCAACGGCACAACCTATCTCCGATAAAGTACCCCCTGAGTATGAAATACAGGGCCTTAGAGCTCACTCAGTATTTAATGAGCTCGAGATAGGTAACGCACAAGTTGGGAATAGTAAGGTTCAATCTCAGATCCTGCCACAGACCTCCCCCACGATCGCACCTCATTCTGAAGGTGAAGAACAAACCGCACTGGCGGGATTGGATCAGATGCAAGCCCCCGTGCACGACAGTACTCAGAGGCCCGAAACTCAATCCATTCCCGAGCTTCAGCAACTGTGCTTCGACGTGGCGCGACGCATGACGAATCTGGTGCAAATGCCGGAGTGTGTAATTAGTGCCCAACAAATTAAAGAGCCCAGCGGATTTGGGTTCCATCTGTTTCTTCCCAACGGTATGACGGATGACTTACAACGCTTGACGCTGGTGCACTTGTTTTACAGCTTTTCCAATTATGGCGCGACACTGGTGTTTAATCATGAAGACCTCATGAGAGCAATCGGCATCGCTCAAATGCAAGAGTTTTGGAGCATCGATATGGAGCTTATGAAACTGCGTCAACACCCCAGCGTTGCCAACAGAAGCCCAACCATCGAGCACCAACTCGTAGTGCTGTTTGAAGAATTTGATCTGCTCATTGCACAACTTCGCCATCGCACACACGACCATCTATCAACGCTATGGAATCTGGAGGGAGCACATGGCTGAGCTATCGATTTATCGGAAATTCATGTCACTTAATCGCGAAGCGCTGCTAATGGCAGCAGCGGCAGCGCAATCGGCGGACACTCGAGTACTCGGGCAACTGGGAGTCGAACCTGATGCCGTGCCTTTGCTCAAGGTTATGAAAGCCAGCGACTTAGATAAGCTAGAAAATTTTCCCGCATCACTGCTCGAAGTGCGATTCAATCGCCATAACATGGCGCAACTGCTGCAGCGGATTAATGAAGAAGGCGAGAGTACGGATCTGGTTGATCGAGCCATACGGGGCGGCATACGCCAACCGCAACTCAACCAGCTTTCTGGTATTAGTCGACGTGAATTTGATCAACGCTGCAAAATGCTTGGATTAAACCCTAAGACGCCTGGTCGAGTCAGCGCCCTAACAGAGCGTCAGGAAATTCAGGTCGACGGCTGCTGGGCGAATCTCAAAGAACTCATGGGAAATCATCAAGATACGATCCTAGCGCGTCTAACTGAAACCCATGAGGAGACCGGTGCCCCTATCGATCAAATCTGGAATTTAGTCATTGAACAGATATAGGAGCTCGGCTATGAACCCGACGTCAAATCAATCTGTTGCGCTTCAACAAAGCGTTCAAATGGCAGAACAAGCGCTACGCCATCGCCATAAATCTTCTGGTACAGGAGAGGCTGATCAAGGCAGTACGGGCTACGTGTTTACTGGAAACATTCAACACGTGGCCCCTCATAATCTCGTCATGGATCCTGTATTAAGCCCTACCGATAAAATGACGTGGATTGTGATGCGGGCGGGCATTCAGAACCCACAGATGCCTGGCAGCATACCCAGCCGACAACAATTGGCAGATGCGGTGAATTGCTCCCCACCCACGATCACCAACAGTCGAACGATGCTGCGTATTTGTCGTTGGATGACGTTCAGCCATCAAGTACGCGACAATAATAATCGATTCATTGGCGATGTGTACTTACTGCATGAAGAGCCTCTTGGGTTAACAGAGACCCTAGAGATTGATTCTGGTTTCTTAGCTTTCTTAGGAAGTATTCAATCCAACAATTCCTCCAACAAAGCCACTCGTAATCAAGCGGCACTGGTTCATCAAGAGATCCTGTCTATTAATTACGACCCTGCCCCGATCACTCAACTGCAATCGATCAACAACCGGATGGCTACCGCAAATTTGTTGCCCTCATGGGATAGCGCTGCCAGTGCTAGCGCCATGGATATAAGAAACGCCACACCTTGGAACAGCCGTGCCAAAACCTCACCCGAGAGCCGGAGTAAAATTTTTAACACGGCTCAGACGGAGAAACGCTCAAATATCGATCAAGAACCCAGTAAAAGCGTACAAAAACAATCTGCACAGAGCCATAGAAAGAATTTTACTCTGGATACACAGCCCCAGAGTAAGAATTTTACTCTGGGGAACACCTCTGACGCCAAAAGCCATGGAAAGATTCTTTCCATGGATGAATTGCGGGGGCTACAGAGCGATTTTGCTGATTTTGGTGGAAATTCAAACAACCCAGAGCAAGTAAAAAAAATCTTTCCCTCTATATGTAGTAGTACTTGTAGTAGTAGTACTAATAATAATTTATCTAGACGCGTGAGAGCTGCTAACGTTGGGTTCAGTGACCAAGGCGATCAGAACGCGAAGTTGTGGCTCGTCGGTGAAACAGGGTTAGACATAAGTGAGATCGATAGCACGGCGCTAGACATGCAGCTCGAGATGTTGCTCGACGTTGAGCGCTCGCTCCGCCAACACATCCCTTGCTTGCTCGCAGAAGGCCTCAAACCTCATTACGACGTATTGATCGGATACCTGCCCAGTCTTCCGATCGTCGGATCACTGCTCAACACCTTACCGCCTGAGTTTGCCAACGATGTGGGTTGGCAGATCTTCGCTCGGCTACTGCTGGCCAACCACCCCACCAAGCACTACCGCTCGGAGCCTGTGCGCAATCTGGTCGGCTTTACGAAAGAGCTGATCAAGCGTGTTAGGGGTCATGAATTCAGTCTGGATGACTATGGGCTAATGGTGAAACAAACCGCTCTCACGGGATTCAGTTTGACTGCGTTCGAGGGCAAAGAGCTCATTCAAGGCGTCCCGCTGCCAAAGAAGCTGCCACTGGAAATTTGAGTGTTTCAGAGCGAGCAGGAAAGCGCGGGCATACCCAGAACTTCGGAACGATCGAGATTGCATGTGCTGAGAGTGCGGTACCCTACCGCACTTTGGAACGACCGAGATCGCATGTGCTGAGAGTGCGGTACCCTACCGCACTTTGGAACGACCGAGATCACATGTGCTGAGAGTGGCGTACCCTACCGCACTTCTGAGGTGAACTCTAAGGCCTCAACACATCTATGTGACCACGGCTTGAACAGGTTATATCTCATATTCTCGTCGCCGACCCCCTAAGCTTCACCCTCATACATTAGCTACTTTCAATAACGTACCTCTTGAGGTGTGACCCATGACTTTAACTTCAGTGCCGCAATCGGCCAAAGATACCGCTGCTTCTCCCGCCGGTGAAACAGCCCCAGTAAAACGCAATAAGCCTGGTCGTATGATGCCCGCCGCTGGCCAAATGCATCTAGTGACTAAGATTGGTCATCAAATGTGGGAAGGCCGCCGTGCTTCTGGTCAAGGCGATGGCAGCGTTCATTCAATCGTTGGGGCGATGCTATTCGCTAAGAACTGTTCAGAAATTTGGCGGGCATCGATGGATGATGATCCGTATGCGGACAATGCATTGGTAGAAATTGAATTGGCTTGGTTAGACGCCGACAGATCTGTTGATACTCAGATGGCTTCTCTTAGTGAGCTTATTGAAACGGGTATGCCTGGTATTAAACTGTCCACAGCCGAGTCTCTCGAGCCTCTGGTTGTGGATCTCAGCTTCCACAACCCGTGGGGATATCGTGGCGCAGCGATAGTTAAAAAGTTCGACAATCTTGTCCTGAAAGCGTTGACAGCAAAATCCGTTGGGTTAATGTTTGACGGTGACTGGAACTCTTCAGTGTTTCGCACCGGAACTCGAATACGCAAAACTTTCGACATGAGCAGGTTGTGGATTCACACGGGAGTTAAGCGTGACGATATCAAAGCCAATAACGAAGCCTCTAGGCGAGCGATAGAGCTGTACTCAAAAAAACGCAAAGATAAAATGCTCTCAATGGATGAGCGAATATTAAATGGAGAGTTAAGAGCCGCGCTTTCACCGCACATAATTGGCGGCTAGAAACGACTCGTTTTGACCGGCCACGGACTGACCGTGGACTGACCGCAGTCAATTTGGTGGGTGAACTCGGTCAATCGATGAGTTTTTGTAAGAAGTGTTTTTCATGGTGTGCAGTACAGCACTGACCGCATATTGGGACTTTTTACCGTGGACTGGACACGGTCGATGTCGCGGTCACTCCTTTAAAGGATCCTTTAAGGGATAAGGGGAGATCGGCCGGAACAGTTTTGAATTGTGTTCGGCGATTGAGCACAAATTTTATTTGCATTCGCTCAAAAATTGTTGATACTAGAATCGTCTTCTCGCAGAGACACTTGAGTTCGCTAAGGGCCCCTAACCCTAACTTGCTCACTCGGAAGTCTTGCACTTCCAACGGCTGGGTCTGACCCACATCCATCGACGGGGCGCTTGCGCCCCGTTTCTCTTTCTGAAAACTCTCTCGCAAAAAAAACGTGCAATCAACCTAAAACCAATTTTAGTTCTGTAACTCTGAAATATTCACTCTTTCGCTTTCCTAATAATTCTTGCCGGTCAATATTGGCGGACAGGATTATCCCGCTACTTCATTTTTCGCGTTACGGTCAAGAATACAATCACATGGCGGCCGATGACCGGTCAGTAGCAATAACCCTCGATACCTTGGCCGATCCAATTCTTGACCGAACACCTACAGTGTTTGGCTGACCGTCAGTCAGTCCACCAAAATTGGTTCGTAGTTCTCTTCCCAAAAGAAAACGTCTATTACGTCACAAACTATCTGTACATGAGAAGCGAACAAAAAACCTTCAACTCGAATGCGTTGCACGACATTCTTGCATCCATCGAAATTTCCCTTTTCACAACGCAGGATACAGTTATGGCAACCTCGTTATTTATTGGCGAAGCAAACTTAGGATCAGACCCCACACTTAAGTCGATTCCCTCAGCTCAACCTCAAGGTGAATCCGTTTCTGTGCTGGAGTTTTCAGCTCGCGTGAATGTGGATCGAAAGAGCAAGCAAACAGGACTCTATGAAGACACGTTAGGTTTTTGGGTTGACGTGTCGTATTGGGGGAAAACCGCTGAGGCCATTGCGCCGTTATTGAAAAAAGGGGCTCGCGTCTTGTTAGTCGGTGAGCTCGGCGTTGAGGTTTGGGTTTCCAATCAACCGGCAACTCAAGGTCAAGCGCGACAAACCCACAAAATGAAAGCCGACCATGTGGCTATGTTGCCGTGGGGTATTGATCAAGTGATTTACCGAGAACGAAGCCAAGCCGCTTTGCAACCTCAACAGGCACCTCAGCCAGTAGGCGAGACTTCTGGCGAGGGCAATCATTCGTAACGTTATGTCTTCACTATTTGTCTGAGTCGAGCTAAAGGGCGATTCAAGCAAGCACACAATAGCCACTGGAGGGAAAAATGGTACTCACCGGAAACCAGGCATACGGAAAACTCTTGAATATCGAATCGGAACTTCCCGACATTGTTATGACGCTGTTGGGGCAATCGGTTTCGATCAGTGATGACCGCCACCCATCTTACAAAAAAGTCGGACACATCTGTGACATCAATGTGTCGATTACATCCTGCCACCTGCAAATCCATCTTGATGACGAATCTTCTAAACCCATCGTGAAGGCACTCGAAGTCGGTGACGACACTGAGGGTCACCCGTGGTTTCAAATGGATGAAGTAGAACTCATTGGTGCAATGAACGCACCTGTGCACTAAAGGCAGAATCTCATGACAGGATTGATCGTTGTTGAATCTCCCAACAAGGCTAAGAAAATTGCCAAGCTCTATCCGAACATGATGGTAAAGGCAACCGTCGGTCACTTTAGAGATCTTCCGGTCAATGAGATGGGGGTTGAGCCTCCCTATCATCAACCACAATACGTGGTTGATCCGGACAAGGAAAAAGTACTCGCCGCCATTCGTAAAGCGGCCAATAGTTGCGATACGATTTGGATCGCAGCCGATCCCGATCGTGAAGGTGAAGCGATCGCTTGGCACACGCAACATTGTTTGGGCAAGAAGCACGAAAACAAATGCAGACGAATTACCTTTACTGAAGTCAATAAACGGGCCATCGATAAAGCAATGGCCTCACCTCGTCAGATCGATTACCCACAAGTAAGAGCCCAAGAGGCCCGCAGAGTGGTCGATCGATACGTCGGTTATCTTGTGAGTCCAGCGCTTAAGAAAAAACTGGTTTCATCAAAGACCGTCGTTGACGGCGCGAGCATCTCAGCAGGACGTGTTCAATCCGTTGCGGTAAAACTGCTCGTTGAGCTCGAGCACACCATCGCTCGCTTTAAGCCCGTCGAGCACTTTGGTGTTCGTGCAGACCTTGAACACGGCGGTGTTTCATTTTGGGCTGACTGGGATTTTAGAGCTCTTCCAGACTGTCCAAAAGGCGATCGCCTCTGGAAAGATCGAGTGACTGCGCAACACGTCACTGATACCACGACGGTATTAACGTTGATCGACTCAACCAACGTCACAAAAAACAATAAACCGCTACCGCCACTGACAACCTCAGATTTAGTAAAGTCAGCCAATCGACTATTTCGGTTTTCCACTAAGAAAGCGATGGATCTTGCGCAGAAGCTCTTTGAAGTTGGTCTCATTACGTATCACCGAACCGACAGCCCAATGATGGGTGAAGAGTTTGTGTCTACGCTACGTCGCTATGCGACCAATAATGGCTTTTCAACCCCAGATCAACCACGAGCGTATCGAGCGTCAGGTGGCGCTCAAGAAGGTCATGAATGTTGTCGTGTTACGGATATCGAAAACTCTCAACCTCATGAGATTTCAGATGAAGATCAGCGCAAATTATACCAAATGATTTGGCAGCGTACGCTGGCCTCTCAGCTTGCCGATGAAATGACGATGGTGAGTCAACTGCGCTTCGAATCATCCACGCGGTATCAGTTCGTTTCAAAAACGTCCGTTCAGACATCCGCCGGCTGGCGACAATTGATTCCAGCGAGCAAAAAAGTAAAAGACGATGAGCAAGCCTCAGTGCCGCCTATCAATATTGGCGATCAATTGCCTGTCACCCATGCTGAGCTTCAAGTCAAATCCACCAAGCCTCCTACAAGGTTGATGGAGCGCAACCTTGTCTCTGAACTGGAGAAACGAGGTATTGGCAGACCCAGTACTTACGCCAGCATTATCAATACCATATTGAATCGCACTTATGCGCAGTACAACGCAAAGGGTCAGGTTGTACCGACGGCATTGGGATTTGTGATTTGCGCTGCACTCGATAAGCGCTTTGGGTTTATGGACTACGAGTACACCGCCAGTATCGAGGCGCTATTGGATCGAATTGCAACGGGCCAGCAAGAGTACCTCCCGATCGTGGCCGGAGTGTATGACCAAACCCATCAAGAGCTTAACTGGTTTGGCAACGCAGATATCTCGCTACCGCAAGAACATCTTGCACAAGCGATGGCGCTCTCTGAAAAAAGTGCGAAGCCCTCAAAGAGCGGCAGCCGAAAATCACCTAAATCACGGGCGAAGAAAAAGATCGATGCTCCACCTATGGGCTCGCCTTGCTCGGGAGAAGGCTGTTCGGGTACCCGAGTTGAAAGACAATTCAAAGGCGGTAATAACGATGGTAAGCGCTATCTAGGCTGTACCAGTTTTCCGGACTGTAGACAATTTAACTGGCTCGATTGAGTCGAACGGCAAGGTATTGAGAAACGTATGAATAACACCGAAAAAACTCTCCTAGGGTGTGTGCATTGGGTGGTGGTCTTAATGGCCACCCCGTTTTTTTCTCACGCATCGGTAGGCTATGAAGCGCCAGTCTCCGGCGTCATTGCGACCGATCGATACACCTACGCAGATCTCGCTCCACGACACGACCAATTGAGTCCGCTGGACTCTGTTGTCAACATTTCTTTTTCAACGGAAGTTGAAAACGTGGGGGCAGCATTTGTAGAGCTCATTGATGGCTCTGGTTACGAACTCATACATTTGTCGGGGGAGTACGGTCATCCGGTCGACACCATTCTAATGAATCAGGTTCTCCCCAAGACGTTGCAGAGCATTGGGCCGGTACCCATGCGTGAAGCGCTCGATGCACTTGCTGGGCCTGCGTGGATGCTCAAGACCAATGAGCTAGGTCGAGAGCTTTGGTTCGAGCTTCGTGATCAATACAATGATGAAAAGACCATACGTCGACTTCTTATTGCTCAGCAGGCCGAGCAAAGTGAGCTTAATCAAAAAGGTGAATGGATGCGCTACATTCGCTATCCGTCGGGTCGAACCGAGCTCACCACATCATCGTTCAACGACAAGCAAATCGATGAAATCGTACAACGAATTCATAAGTACCAGGACGCGTTAACCTCTGTCAATGTGAAAGGCCTAAGTGTCAGCCAAAAGGCCAGTGCTAAAGCAGAACTCGCTAAGCAGAGAGCTTCAGATCTCGCACAAAAGCTCATCGATCGCGGTGTCAATCCCGAGCTTATCAGGGAGTCTTACGCCTATGAAAACCACCAAGAAAAGAGCCGTCACGGCGTCATAGTTACTCTCAAAGTGGATCCCAATACACAACTTCTCGGCATGAAAAAAGCACTCACCAAACCCACGCGATCGTCAAGAACTGGTGCGGCGATTGTTCCTGTTGAAGACATCTATCGATTCAAGCGTGGCGAGGATTTGGAAACCGCACTGGCTCGATGGGTGACTCGTTCTGGGTATAAAGACCTCGTTTGGAATGTTCGGAACGATGAAGGCGACTATGTACGGATACCCATTCGTGCCAGCGCTGTATTTACGTGTGATTTCAAGTCCTGTTTGCGAAAAGTGAAAGATGCCTACGCCAGTGCTCAACCCGAACCCTTGTATTTTGATATAGCGGTTAAAGAAGCTAATAAAGTCGTCTATATCGAACTTCTTCATTTTGGGGCTCATCACTGAAGAACATCACCCCTGTTGTGAATATGAGGAGCGATAAAGCGGAGAAGACGCATGAAAAAGACAGCAATGACTGTGGAAACAAACAAAATTTCGAGGGGTTGGGTGTATCAGAAGAGGCTCAAAAGTGGGGCTGGATATATTCTGGCAATCATCATTTTTGTTCCATTGATTGCAAGTTACAGCATCGACACAGCCGGCTGGCGTCTCCGAAATTCCACCCTACAACGGCCTACTGAATTTGTCGGTGCCTATCAATCGGATTGTCGACCAAAAGAATGGTACGAAAGTGCAAGGGTCGTTTTAAAACACTGGAGAAATGATGAACGTTGAAATTGATGCGATACCCAAAATTGGGCATCTATGCGAAATAATCGGCGATGAGCAACCGTATCTGGTTCAAATTTACTGCGATTGGTCACTCAATAGCGTCGTCATGAATGTGTTCGTATTAGATCGCCATGGCTCAATCGTCTCCTGTCGATATTCAAGTGTGAAAG
>Ga0209826_1002675_pt1 | contig 11543 bp, 12 predicted proteins | sample GOMGulsemesocosm_5_FD_184637 | JGI IMG/M metagenome (GOLD analysis project Ga0209826, IMG submission 184637) | Methane-oxidizing microbial communities from mesocosms in the Gulf of Mexico - GOM15C Gulf of Mexico (SPAdes) (version 2) | ecosystem: Environmental > Aquatic > Marine > Cold seeps...
GTTGTCGCCAGCGGCCTTTGAAAGGCGACAACAACGGAAGCTGCAAGGCGTCTAAGAAACTCGGGGCTATTCACATCATGCGGGCCGGACATCTGGGCATCATTCTGGTGGTGTTGAACCCACTTATACAGTGTCGAAACACCAATCCCTAGATCGGTCGCGATCTGAGGTCGCGTCAGCCCACTGCTTGTTGCAATGCGAACCGCATCACGTCTGAACCCGTCGCTGCATCTTGGTGCCAATTGTTGTCTCCTTCATTGCGAATATCGCTCGAAAGAGACCGGAACTAAATCGGGACAAATCCAATCATGTGCTTGACGCAGCTTTTCCCAGTCAAAAGTCACGCCAATTCCGGGTGTATTTGGGGCGACGGCCAGATGTTCCTGGATCACCAATGGTCGGGTTGTGTATTCATCGATCGGGAAAGAATGCGCCTCGATCCAACCTGCGTTCGGCTGCGCCGACACCAGACTGACATGCAGCTCCTGCATCCCATGAGAGCAAGCCGGAACCTCGTGCTTCTGGCAAAGCGCCGCCACCTGCAGCCAACCAGTGATGCCTCCGCAATTGGACGCATCCGGCTGCACAAACCCAAGATCTGCATCGGCAAAGGCGTATTCAAATTCATGGATGGTGTGCAGGTTCTCACCCATTGCCAGCGGGATGGTTGTCGCCGCAGCGATCTGGCCAAACCCTTTGTAGTCATCAGGAATAATCGGCTCTTCGAACCAAGTGATATCGTAAGGTTCAAAGGCTTGAGACGCAGCAATCGCTTGCTCTACACTCATCGAATAATTGGCATCAACCATGAAGACGACATCGGGACCGATCAGCTCGCGCACTGCTTTTATCCGCGCCACATCCTCGGCCAGTGTTGGCTGACCGATTTTGATCTTCACCCCGTTAAAGCCCCGGCTGAGATAACCGCGAATGCTGTCCAGCAACTTGGGTAACGGGAAATTCAGATCAATTCCGCCGGCATAAGCCCGACAACGATCTGACGCTCCGCCCGCCATCTGCCACAAGGCCTGACCGCGCTGCTTTCCGCGGATGTCCCACAAGGCAATGTCGACCGCAGAAATCGCAAACGAGGCAATGCCGCCGCGCGCGACATAATGCAGGTGCCATTGCATCTCATCATACAGCGTTTCGATCTGCGTGCCGTCTTGTCCGACCAAAAAAGGTCTCAGGTCATACTCTATCATTGCCGCGATCGAGCGTCCGCCCTTGCCGCCAGTATAGGTGTAGCCCGTGCCCTCGGTGCCATCGCCCAAGCGTATGGTAGCGAAAACCAGTTCAAAATGGGTGTGATCGCCGTGTTTTGCGTCGGTTAGAACCTCGGCTAGGGGGATATCGAACACCTGAACTGCGACTTCAACAATTTGATTGGCTTCACGATTGCCGTGTTTCCGTTCCATCATCACTCCCTCACTTCACTTTTTTGTACGCCCAAACCTAAAGCTAGAAAAGGTAAAAATGCGAATATTCACCGATAACGTCCACAAAAACGACTTTTAGGTACACCAAACAGCATTTCCCCCAAAACCAAACTGCCCCTCAACAAGAAACCGGTGTAAGAATGGCGAACGATTCTGGTTTGCAGGTCACGGAGAATGAAATGGTCGACCAAAATGGCACCGGACGCGCCGCAGATTTAGTGGTACAGACGATAGAGGACCGCATTCACGCAGGAGTTCTGGCCGATGGCCAGCCTCTGCCCCCGGAACGCGATCTGATGGAAGAATTTACTATCAGCCGCACCGTCGTGCGCGAGGCCGTTCGGCTGTTATCCTCCCGCGGTCTGGTTGAGGCCCGTCCCCGTTTTCGCCCAGTGGTACGCAAACCTGGATTTGACACTGCCGTCGATGCCGTTGGTAGCATCGTCACCCATTTGCTGGGCCAGCCCGGTGGCGTCAAAAACCTGTTCGATTCACGCACCATCATCGAAACCTCACTGGTCAGGCAAGCCGCCACCAGCGCCACCAAACACGATATCACGGCGCTAAAATCGGCCCTTGCGGCAAACCACGCCGCTATTGATGACAGCGAGCTGTTCTATCAAACCGACAAAGCGTTTCACGCGGTGCTGTTTGATATTCCCAAAAACCCCGTCCTTCCGGCCATTCACATGGCCTATGTCACCTGGCTGGCGCCGCATTGGTCGCAAATGCCAAGGCTGCCGGACCGCAACCTAAAAAACTATGATGCGCACAGTGCGATTTTCGACGCCATTCTGATGCGCGATTCCGATGCCGCCGAGGTCGCGTTGCGCGCACATTTGAACGATGCCTGGGATCAGGTACGAAAAACTTTCGGAGACATTTGAATGCCTATAACAAAACGCCCCATCCGCAAAGTCGCTTGCGTCGGCGAGGTGATGATCGAACTAATCGCAGCCGAGGAAGGTCAGGCTGCCCTCGGCGTTGCTGGGGACACTTTCAACACAGCCGTTTACATGGCGCGCGCCTTGAAGAACACCAACACAACCGTGTCCTATGTCACGGCCTTGGGGACTGATCCCTATTCAGACCGCATTGTGCAGGCCATTCGCAGCCACGATCTGGGCACCGAAAGCATCGAGTTCCGCGACGATGCGATTCCGGGGCTTTATGCGATCGACACCGATGACGAAGGCGAGCGTAGCTTTACCTATTGGCGCTCTACTTCGGCGGCCCGCACCTTATTTTCCCAACCGGGCAAGATCACCCTGGATCAATTGAACAACTACGATCTGGTTTTGCTGTCGGGGATCTCGATGGCCATCCTGCCTCAGTCAGTGCGCCAGCAAATCTTTGACTGGGCCGAAACCTACTGCGCGGCAGGCGGCACTCTGGTCTATGACAGCAATCATCGGCCAAAACTGTGGGAAAGCGTCGACATCGCTCGTCAGACCAACGACGCCATGTGGGAGCGTGCCGACATAGCCCTGCCCTCGGTCGATGATGAAATGCTGCTGTATCAAGACAAAACCGCCGATGCCGTGGTCGCGCGCTTGCAGAAACTAGGTGTCTGTCGCGGGGCTATGAAACGTGGCGGCGAGGGTCCGCTGGATTTGGCCACCGGCGCAACTCCCGATGATCTGGCTCAAGTGGCCCGCGTTATCGACAGCACTGCGGCTGGCGACAGTTTCAACGCAGGATTTCTGTCTGCCGTTGCCCAAAACCACACCGATCTGCAGGCCGCCCACGCAGGTCACACATTGGCCGCGCAGGTGATCCAACATCGTGGCGCCATCATTCCTGAAAGTGCCTAAAACCCAAAACGGCCGCCCATAATCGGGGCGTCCGTCCAAACACTTTGGCGCAGGTGCTCTCAGTATTTCTGATAGACGGTGCGATTCTGCAAATATCCTTCAATTCCGTGAGTACCGTCTTCGCCGCCAACGCCGCTCAGCTTGTGACCGTTGTGATAGCCCTGAACGCAGCCAGTAATACCTGAGTTCAGGAATATTGTTCCCGTCTCCATCCGCTGGATCGCATCCATGTAAACGCTTGGATCTTGCGTCCACAAATAGGCAGACAACCCATCCGGGCGGGCATTGGTAATCGCCAGCGCTTCTTCGTAATCGGCAACACGAACGATCGGCAGCTCCGGGCCAAAGATCTCCTCTTTGAGGGCTGCGGTCTCAGACGTCGCATCGACCAAAACCGTCGGCTCATCCCTGAAACGCCTCGCCTTCGGTGCGTTTGCCGCCCGCCGCAATCTTGGCCCCACTAGCCACTGAATCCGCAACAATCTGCTCAATCCGTTCCAACGCGCCGGGCGTCGTGATCGGCCCCATGCCACCATTAGTCATCGGATCGCCCGGCACAATCTTGGCGACGTGTTTCAGCAATTTCTCGGTGAACTCATCCGCAACACTGTCTTCTACCAGCACGGTCTCACTACAGATGCAGACCTGTCCGGCATTGGCAAAGCGTGCAATGGCGCAGGCTTCGGCGGCGGCGTCAATATCTGCGTCTTTCAACACGATAAACGGCGCACTGCCGCCCAGTTCCAGCGACAGTGCTGTGATGTTTTTGGCCGAGGCCTCGGCCACCATCTGCCCTGCGCGGATCGATCCGGTCAGGGTGATCATCCGCACAACCGGGCTTTCGACCAACGGCACACCCACGTCGACACCTGTGCCCGTAACCATGTTGATCACACCGGCCGGCAGCCCGGCCTCTTCACAGATTCAACAAAAGACCGAGGCCGTCACCGGCGTCGCTTCGTTCGGCTTGATGATCATCGTATTGCCCGCCACCAGCGTCGGCCCTGCCTTGCGGCCAATCAGGGCCAACGGATAGTTATAAGCACACAGTCCCAGCGTGACCCAATAAGGCACCATATAGATGAACAGCTGTTCGCGAGGATTGTCTGACGGCAGAATATCCCCTCGCAGCCGCCGTGCTACTTCAGCCGAATAAGTCAAATAACGGTTGGTATCTGTAACTTCACCAGCTGCGTCAGTACGGGGCTTGCCCTGCTCTTTGACCAGCAATTCCTCCAGCAGATCCCGCTCCCGCTCAATCGGCGGCAGCATCTGCCAATCCTTTTGCGCCCGTTGCGAACTTTCCAGTGCCCAGGCCACTTCGCCTTGGCCACAGGCGGGAACCTCAGCCCAGGTCTTACCGGTCGCCGGATTCTGCACCGACATGCGCGCACCATTCGACGCTTCGACCCAGGTGTTGTCGATAAAGCATTTGCAAAACACGTCTGTCATCCTTTGAGGGAGTTAGTGCGGTTGGCCTGCACGGGCCATATCCGCAAGCATCTGGTCTATTCAAAATTCGGATAGAAATACTCGGACACACTTTGGCCTTGGTACATTGTCAGCACCCGATCAGCCAACATGATGACTTCGTAGATTTCATAGGACAGGATCAAAATCCCAACCCCGCGTTCGGCCAGGTCTTCGATGATGCGATAGATGTCGGCCTTGGCGTGGACATCAATGCTCCGTGTCGGCTCTAGCAGGATCAGCAATTCTAGATCTTCGTCCAGCCAACGCGAAAAACAGATCTTTTGCTTGTTGCCGCCAGACAGGAGCCGGATTTCTTGATCCGATGAAGACGTCTTGGTTGAGGTATCGCGGATTGCTTTGGTCACCACATTATCAATGTGATCCGCGTCCAAAATTCCGCCGCGCACGGCCTTGTCCAGAAACGGCAGGGCAATGTTGTCGCGCACCGACAGCGGTGGCAAAATGCCATTCTTGTCGCGGTTTTCCGTGACCAACCCCATGCCCTGACACACCGCCACAGCAGGGCCACGACCCGGCTTCAAAACTTTGCCCCGATAGGTGACAGAGCCGTCATAATCGCTATCCAGACCAAAAATCGCCTTGGCCAATTCCGGCGCGCCGCAACCGCGCAGTCCCGTCATCACCACAATCTCACCCGGGCGAACCTCCAACGAAATATTGTCATAGGCCCCTGGTTTGCACAGGTTGTCGACTGACAAAATGGCCATGCCGCTGATCTCCTTATGTGGCTTTACAAAATGCTCCAGCTCCTCGCCGGTCATCGATTTGATCACATGATCTTCGGTGGTCCCGGCGGTGCGTTCTGACAGAACAATTACCCCGTCACGCATGACCGTCACTTGTTCGGCGATCCCGAAGATTTCTGGCATGTGGTGCGAGATATAGATAATCGCGATACCTTCGACCTTCATCCGGCGGATGAATTCAAACAGGCGGTCTTTGTCTTCTACGGGCAAGGCCGACGTCGGTTCATCCATGACGATCAACCAGCTGTTCGACATCAAGGCACGAATAATCTCGACGATCTGTTTTTCGCCCGAGTTCAGCTCGCGCACCGGTTTATTGGGGTCCAGCGTCAGCCCGAACCGGTCCAGTTGCTGCTTGACCTGCCGCGCCATTTCACGCTTGTCCGAAAACGGTGTCACCCCGCGTTTCAGCTCGCGACCCAGAAAGATACTCTTGGCCACGGTCAGGTCGTTGATAAACGACAGTTCCTGATGGATCATCGAAACCCTAGCTTTGCCCACATCGGCCGGCACCGCGACTTCAATTGGCTGACCGTTCTTTTCGATCACCCCTTTGTCCATCTGGTACACACCGCCCAGAACTTTCATCAGGGTAGATTTCCCGGCCCCGTTCAAACCAACCAGCGCATGTACCTCACCTGCCATGCAGGTGAAACTCACATTGTCCAACGCCCGGGTGGCAAAGAAACTTTTGCCGATCCCCTTCATATCAATCCGGTTGCTCATGCTGCTTTTCCCCGCTGTGAATAGTTGTCCAGCAGCACAGCACCCAGCAAGATCAAGCTTTTGATTAGGCTCTGCAAATAGGGGTGGTTCCGGTCAGGACAAGCCCGTTGATAATGATCCCGTACAACAACACGCCAAGGATGGTGCCCAATAGTTTGGCGCGCCCGCCAAACAGCGAGGTTCCCCCCAGGATCACCGCTGTGATGGCATCAAATTCGAGGTTGAAACCTGCCCAGGGTTGGCCAGAAAACACCCGGTCCACAGTGATGATGCAGACAGTCCGGCCAATGCGCCGGACAAGACATAAATCCACACCAGCGTGCGTTCAGGGCGGCGGCCCAGTACAAACGCAGCGGCGAAATTGGACCCCGCTGCATAAACATCACGCCCAAAGCTGGTTTTGTACAACAGCACAGACAGTGCCGCAAAAACCAACGCAATAATGGGAACGACCACAGGCATATTGCCCCAACTGTTCCCGCCCAGCCAAAGAAAAGTGGCGTTTGTTACATTGATCGAGGTCGCATCATAGATCACCAGCACCAGCCCACGCGCCAGCGCAAAGGTCGCCAGCGTCACCATAAAGGCCGACAACTTCAAGCGCCCAATAAAGAACCCGTTGACCGCACCTATCAGCATTCCGGCGATGATTGCTGCACCAAAGCCCAGAAAGGCGCTGCCGGTGCTGGTCAAGGTGATCACTCCAACCCCGCCAGAAAAGGCCACATTGGACCCGACGCTTAGATCAATGCCGCCGGTCAGCATGATAAAGGTCATGCCCATCGACAACAGGAACAAAACCGCAATCGACCGCAACAGAATGCCGACATTCGTCAGCGAGTAAAAATTGTCATTGGCAATCGAAAACCCCACCGAGGCAATCAAGATCAATCCGACCACAACAAGATAGCGAAGGGTCAGGCTATCCAGCGTCTTCTTTTGGTGGCCAACGCTTACGGCTGTTGTGCTTGTCATCTTTTCCTTCCCTGAAAGGGGTCCACCGACACTCAGAAGACGCCGGTGGAAAGGTCAATTACTTAAGGCTATCGGTGCCAAACTCCAGGAAACCCTTGGCGGTAACTTCCAGCGCCTGGTCGACGAAGTAGACCTGAACATCTTCGGGGAAACCGTTGGCCAACGCCTCTTTGTGGTTGGCTTCGGCCAGCACCCGTGGCGTGAAGAAGACATAGACTTTATCCGGTGTTTCACCGCCTCCCGCTGACGCTGTTTGATCGCGAAAATATAGTCCTAATGCCGTTCATATTTTCGCATGCCATTCACACCATGGCCCTTCTCAGAGAACGACAGTTTAGTTATTTGTCAGCAGTCAGAATTGCATATTGGCAACCCTCAGCACCCTTTGGACCTGCACACAGGGATGTGACTGGCTCTTTGCTTGATGATGCATAACTAGGCAGATAACTGTCATTCGGACTGCCGGAAACGAGGAGCTCTGCCCATGTTAACCAGACGCCATTTTGTAATTTCGACCACGGCTTTGTTTTCCGTGCCCTTTCCCAACACAGTCAGGGCAGCTCCAACGTCTAACAGATCAAAATGGTCAGCCTGGGATTCACAGGTGACGCCTGTAGGCTACGACTCGAACACGTCAAACCCTTGGGGTTTGAACGCACGTTTTTTGCCTCAACGCGTAGAGGCGAATGCGAACCTGACTCCGGGCGATATCCATGTCGATGCAGTGGCAAGATATCTTTATCATATTGGCGATGATGGCACGGCAATGCGGTACGGCGTCGCGATCGCGCGTGGAAATCTTTATGAACCGGGGACTTACACGATCCGGCGAAAGGCCAAATGGCCGACCTGGACCCCGACCCCAGCTATGATCAAGAGAGATCCCCATTTGTATACCCAGCACGCTGGCGGCATGAGTGGTGGACCAACCAACCCGCTCGGATCCCGTGCCTTGTATCTATTTGACGGCAATAGGGACACGTATTTACGGATTCACGGTTCGCCAGAACCGCGTTCGATCGGAACTCGGTCCAGTTCGGGCTGTGTTCGCATGGTAATGCCACATATCAACGATCTGTATGATCAAGTCTCTGCCGGGGCAACGGCGTATTTGTATGCGCCCGAAAATGGCACCTTAGCGCAAAGCTAAAGGCCACTTTCTTTGGCATGAAAGGGGCTAGCTGGCGACAGATTGTTCTGCAGCATCATCAGGTAGGCGCGTGCAAATTGGTCGTCCTTCCGTGGACCTTAGCGGCAGGAATGTCGTCTCGACCGGTCCAGCGTGCCGGTATGTATAGCACCCATCCGACGGATCAATTCGCACTGTTTCCAGATCTTGATAAGGGGCCGCGATCGCAACCACAGCCTCCGGCAATTCCTTTATGAACTGGCCGGAGGAATCCCTATTTCCGCTTTCATAAGTATCGCAGGATGCTAGCAGCACTGTTGCGCAACTAACAAGCAAAGCCAGTTTTTTCATAGTAGGGCAGCTCCCAGAATTTTCTCCGAGAATGGTTGATCCTGTTTTGGAAGACCAGAGGTTTTTGTCATTAGATGCGCATCCGCAATCGCCGCCATTTTCACTACGGTTCACAGTTCAAAGTGATGAAGACGGGATCATGTCCTGCTCGATCAATCCCTCACTAAGACCCGTTAGCCAATGAAGTTTTCTAGATACAGCCGGCTTCTGGAACATCGCAGCGAATGTCCACAAACTGCCTCTCGTGACGAATTTCTGTGGTAGCCGCTTTGATCACAAAGGGCTCACGCACCAAATTAGCTTTTCACCGCAGCATTCACGAATGGCGGCTAATGGGATGTACCGACTAGATGCAATGACCCCTTCGATGGAAGTAGCACGCCAAGCGATTTTGGGTCGCAACCAGAACTAAATGCGTTTTGTTTCTGGAACCATGGAAACCGAAGTGGCGGCGGCGGTGACAAGGGTGACGGCCTCCGCAGGCGGAACCCGCTCGCGGTTGCGAATGCTGATACCAGCGAGAGCGGAAATGACAATCATCATCCCGAAGGACAGCCAAAGGATTGCAGTACCTCCGAAAGCGGCCGATACGCCGCCACCGACGAGTGGTCCGATAACGCTGCCGAGGGTGTAAATGAAGAGGTGCGTCACGGCCGTCGCACCAACATACACGGGGACCGTCCTGTCGAGGGCAAGGGCGACATTGAGCGCATAGAGCGGCATAATGAAGCCACCTAGCAGAGCCGCGCCAACGAAGACGGTGATTTGCAGTATGGGCCCGGCCTCTCCCATTACGGCTAACTTTTCCTGCTGTGATATGATGCTCAGAACAAAGAGAAATATCGCCGAAGCGATGGACGCCATCATGATAACGATCCGTCGATCCGAACGGTCAGACAGGCGACCGAGCGGGAGTTGCAAAAGGATGCGACCGAGGTAGATCGCGCCGATCACGTAGGCGATGATGTTCGACGGGATGCCTGCGATTGATGCTTGGAAAGGCACAACGTAGATTAGAAGCGCGATGACAAAGCCGTTGATGAAACTGCCGCTGAACGCGATGGGAGACTCGCGAAACGCCTCTTTGATCCGTAGTGTGGTCTTTCCAACATTTTCGGGGGGGGCAGTGCGCGTTAAAGCAAGGACGACTGTGGCCAGAGAATAGAGCGCAGCTAACGCGACGTAGGCATCGTCGATATCGCCCGAGAACAGAACGACGAAAGCTTGGCTGAGCACCGAGGTAAAGCCGAGCACGATGTAGTAAATTGACAGCGTGCGCCCGCGAGACGCGTTATCGGAAGTGTCATTGATCCAAGCGTCGCCAATAGCATAGAGACCGGCCGTCGCCAGCCCAGTGACAAAGCGCGAAAGCAAAAGCACGAGGAGGCTATCAGTGGCCGATAGAAGAAGGGTGCAAATTGCACAGAGTGCCGCTGCCGCAGTGAAAGCCCTTATATAACCAATCCGGGCGAGTGGGCCAAAGATATAGAAACAGCCTACGAGGAAGCCAACGGAATAGGCGGCAGCCACCCAGGACGCTTCCTCTGAACTGCCACCGGCCTCAGCAATCTGAAGCGCGACCAGCGTGCCCATTGCGGCTGTCGCCAATTGAATGCACCCCACAGAGACGAAGAGCGAGCGCAGGGAAAGAAGCTTTGAGTTCATCGGTACTCGCAATTGGTTTCGGGACGGCTGGGTCCGTGAGGCTCGATATGTGGTTCTCTTCGTGGTGTTGCAACCCTGCTCGAGTAACAGACACTCGAAAAAATGTTTAGCTTTGCTGTCTTACGCAGTGCCGGGGAACAATTCACCTTTCCTGTGATGTGATCAGATGACGACTGGATAGCAATGCCATTCCAACTACTTTGCTGTCGGGGCATCAGACAGAAATTTTGTTCTGCCTTGGTGTGGGAGGCTTTTCGGCAATTCCCGGTACAGCTGGCATTTTCTGTGACCCGACGAGTTGTCAATTGGTTCTAACCAGTCATTGGCTGCGGTGGTCACGAACGGCCGGTTTGGCCCGTTCGCTTCCGATAAGTCGTGCTGCTGGGTAGTCCCAATTGCAATGTACAAGATGGCTTTCCACCTTAGACATCTGTTTTACCATTTTTGGATGCCCTGCTCCAAAAATCGACAGCCGTTTCAAGCTCTGCTGCGTAGAACGTTGCAGCCTCGGGTCCCGAAGGATCGCCGTCGAACCGCCCAACGCGTCGCGCGCACTCGAAAAAGCCCGGCGCAGGCAATCCTCCCCGCGCCCTACTGACCACGAGCGTCGCGATCAGCGGCCGCGCAGCGGCCGCATCCTCATCTATCAAACATTCCAACGCGACCGACAGTTGGTGGATCGTATTGGGCGGCGAGAGAAGCAAGGCCTTGGCAAGAGCTTGATAGGTGATGGGAGTTGCATGCCCGACAATTTGGCAGAGATGCGTCCGGACGCGCAACGCCAACACGTTGCCCGTGCCAGTGGCGGCACTTTCAGTTGCTCCAATAGCTCGCATAATTACTCCCAGATTCCCCCAACTTGCGACGCCCTCACTAAACAGTCAATTTCCGAAAGCAGATTCACGTCGAGGCCCTTTGCGAAAACCCGCTGCGGATGAGGGTTTTCCATGCCAGCCAGGGTACAACGTATCAGCGCTGGCAGAGTGTGGCCTAGGTTGGAAGCCTTAACCAACCCAGACGTTTGCCTCAACCCTTGTGGCACACTGCAGCTTTCTGAATCGCCCCAAGTTTGTCGGAGGCCATCAACTTAAGTAAGGACGATGGTTATGACAAAAAGCGAAATGGCAAATCGCTACGCCCCCGAGGTTCGGACGCGCGCGGTTCGAATGGTCTTTGAGCACCAGGGTTCGTATGAAACGCAAGC
>Ga0209826_1002676_pt1 | contig 11542 bp, 6 predicted proteins | sample GOMGulsemesocosm_5_FD_184637 | JGI IMG/M metagenome (GOLD analysis project Ga0209826, IMG submission 184637) | Methane-oxidizing microbial communities from mesocosms in the Gulf of Mexico - GOM15C Gulf of Mexico (SPAdes) (version 2) | ecosystem: Environmental > Aquatic > Marine > Cold seeps...
CTACATGTACCGCGCCGACCATGCCGCTGCACGCATGGGTACAGGCCTGGAGCGCATCCTTTCCCGCAAGCCCAGCGAATACATTCGCGAGAATATCTGGTTTACTTTTCAGGACGACGAGACAGCCTACGAATCGAGTAAATTAACCAACAACAATAAATTGCTGTGGGCCAGTGATTATCCTCACACCGACTCGACCTACCCCCACTCACGTGAAATTATCACCGCCCAAACGGCTCACCTTACCGAGATACAGAAAGATGCCATCGTCCACGACAATGTCAAAGCGCTGTTTAATTTACCGGTAGACTAAAGCCGCCTAATATTCGGTAAAGAAAAGAATAACAGGGCTGCATTGCTGGCAGTCTCGCCGAGTAATACAGCCCTGTTAGACTAAAAAAACCTGCTCTGATAATCCGCATTCACAAAACCTACTTCCACTTAATCGATATTCACCACTCAGCCCGCTAGAATAGCGCCTCTTCTTGACCGTGCTTTTAACTGCAAGCCATGATCACCGACCCCTTCTTTTACCTCTGCGCTATTCCCGCCGTACTTATTTTCGCCATGGTTAAAGGTGGTTTTGGCGGTGGCATCGCCATTATTTCTGTGCCACTTATGTCACTCGCCGTGCCGCCCGTACAGGCCGCCGCCATTTTGTTGCCGCTGTTAATTGTTATGGATGGGGTCGCCATCTGGAGCTTTCGCGGCCAATGGAGTAAAGAGAATATCGAGCGCACCCTGCCCGGCGCCGTTGTCGGCATCATCGCCGGTGCGTTTACCTTCCACTATTTATCAGAAGCCGCCATACGCCTGTTAATTGGTTTTATTTGCGTCGCCTTTTGTCTTAACTACTGGTTGCGACCGGGGCTTAAAGCCAAAACGGAAGCGGGCATCGTCGCCGGTAGTTTCTGGGGTGCCATTGCCGGCTTTACCAGTTTTGGCATTCACGCCGGCGGACCACCAATGAGTATTTATTTACTGCCCCAGCGCCTGGATAAAATCGTGCTAATGGGTACTTTCGCCATCTTTTTTGCCGTTGTAAACCTGGTCAAACTCATCCCCTACACCTGGCTCGGTCAGTTTGACGGCACTAACCTGCTGACCTCCCTGGTACTAATTCCCCTGGCACCCATCGGTGTGCGACTTGGCTACTTTTTACTGCACAAAATCAGTGAAGATCTGGTCTACCGTATTTGCTATTTCTTCCTGATAATCATTGGCCTGAAACTGCTCTACGACGGTAGTCATGGTCTGCTAAGCCCCTAAGCCCCTCAGTGACCACATCGAGTCTAATTTTCGTGAAATAGTCTTTGGCAATTGGAACAAAATGCAACTAAGGTCAACTCAAAGAACGGATGCTTGCAAAACACGGCTGTAGATTGTGCCAATTCAATCTACCTGACCACACATATAATAAAGCAGACACGCCCTATGGCAGATCAAAAGACAGATCAAAAAATAGCGAACCAGCAGGCTCTCCACACCGCATTCGACGCAATGCAAACCTTCGTTTGTATACTCGATAGCGACGGCACAATAAGTTTCATTAATAAACGCCCCCTCAAAATGAGTAAGCTACTTCGCGGCGATGTTGTGGGGAAAAAACTCTGGAATTGCTACTGGTTCAACAATGATGCCAAGGTACAAACTTTGGTACAAAGCCTTATCTTCCGCGCAACGGCAGGAGAGCCGATAAATGCGGAAGTACTCAGCCGCACAACGCACGGTGCAGTGTGGGCCAGCCTACATATAGAACCCCTGATAGAAAATGGGGAGCTCAACGGACTCCTTGTCGAAGCCCACGACATCAATGAGCAACGGCAGCTACGCGAAGATGCTCAAATGGCTGAGCAGCGCTTGCAAGACCTGTTTGACGATATGCAAACCATGGTCGCCATTCTTGACACCAAAGGTATCGTCACCCTGACAAATAACACGCCCCTGCTTCTGGCAGGTCTCGAGCAAAAAGATATCCTCGGACAACGGCTCGATCAATCACCCTGGTTTACTGATGATCTTCAATCGCAAAGTATTATCAAAAATATCATTGACGATGGCCTTGCCGGACAAACCAATACCGGTGATATTCAGCTACTCACCCCCGCGGGGAGAATATGGGTAGAGTTTAGCCTCCACCCGGTATTTGGTAGCGATGGCCAGGTCATACAACTGGTCGCCGAAGGCCGTGACCCCAGTGCCCGCCGGCAAGTCGAAGAAGAGCGCGAACAGGTTCTACTTGAACTGAAGGAAAGAGAACAAAACCTGGCTATTACCCTCGACAGTATTGGCGATGCAGTAATTACGACCGATGCCCAGGGCTTGATTAGCCGTATGAACCCCATCGCCGAACGACTCACCGGCTGGACATTCAATGAGGCCTTTCAACAACCCTTGACGAACGTATTCGCCATATTCAATGCCAGCACTGGCGAGCCGATTGCCAGTCCAATTGAGAAATTGCTGATCAGCGGCGAAATCATCCATCTGAGCAACCACACCACCCTCCATGCCCGCGATGGCCGGAAGTACCAAATTGCCGATTCCGCAGCGCCCATTCGTGATACTGAGGGCGAAATACTGGGCGGTATTTTAGTCTTTAGCGATATCAGCGAGCAATACAACTTGCGTGAACAGGCCCGAGCTTCACAGGCACGATTAGAAAAACTCTTTGATGATATGCAAACCATGGTCGGCATTCTCACCACTGATGGCACCGTGAAGTTCGTCAATAACACCCCCCTGCTGATCGGTGGCATACAAAATGAGCAGGTGCTCGGCAGAAAACTCTGGGATACCCCCTGGTATGAAGGCCAGGCCTTAAGTACCGCCACTATTGAGCACGACATCGCCCTGGCTGCTACGGGAAAAAGCACCCTGTCAGACATACAGCTCAATGCACAGGAGGGTGAAATCTGGATCGCTTTTAGCACCCACCCCATATTTGATGACAACGGCAATGTCGTTGAGGTCGTCGCCGAAGCACGGGATATCTCTGCCAGTAAAACGGCTGAAATGGCATTGCGCTTCTCCCAGGGCCGCCTGCTGCGCTACCGCGACCAGGCACCCCTGGCCACCATTGAGTGGGATACCGATCAACGTATCGTGGGCTGGAATGATGCCGCCGAAGAACTCTTTGGTTACACCCATACTGAAGCTGTGGGGCAACTATTCTCCAGCCTGTTACCGGCCAAGCTCAGCGTCGACCTGAATATCCTATGGACGGATTTAGTTGCCAATAAGAAAGGAGACACCCTAACCAGCCAGGCTCTCACCAAGAGTGGCGAAATCATTTACACCCGCTGGCATAACGCACCCTTTTTCGATGACGATGGACAACTTATGGGGGCCGCCTCAGTCATTCTCGATTTAACCAACGAACGTGCCGCTCAACAGGCCCTTCTCACAAATGAGAGAACACTGAGAGAAGCCTTCGATTCCATGGTCGAGGGCATTGTGGTGACCGACCAAAGTGGCATTATCTACTCGGCGAATCAGGCCGTAGAAAAAATGACCGGCTACAGCAACGCAGAGCTTATTGGCCAGTCGGTCACTCTACTGATACTCGGCCAAAACGAGGCCATGTTCCAGGGCAATATGCAGCGTTATCTCGACACCGACAATCTACAGCATATTGGTATGGGTGTTGATCTGGAGGTGGTTTGTAAAAATGGCGACACCTTTCCCACGGTATTGGCGGTTGCCCAACTGAGCCAAAAGGGAGATGAACAGCAGCGTTTTATTAGTAGTTTTCGCGATTTGAGTGACATCAAACAACAGGAGGAAGAGCTGCGCCGTAGTCAAAAAATGGATGCCCTCGGCAAGCTCACCGGCGGTATAGCCCACGACTTTAACAATATGCTGGGCATTGTCACCGGCTATGCCGACCTACTGGAAGGCGCCCTGGCTAACGAGGACAAACTGGCCCAATACGCCCATGAAATACACCGAGCAAGTGAGCGAGGTGCCAATTTAACCCGCAAATTACTCGCCTTCTCACAACAAACACCCACCCAAGCACACTCAGTTGACCTCAATGCTCTAATTCACAAGCAACAGCATATGCTGGCCACCTCCCTAACACCCCGCATTAAGCTGGCCTACGAATTAGCCGATGAACTTTGGCCCATCCACCTCGACAGTGATGACCTGGAAGATGCCATTATTAATATTTGCATTAATGCCATGCACGCCATTGAAGGCAATGGCCGGGTCACTATTCACACCAGCAACATACAACTACACTCGGTGAATGCACGACTGAGAAACCTGCCCAATGGCGACTATGTATTACTCAGTATTTCCGATGATGGCAAAGGCATGGATGAGGCCACCAAACAACGCATCTTTGATCCCTTTTACACCACCAAGGGTGAACAGGGTACGGGCCTGGGTCTCAGCCAGGTTTACGGTTTTACCGAGCGCAGCGGTGGCGCAATCGATGTTACTTCGGTGCCAGGGCGAGGTACCCGCTTGCAATTGTACTTCCCCAGAGAACAGGTTCATGAGCCCTTAGTGACAGCAGAAAATAGCGCCCTAACAAAAAACCTCGCGGGTAATGAAACCATTCTTGTCGTTGATGATGAGGACAAACTCCTCGAATTATGCACCGAAATACTCAGCCAGCAAGGCTACAGGGTACTCCCCGCCAACAATTGCGCCGAAGCCCTGCAGCTGCTCGACAGTAATAAGGTGGACCTGATGTTCAGCGATGTAGTGATGCCCGATATGGACGGCTATGAACTGGCCCTTATTGTCGTCCAAAAATACCCCGCTATAAAAATCCAGATGAGCAGTGGTTTTACTGATGATAAGCAAAGTGCCATGACTGATGCCACACTGCACCAAAATTTGCTTGCCAAGCCCTATCGCTCACAAGATTTACTCGGCAAAATACGTCAGCTCTTAGACAACTAACAGCTACACCAATCCTAAATCCGGATCTTCATGAGCAATAGAACACAAACAACTGAGAACACCCTCCAGGCCCTTCTCGAGGCCATGCAGACCTTTGTTGTCATTCTCGAAACCGATGGCACTGTGCGTTTTGCCAATAAGACACCACTTAAAATTGCCGGCTTAGAGCTCGAAGATGTACTTGAGAAAAAATTCTGGGACTGCTTCTGGTTTAACTTTAACCCTGAAACCCAGGCCAATATACAGCGCTATGTACGCCTCGCAGCTGCGGGTGAGCAGGTACGTGAAGAAATTGAGGTTAGAATCGCCGATAGCCTACTCTGGATCGACTTTAAAATTCAGCCTGTTATTGAAGCTGGAGAAACAATCCAGCTCGTCGCCGAAGGCAGCGATATCACTGAGCAGCGACAACTGCGAGAAGAAAATCGTCTGGCTCAGCAGCGCTTGCAGGGATTGTTTGACGATATGCAAAGCATGGTCGCCATCCTCGACACAGAAGGCCGTATTGAACTCGTAAATAACACCCCGCTAAAAATCGCAAAAATTGATCAAGAAGTGGTTCTTGACCAGCTGCTTTGGCTCACCCCGTGGTTTCAGGACAATGCTAAAACCCAGCAGGACATGAGGCAAAGCATTCAATCTGCCGCCGCCGGTAAAGCGGCACGGTGTGATGTGCAATGCCAGACGGCCGAAGGCCTTATTTGGTTAGAATTTAATGTCCACCCGGTATTCAATGATGAGGGCAATATCACCCAACTGGTCGCCGAAGGTGGCGACCCCCGTGCCCGAAGAGAAGTCGAAATAGAGCGAGAACAGGTTTTACTCGAGCTCGAGGAAAGGGAGCAAAACCTGGCCATTACCCTCGACAGTATTGGTGATGCTGTAATCACTACCGACGCTAATGGCCTGATCACTCGCATGAACCCCATTGCTGAACAACTCACGGGGTGGTCATTTGCTGAAGCCCAGCAAAAGCCACTCGCGAGCGTTTTCAGCATTTTCAATGCAAGTACTGGTGAGAGGCTGACTAGCCCCGTCGACAAATTAATGGAAACTGGCGAAATCGTCCACCTGAGTAATCACACCACCCTGCACGCCCGCGATGGCAGGGAATTCCAAATTGCCGACTCTGCTGCACCCATTCGCAATAAAGAAGGTCAGATTCTTGGCAGTATTCTGGTGTTTAGTGATGTCACCGAACAATATCACTTGCGAGAACAGGCCAGGATGAGCCAACAACGCCTACAGGGTTTGTTTGACGGCATGCAAACCATGGTTGGCCTCTACGACCCCGATGGCACCACGACCTTTATTAACAATACACCGCTGTTGGCTACAGGCTTTACAATGGAAAAATCCATTGGCAAAAAACTGTGGGAAACGCCGTTTTTTAGTTATTCTAATGAAGCCATGGCTCAGGTGCGTCAACAGATGCATAGCGCAGCCCTGGGAAAGAGCACCCTCTCGGACATTCAAGTAATGACACAACAGGGTGACACGATGTGGAGCGCGCTAAGCTTTCATCCTGTCTATGACGAAAAGGGTCTTGTCGTACAGATTGTTGGCGAAGCCCGTGATATCACCGCAAGAAAGAATACTGAGGATGAACTCCGTTCGTCTGAGCAACAACTCAGGCGCTATCGAGACCAGGCCCCTCTTGCGGCCATTGAAATGGACACAGAGAGGAAGCTCGTTGCCTGGAATACCGAGGCAGAGAAAATGTTTGGCTATGCCCTTGCAGAGATCAAAGGTCAACCCTTCGATCTCCTCTTACCCAATGACAACATTCATACAGACGCAAGGCGTATCTGGGATGAACTGGAGAACACCCGAGGTGGAGCCACAGTAAGCAGTGAGTTTCGCCATAAAAACGGCAGTACATTCTTTGCTCAATGCAACACTGCTCCCTTTATTAATGAGGCAGGTGTTGTCATCGGAGCCTGCTCTATTTTCCAGGATATTACTGCCGAGCGCACAGCACAAAGAGCCTTACGCACTAGTGAAAGAATACAACGAGAAATTCTCGACTCCCTGGTAGAAGGTATTGTCGTAAACGACGAAACCGGTGCCATGTTATCGATGAATTTAACTGCCGAAAAAATGCTTGGCTACAGTGCTAACGAACTTATCGGTCAACATGTATCCATGCTATTACAGGGTCAGACTGAAGAAATTTATCACCACAACATGCAATGTTATAAAGATACGGGCGATCTCAGATATGTTGGTATGGGCTTAGAAGTTGTGGCAATCCCTAAAGACGGGGAGGTTTTCCCAACGATATTAGCAGTAGCAGAATTAAGCCAAACTGCCGATAGTAAACAACGTTTTATTAATAGCTTTCGTGATTTAAGTGACGCGAAACAGCAAGAAGAGCAACTGCGCCGCAGCCAAAAAATGGACGCCCTGGGTAAACTCACCGGTGGTATTGCCCACGATTTCAACAATATGCTCGGCATCGTCACCGGCTATGCTGACTTACTGGGGAATGCATTAAGCAATGATGAAAAGCTGACCCAATACACCAGTGAAATACGCCGTGCCGGTGAGCGAGGCGCAAACCTGACCCGGAAATTACTGTCTTTTTCCCAGCATGCAAGTGCCAGTGCAAACTCGGTGGATATCAACACTCTAATTACTAGCCAGCAGCATATGCTGGAAACCTCCCTGACACCGCGCATTAATCTCATTTATGAATTAGGCGAAGATATCTGGCCCATCTGCCTTGATAGCGATGACCTTGAAGATGCCATTATTAATATTTGCATCAACGCCATGCACGCCATCCAGGCCAATGGGCGAGTCACCCTTCAAACTGAAAACATCCAGCTACGCTCTGTTAACGCGCAGCAAAAACACTTGTCCGATGGTGACTATGTACTTCTCCGAATTACCGATACAGGTAAAGGCATGGATGAGGCAACAAAACAGCAAATTTTTGATCCTTTTTATACCACCAAAGGTGAGCAGGGCACGGGCCTGGGCCTGAGTCAGGTGTACGGTTTTGTTGAACGCAGCAAGGGCGCAATAGAAGTCAGTTCGGTACCTGGACAAGGCACACAATTCCGCCTGTATTTCCCGAGAGAACAGCTAAAAACGGATATTGAAGAATTATCAAACACGACGCATCAGAAAAGTATGAAGGGAAATGAAACCATTCTCGTGGTTGATGACGAAGCCACACTGCTCAGCTTAAGTACTGAGGTTCTCAGTCAACAGGGCTACCAGGTTTTAGCGGCCAGTAATTGTGGCGAAGCACTGCAGCTACTCGCTGATAATAAAGTCGACCTGATGTTCAGCGATGTTGTCATGCCCGACATGAACGGTTATGAGCTAGCGGTTCTTGTCACAAAGAAATACCCGGATATAAAAATACAGATGACTAGCGGCTTCACTGATGACAAACAAAATGCCATGGGCGATGACAGTCTGCATCGAAACCTGTTGCCTAAACCCTATCGTGCGCAAGCTTTACTCACCAGGATACGCGCACTGCTAGACGATTCGAAATAAGCCCCCCGATAAGTGAAGATCAATACCTTTAGCGAGAAGCGCTGCAATAGACACTGTATAATCAAACCACTTTCCCACAGTGGTCAAACACATGAAATTACTCGTTCGCAAACTTTCCCGCAGCACCACTGAAGAAGAGTTACTCGCCCTGTTCGAACACTACGGAGTGGTTCAGTCCTGCTCCCTGGTTATCGATGCAGAAACTAACATTTCAAAAGGTTTTGGTTTTATTGAAATGCCAAAATCCGGCGACGCTCGAGCGGCCATGAAACAACTCAACGGTAAAGAGATCGCCGGCAGTAAGATTCGCGTTAAAAAGGCCGAGTCAAAACCGGATGAAAAGTCCGACCCCGGTCAATAAAGTCATGAGCAACGACCCCCTGCACGGTATTACCCTGAAAGAAATACTCACTCTGCTGGTCGATAAATACGGCTGGCAAGAGCTGGGGCAACGCATCACCATTAAGTGCTTTACCAATGACCCCAGTATTAATTCCAGCTTGAAGTTTTTGCGCAAAACCCCCTGGGCAAGAAAAAAAGTTGAGGCGCTTTATGTCAATACCAATTGGGACCCGAATATAAATAACAAAAACATTTGGTCAATTGAGCGCAGCGGCCACGAAGATTAAACCCTGCTCTTTGATGCTTTCAACTTTCTTTTAACAGGTCTAAGGCCAGCGCTTCAGCGACTTTAATGCCATCAATAGCTGCCGACAGTATGCCCCCGGCATAACCCGCACCCTCACCCGCCGGATATAAGCCCAGGGTATTAATGCTCTGTAAGTCCTTACCCCGGCGAATACAAATAGGCGACGAGGTGCGCGTTTCGACACCGGTCAATAAAGCATCGGCCATGGCAAAGCCTTTTATCTTTTTATCAAAGGCGGGAATCGCCTCGCGAATAGCTGCCACGGCAAAGTCTGGTAGCGCTTTCGACAAATCGCAGAGATTCACCCCCGGTTGGTAAGACGGCGACACCTTGCCTAACTCCGTTGAAGGCTTATTGTCTAAAAAGTCGCCAACTAACTGAGCCGGGGCGCAGTAGTTTTCACCCCCTAATTGATAGGCCAAACTTTCAAGGTCACGTTGTAAATCAATACCTGCCAGCACGTCACCGGGGTAATCCTGCTCCGGTGTAATACCGACCACAATTGCCGCATTAGCATTGCGTTCGTTACGGGAATACTGCGACATGCCATTGGTCACCACCCGCCCTTCTTCAGAGGTAGCTGCCACCACAGTGCCACCCGGGCACATGCAAAAACTATAAACGCTGCGACCATTGGCACAGTGATGCACCAGCTTGTAATCCGCTGCACCAAGAATGGGGTGTCCTGCCTGCTCGCCAAAGCGCGCTTTATCAATTACTGATTGCGGATGCTCAATGCGGAAGCCGATAGAAAAAGGTTTCGCTTCAATATAGACGCCTTCAGCCAGCAGCATTTCAAAACTGTCCCGCGCACTGTGGCCGACGGCGAGTACAACATGGCGACTGTGTAATGTTTCGCCATTACTCAAAGTTACGGCTGTCACCTGCCCACCATCAGCGCTACCTTCCACACTACCGTCCACCCCTACGGCATGGCTGGCTTCACGATGCAGTGTGTCGACTTTAGTGCCAAAACGAATTTCGCCGCCGAGACGAATAATCTCCTCACGCATCGTTTCGACCATTTTAACCAGCTTAAAAGTACCAATATGAGGCTTGCTGAGGACGAGTATTTCCTCCGGCGCACCGGCCTTCACAAACTCCTCGAGTACCTTGCGGCCAAGATGGCGCTTGTCTTTCACCTGGCTGTAGAGCTTACCGTCAGAGAAGGTCCCCGCCCCACCCTCGCCAAACTGTACGTTAGACTCGGTGTTTAATTTACCCTTGCGCCACAGATCCCAGGTGTCTTTGGTACGCTGACGCACCTCCTCACCACGTTCGATAACAATCGGCTTTAAACCCATCTGCGCCAACAGCAAAGCGGCCAAAAGGCCACAGGGGCCAAAGCCAATAATAATGGGCCGCTGCTGATCCGCCGTAGGGAAATCAGATTGAGCCTGTGCGACAAATTGATAGCGAGTATCCGGTGCAATACGCACCGAGGATTGTGCAGAAAACTTTTCCAGAGCCGCTTTCTCATGCGCCTCACTGAGCACAACATCCACCTGATAGATGAGTAAAATATTATTCTTTTTCCGCGCATCGTAGCTGCGTTTAAACACCTTTAATTCGAGTAGGTCTGGCTCTGCAAGCCCCAATCTATCGGCAACGGCCAGCGATAGATCAGCATCGTCATGATCGAGGGGGAGTTTAATTTCAGAGAGTCGTAGCATAGGAAGGATGACGCAAAGGCTGCGTTTACACTGTTGAAAGACGGCTATTTTAGCACGCAGGCGGGCCGACTAAAGATAGCCCCTAAACAAACTGTCCGGCGCTATACCCAGAAGACCAGGCCCACTGGAAATTAAAGCCACCGAGGTGGCCGCTGACATCCAGCACCTCGCCAATAAAATAGAGCCCGGCCTGTTGTTTCGCCTCCAGAGTTTTGGAGCTGATGCTATTGGTGTCCACGCCCCCCAGAGTCACTTCCGCCGTGCGGTAGCCCTCCGTTGCTGAAGGCTTTAAACACCAACGATTCAGTTGCTCACCAATTGTCTGCAAGTGCTTATCACTGAATTCTGCCAGCGCTTTGGTCGCCAGTTTCGGCCACCAAAGCCCCTGTAATTCATTCACTAATGCTTTGGCCAAATGCTTATTCAGCAGTGTATTTAAACGACTTTTACCCTGCTGTTGTTTCGCTGTCAGTAGCCACTCGGCGGCATCAATCTCTGGCAGCAGGTCGATGTTGATTTCATCACCAGGCTGCCAGTAATTGGAAATTTGCAATATCACCGGGCCACTCAGCCCACGGTGGGTGAACAATAGGCTCTCAGTAAAGGCCTGCCCCTTACAACTCACCTCTGCCTCTAATGCCAGCCCCGATAAACGCTCACATATTGGTTTCATAAAATCACTGAACATAAAAGGCACTAAGCCCGCTCGACATTCAGTAAGGGGAAGATCAAATTGCCGGGCAATATCGTAACCAATACCACTGCCCCCCAGCGTTGGAATAGACAGCGC
>Ga0209826_1002677_pt1 | contig 11541 bp, 9 predicted proteins | sample GOMGulsemesocosm_5_FD_184637 | JGI IMG/M metagenome (GOLD analysis project Ga0209826, IMG submission 184637) | Methane-oxidizing microbial communities from mesocosms in the Gulf of Mexico - GOM15C Gulf of Mexico (SPAdes) (version 2) | ecosystem: Environmental > Aquatic > Marine > Cold seeps...
TTTTCCAACTTCTGCTGCTGGATTGATAAGGCCTCCGTTGCTGGGTATGTGGCTGATAGATATTAGAGCAACTGATGGGTCAATCATGGTTTCAAGGGCAGTGACATCGATTTGGCCATGTTCGTCACTTGGAACCACGTCGACTTTGACGCCATTTTTTTTAGCAATTTGTAAGTAGGAAATTACATTGCTCGCATATTCCGCTTCAGTGGTGAGAATGCGATCCCCCTTATTAAAGGTAATACTATGAAACGCCATAAGCCATGCGGCGGTTGCATTTTCCATAAGAGCTATTTCATCGCGATTGCAATTGATAAGCTCTGAAATGGCGTCGTAGGTGCGTTCCAAAGCGGGCTTGGCCCGGCTTTGGGCCTCATAACCTCCCATGTGTAATTCAAGTTCCATATGCTCAAGGACGGCTTGATGAACGGGACTCGCCAGTAGAGCGGCTCCGGCATTGTTGAAATGAATTTTGCTTAATGTTCCCGGTGTGTCTTTACGAAATTTTGCTAAATCCATAATGCCTCTCTATGTCGTCAGGTGTTTCTTTAAGGATACCATGAGACGAGATATATCAGCGTCATTATTATGCAAATGAGGTGTTATGCGGAGAGAATTTCCTCTTGCTGACAAGTAAATCTTGTCTTTTACGAGGTCACCAATGAGGGAAGGCGGTATATTGTTCTGAAAATTTAGTCCAAGAAAATGACCTGCCCGAAATTGTTCAGGTGGGCTCGTGAGGCCAAGTTCAGTCGCTGAATTGGCTATCTTTTTTGTTTTTTCCGACAAAGTTGCGTAAATGTTGTCGACACCCCATCGCAATATTTGATTTAGGGCTGCGATTGCCATGGGCATTAAGGTGAAATTGGCACGCTGTCCCATATCAAAGCGAATAGCACCTTCCTGAAAGTCATCTTGATAGTCAACAAGCTTAGAAAAATCTTCGGAGCCGTGTCGATTGATCCAGTTATGCTCAAGGGGGGTCCCGTTTTGATGTTCAGGAGCAACATACATGAAGCCAATACTATAAGGACCTAAAAGCCATTTATAGGCAGCATCAATTAAAAAATCAGGCTTGATTTTAGACACATCTAGGGGCATCGCGCCAAGAGACTGTGTCACGTCTAAGACAAGCTTAGCACCATGTTTTCGAAGGTGTTTTCCAATTAGTTCGAGATCAAGTAGGGCTCCATTTGTCCATAGATTATGGGGAAGGGCCGCTATTGCTGTTCTATCGCTTATCTGATCAATAACCGCGCTTGTCCAGTCATGATTTTCTGGTGGTTCAACGATTTTAATGTGCCCACCATCTTCATTGCAAAGTTCTTGCCAACAATAAATGTTGGAAGGAAATTGGTCTTTTAGAACCAAAATTTCTTCGCCTTTTTGCACATGCAGATTCTTTGCCGCGACGGCCAACCCGTATGATGCTGCTGGAATTATGGCAATATCTTTAGCTTTTGCATTGATTAACTCTGCAAAAAGGTGCCTAGCGGTCATGCTACCTTCAAAAAAATCAGACTGAGGGATCGACCATGGAGCAGATTTTTTGCTAATAGCAGCAGCGCCAGCTTCTGCTGAAGACTTCAATAGGGGGGACATATACCCGCAATTGAAGTAGGCAATGTCTTCAGGAATGTCGAATAGGTGGCGCTGACAGGGGATCATAACGAACCTCAAAATTTATATTCAAGAGATTCATCATGCTGTTTGGTGGCTTGAAGAGCCAAATTCTTTTTTGTCTTAGTGACAATAAAATGGCTAACACTTATTTCTCTGTTGGATCAATACGGTATTGAAAACAATTATTCGTGGCTGATCGTGCATGAACATGAGTGACACCAGTAACACTTAAAATTTTTATTGCGGTTTCCTCAGTATCCGTATTTCTAACAACTTCTCCTGTTCCATAGACAATTCTCTCATTACAATCGTACCCTCTAAGTAATATTGAATTTTCGGGTTGATACATTGTCGGTAACTTCTCTAAGTCAGAATAAGCAGCACATTCTTGAGCATGTAAAAAAATTGGACCTTGCTCTGCATATGGCTGTGTCGTTTCGAAAGGTTTGTACGACAGGACCAAATACGCGTCCCCAATAGCAACTTCTTGCAAGCAATGACGGCAAGGAAGGCCGCATTCATCTGCTATCCGTTTTTCTGGAAGTTGCCCATTCGCATCTTTTTGTCCGTTTTGAAGATTGCGAATTTTATCTGTTGGAAGTGGTTTATATAAAAGTACGGTCACGGGTAATCCTCGTTTGTTTGATGTTCTATGCTGTAACTCTAGGAAAAGGGTGCCTTTAAAAATATCCGCATTCCGAGTTGAATATTTTTTAACAATAAAATGTCGCACTGCAGCAAATTAACCGTTGACACGATAAGGCCCATCACTAGTATCTGCGGCGGGCCACATCCCCCCACCGGGATGCTCTAGACTGGAAGGTTTAGTATATATTATGACTGAACAAACACGTCCCGAGACTCTACCTGCGTCTCCTCTATTTTCATCCGGCCCTTGCGCAAAGCGCCCCGGATGGTCCCCAGAAATACTCGAAAATGCTTTTCTTGGCCGCTCTCATAGAGCCGCAGAAGGAAAAAATCGGTTGAAAGCTGTTATCGATGAGCATCGTTCATTGCTGGGCATTCCTGATGATTATCGGATTGCTATTGTACCGGGCTCTGATACTGGCGCCGTTGAAATGGCATTGTGGTCCCTACTAGGGGCACGCCCTTCAACTATCCTTGCATGGGAAAGTTTCGGTTCTGGCTGGGCAACTGATGTTGTGAAGCAATTGAAACTGAATGATGCCGAAGTTGTTACTGCAGACTATGGAACGCTTCCAGACCTAAAGGCAGTCGATTGGAAACGGGATGTTGTCTTTACTTGGAACGGCACCACTTCTGGTGTTCGGGTTCCAAATGGTGACTGGATTGACGCTGACCGCGAAGGTTTGTCAATTTGTGATGCAACCTCTGCTGTTTTTGCTATGGAAATGCCTTGGGATAAGCTAGATGTGGTTACGTGGTCTTGGCAAAAAGTGCTCGGCAGTGAAGCTGCCCACGGTATGTTGGCTTTGAGTCCACGCGCTGTTGAACGGCTTGAGAATTACACACCTGCTTGGCCTCTACCAAAAGTATTCCGTATGACTAAAGGTGGGAAACTGATTGAGGGTATTTTTAAAGGCGAGACAATTAATACGCCTTCCATGCTTGCTGTTGAAGATGTTCTCGACGCCCTTGCTTGGGCAAAAGATGTTGGCGGTGCTGCTGGTATGATTGGTCGCACCAATACCAATGCAAAAGTTATCGAAGACTTTGTGATTGCCTCAAACTGGCTGGATTATTTAGCTGAAGATAAGGCTCTTCGCAGTCCAAGTTCTGTCTGCCTGAAAATTACCGATAGCTGGTTTACTGAATTATCCTCTGATGATCAGGCGAAAGCTGCGAAGCAATTGGTCTCTCTTCTTGGAAAAGAAGGTGCTGCGCTGGATATTGGCTCTTACAGAGATGCTCCAGCCGGACTTCGGATTTGGGCTGGTGCTACTGTTGAAGCAAGTGATCTTGCCGCTTTGATGCCTTGGCTTGACTGGGGTTATGCGGAACTGAAGAAGAATTTCAAAAATTAATCCTTATTACATGAAGGATCGGAAAAATGGTTAAAGTCCTTATCTCTGACAAGATGAGCCCCCGTGCCGCGGAAATCTTCCGTGATCGTGGTGTTGAAGTTGATGAAATTACAGGAATGTCTCCTGAAGAGTTGAAAGCCTGCATCGGTGATTATGATGGTTTGGCTATCCGCTCTTCCACAAAGGCAACAGCAGAAATCATTGAAGCTGCTACGAACTTGAAAGTTATTGGTCGCGCCGGTATCGGCGTCGATAATGTTGAAATTCCAGCTGCGACTGCGGCGGGCGTCTGTGTCATGAACACACCGTTTGGCAATGCGATCACCACAGCAGAGCATGCTATTGCAATGATGTTTGCGCTTTCCCGGCATATTCCTGCGGCCAACGAGTCTACACAAGCAGGCAAGTGGGAGAAATCCCGGTTTATGGGTGCCGAGCTTTATGGCAAAATTCTCGGGGTTATTGGCTGCGGTAACATCGGATCCATTGTTGCTGATCGTGCTGTAGGCCTTAAAATGAAGGTTGTAGCCTTCGATCCATTCCTCTCCCCTGAGAGAGCTGTTAAATTAGGTGTTGAAAAAGTGGAATTGGACGAGCTCTTTGCTCGTGCTGATTATATTTCTCTGCACACGCCTATCACAGACGGTACGCGCAACATCATTAATGCAGACAATATTGCTAAAATGAAAAACGGCGTTCGTATTATCAATTGTGCACGTGGTGGTCTGGTGGTCGAAGACGACTTGAAGGTTGCCCTCGAATCCGGTCATGTAGCCGGAGCAGCCGTCGATGTTTATGCAGTAGAGCCTGCTAAAGAAAACGTTCTCTTTAATATGGACAACGTTGTTTGTACGCCTCATCTTGGCGCTTCAACCAATGAAGCTCAGGTTAATGTTGCCATACAAGTGGCAGAACAGATGGCTGACTACTTGCTTTTGGGATCCGTTACCAATGCTTTGAATATGCCATCTGTTACAGCAGAAGAAGCGCCAAAGTTGAAGCCATATATGGATCTTGCAAAACAACTTGGTGGTTTCGCGGGGCAAGTAACTGAAAGTGGACTGAAAAAAGTTCATATTGAATATGAAGGGCAAGCTGCAGGCTTAAACATCAAGCCGCTGACTTCTATTATTTTACAAAGTTTACTCGGCCCTTTGCTCGATAGTGTGAACATGGTCAATGCGCCCGTCGTTGCAAAAGAGCGCGGCATCGATGTTATGGAAAGCACAAATGACAAAGTCGGTGACTATAACACTTTGATCCGTGTTACCGTTACGACTGAGCATAGAAGCCGTGATATTGCCGGAACTTTGTATGGCGACCAGAGCCCTCGAATCGTAGGGATCAAGGGTATCAATATGGAAGCCGAACTCGGGCCCCATATGTTGTATGTCACGAATGAGGACAAGCCAGGCTTTATTGGATCTCTGGGTAGTTTGTTAGGGGATGCCGGTGTTAATATTGCGACTTTCCATCTTGGTCGTCATGAAGCTGCCGGTGAAGCCATTGCTCTGATCGAAATAGATTCGGAACTTGATGCCTCTGTTCTGGAGAATGTTAAAAATCTTCCTCATGTGGCTCAGGTCAAAGCCTTGAATTTCTAAACCGTTTAGCGTAAATATTGGGGGCAACTCCGCTATGATAAAGCGGCACTGTAAAAAGTGCCGCTTTTTTGCTGTTCTTGTTGGCACAATTGATCGAAATATGCTTTATAGGCGCATGTAATGAACAACTACTCTGAAAAAGGGCTACTGCCGGCAGGACTTGCTGACATGTTACCGCCCGCCGCCGCCGCTGAAGCCGAAGTTAGTGAAGCCCTGATGAAGGTGTTTCATGACAACGGCTATCATAGAATCAAACCTCCCCTTATCGAGTTTGAAGAGCATCTTCTTGAAGGTGCCGGTGAAGCACTGTCATCGCAGATGTTCCGCGTGATGGACCCAGTTTCTCATCGTATGATGGGCATTCGAACAGATATGACACCGCAAGTCGCGAGAGTTGCAACAACTCGATTAAGGCAGGAAGAACGCCCTTTGCGTCTGTCTTATTCTGGTCAGGTTCTACGTGTTCATGGTAGCCAGCTCCGACCTGAACGGCAATTCACACAAACTGGTGTTGAATTGGTTGGCTCAGCAGAGATCTCTGCAGATGCGGAACTAATTTTATTGGCCGCCGAAGCCATGGAACAATTGAATGTGCGAGATTTTTCTATTGATCTTACTCTTCCAACATTAGTACCGACGATTTGTAGCGAACTTGAAATTGATGCAGATATAGCGGCTAATGCCAGAGAACTGCTTGATCATAAAGATGCCGCGCAGCTTTCTGGCTTTGGAGATATACTCTCTCCCATATTAAATGCGTTGCTGATGGCCGCCGGGCCGGTGGGGCATGCCTTACCACAATTATTGGCTATCGACTTACCGGCTAAAGCAAAGCAACAAGTTTTGGAATTGCAAAAGCTTGTAATGAAATTGGAAGCAGCGGCACCGCAATTAAGTTTGACACTTGATCCTGGTGAATATCGCGGTTTTGAATATCAAACAGGGTTGAGTTTTACCTTATTTGCCCGGAATGTTCGGGGCGAGCTAGGGCGTGGCGGTCGATACCATTTGGTAGACGGGGAAACCGCTACCGGTTTTACACTATATCTTGATAGTGTTATGCGGGCTGTTCCGAAGACTGAAACCCAAGATCGTTTGTATCTGCCATTTGGCACGCTACAGGAAGATGGAAGAAAATTCAGAGAACAAGGGTGGGTCACCGTTGCTGGATTGAAGGAAGAACATTCTCAAGTAGCTGAGGCAAAACGCCAAGGCTGTACTCATTTTTTGACTGCGGATGATGGCGTTCAAATCGTCCGCTAATGTATATAAGTTAAGGACTTAGGAATTATGGCAAACGTAGCTGTTGTCGGATCCCAATGGGGTGATGAAGGCAAGGGTAAGCTTGTGGATTGGCTGTCAGAACGTGCTGACGTCGTTGTTCGCTTTCAAGGTGGCCACAATGCCGGACATACATTGGTTATCGATGGTGTCACTTATAAATTGAGCCTGTTACCGTCTGGTATTGTCCGAGGCGGCAAGATGTCCATTATTGGTAATGGTGTCGTTGTTGACCCTTGGGCTCTTTTAAAAGAGATTGATACTCTTCGTGGTCAAGGTGTGACTGTTGATAGTGAAAGTTTGAAGATTGCTGAAAATGCATCTTTGATTTTGCCCTATCACGGCGAGCTCGATGCATTACGCGAAGATGATGCTGCTGCTGTGAAGATTGGGACTACCCGTCGTGGTATTGGTCCAGCCTATGAAGATAAAGTGGCGCGCCGTGCTATTCGAGTAAGTGATCTGGCGGATCCGGATCTTCTAAAAGACAAAATTGCAACGGCACTTTTGCACCATAACGCACTGCGCAAGGGCCTGGGCGCCGACCCGATTGATGGCGATAAGCTTTTAGCGACTCTTTTAGAAGTTGCACCGAGCATCTTACCATTTTCTGACATTGTTTGGCGGCGGTTGGATGAAGCTAAGAAAGCGCGCAAGTTGATCCTATTTGAAGGCGCACAAGGAACAATGCTTGATAATGATCATGGCACATATCCTTTTGTAACATCTTCAAATACGATGGCAGGGCAAGCCGCTGTCGGAAGTGGAGTGGGGCCGGGAGCTATCAATTATGTTCTTGGAATTACTAAAGCGTATACGACAAGAGTAGGGGAGGGGCCGTTTCCTACTGAATTATTTGATGATGTCGGACAAGGTCTTGGTGAGCGTGGTCGTGAATTTGGCGTTGTAACTGGGCGTAAACGACGCTGTGGTTGGTTCGATGCCGTGATGGTCAGACAAGCTGTTAAAACCGGTGGCATAACAGGTATCGCATTGACCAAACTTGATGTGCTTGATGGCATGGATGAATTGAAAGTGTGTGTCGGGTATCGTCTCGGAGAGAAAACACTGGATTACTTCCCTTCTAACATGAAAGATCAGGCTTTGGTTGAGCCTGTGTTCGAAACTCTTAAAGGGTGGAGCGAGAGCACTTTTGGTGCTCGTAGTTGGGATGATCTTCCTGCATCGGCTGTTAAATATATTCGCCGTATTGAAGAGCTGATTGAGGCCCCTATTGCATTGGTTTCAACAAGCCCGGAACGGGATGATACCATTTTGGTCCGTGATCCATTCTCAGATTGATTTTCTACTTGTTCTTGATAAAAAGGCGGCATGAATAATGTCGCCTTTTTTATTAGCTAAATCGCCTCAAAAAAATTAATTCACTGCTAACCATTTAACCACATGTTAAGGACAAGTTGCGATGGTACCGAGTGACAAATTTTAGAATGATTGATTTTAGTAAATGGTAGCGAAGATTAGCAACTCTGGTGAGAAAAGAGCCAGATCAAATGTTGAAATAGGGGCTCTTCGGGGCCGTTACAGAATTTTGCTGCAAAATCCAATTCCTGTAATGGATAGTGGGTATAATCGTGCTTACAAAGTTGAAGACCTAAGAGATCCGAGCTCTCAAATGTATGCTCTTGTGAGTGAAGCTGGAGTGCCCTTTCGAGATGAGCTTGCTGAAAAACTGACAGCAAAAAGCCCTGCCGGTATGGTGGAGCTACATTCTCACGGTGTTGTCCAATTCGCTGAGGGGGACTTTCGGTATGTTTTTGTATTCGATCTTCCCGCAGAAGGACGCGTTTTTACAGATCAAACTGGCCCCTTAAGCGAACAAGAGGTGTTGGGGAAAGTCGTTCCCCGTATAGTCGATACCATTATAGATATGGCTGGGCGCGGTCTTTCCCACCGCGCTATACGGGCGGATAACCTTTTCTATATGGATGAAGGGAAACTTGGTTTGGTGCTGGGGGAATGCGTTTCCATGCCAGCTGGTTCTCTGCAGCCGACAATCTATGAACCACTGGAAAGTGCAAATGCTCATTCTTTTGGGCGTGGTGATGCGGATGTCATGGCCGATATTTATGCATTAGGCGTTCTTGTGTGCCATCTCCTTGGTGGGGTGACTCCAGGTGAAGGTCGTAGCCAGAACGAACTTTATGCGGCCAAATTACAGCAGGGCAGTTATGCCGTTCTTGTTCCCAAAATCCCAGCTTCTGCTCGAACCGGTTTCCTACTCGCCGGGCTTTTGAATGATGATCCCTCTCGGCGCTGGAATATTGAGGTATTAAAACGTTGGCGCGAAGGGGTGTATGAGCGACCACGTCCAGGATTCGGTGATAGGCGTGCTCCCGGCCCATTGGTATTTGAAGAAGTTGAATATGTCTCTCCGCGGTTATTGGCACTCGCTTTGGCTAAAAGGCCCTCTCAAGCTTTCTCTTTGTTGGAGAATGGTAAGTTAGAGAGTTGGGTTAGAAACTCACTCAATGACAAAGATGCTGCAATGAGCATCAATGAGATTGTGTCGCGGGCAAGTGGTACGTCTCGAGGCATTCGACGTAATGAGGTTCAAGCGATTTCTCGGGTTAGTGCAATACTTGATCACCAAGGAGCTGTTTGGTATCGCGACGTTACCTTCTCACGCGGTGGATTAAATACTTTACTGGCCTTTGCAATCAAAGAAGGTGGAGCCATAAAAAACAATATGGCTGAACTCATCGAAAGTAATTTGATTATTGACATAATTTATAGTGATTTAAGCAAAAAAAGGAACGAGAAGAAAAAAGAAGAAAGCTGGATGAAGCTTGGCTTGGCAACAGATTGTGTCGAATATTTGGTGAAACGCGACCATCTGGGATATGGACTTGAAAGATGCCTTTATGAACTTAATCCATCTATATCCTGTCAAAGTCCAGTGCTCGATGGTGCTTACGTGCCTGACATAGCAACACTTTTACAATTGCTGGAATACAAAGCAGTAAAAGCAGAAGGTAAAATCAATCCGTTTGATCGCCATGTTGCGGCTTTTGTCGCCTCACGGTCCAAGAGTCTAACAAAGAATTTTCAAAAACTCGCGACATTACAAAAAGATAGCGTTGAACATACCCTTGCCTTGTTGAATTTATTTGCTCGCATGCAAAATTTGTCTAATCCAGGCCCAATGCCAGGATTATGTCTATGGGTTGGGCGTGCAATAACACCTCTGATAAACAAAATTCACTCCGTATTGCGTCGGGATTTTGTTAAAGCAAAATACGAAAAAGTCAAAGACACCGGTAATATTGAAAAAATTCTCCAAGCGATTGATATTAAAAATAATCTTAATCGTGATGAGCGGGAATATGAACAGGCCATCCGTGCTTTCACTGTTGTCGAACATAATATTACAGTTTTGGAAAGTGGGAATGAGGTTAGAAAATTTGAGGCACAGAAATACGGCCAGTGGATTGCCTCTCTTCTGTCAATTTCAACTTTATTAGCAAGTATGGGGCTCTCATATTTGTATTTTTATTAGGTGAAGCCGATGGCATCTAAAGTCAAAGCAAAAAAATCTGGCGCAGGTTTTGTTCCATTACTTATTTTTATAGGTGTTTGTTCTGTTGTTGCGCCGCCGACTATGATTATTTTGGCGGGCGGGATGGTTCCGAGTATCGTGGCCACATTGTTAAATCCGGCCCGTATTAAAGGAAGCCTTGCGGCGATGGCTGCACTCAATTTGGCTGGCGTTATTCCAGTCTTGGGTTTTCTTTGGGAGAGAGGGCATACAATCGATCAGGCGGTCCGGCTTTTATTAGACCCATTTATGTGGCTATTTATGTTCGGTGGCGCTGGGTTTGCAGCCTTCCTTCTTTGGGGAGTTCCTATTGTTGTTCAGGCCTTTTATGAAGTTAAAGCGCGGCAAGCAATTAATCGGTATGGGAAAAGGCGGGCAAAACTAATTGAAGAATGGGGCGGTCAAATAATTGATGATTCCAAGATACAATCTTCAGTCAAGGCGGTTAGGAAATAGATAAATGCATAGGAAATCTACTTAACCAGGCGTTTAATATTGCTATAGTGTGGCGAATAAAAATTACAATTGGGGAAACGCGATGTCAGACCATGTCTATTGGATAATTGAAGCTGAAGTAAATGATGGAAAATTGGATGAGCTAAAAAGCTTGATGGCGGAAATGTCCGACGCTACTTTTTCTGACGAACCGGGGGCACTGAATTACGAATGGTCTTTGAGTGAAGATGAAAAAGTTGTTCATATTTTTGAACGCTATACAGACTCGGCCGCTACAATGATTCACATGGCGAACTTTGGTGCCAAATTTGGTGCTCGCTTCATGGGGGCTTTAAAGCCAACCAAATGCACTCTATATGGTGCGCCTGATGATCAGGTTCGTAAAGCAATGAAGCCGATGGGAGCTATTTTGATGACTTCCGCTGCCGGTTTCTCGCGCTAACATCCAAGTAGTGCGTTGAAAGGCGACCAGTGTTTCTGGTCGCCTTTTTTATTTAGGAAATAGCAAGACCAAGACCCGCAAAGGAGACAGCTGCGCCAGCAATGCGAACTGATGTGGATGCAACTTTACCTAGAAGTTTTGGAGCGACAAGCCCGAGTAAAGAGCCAGCAGAAATTAATGCTAATGACGCGATCAAGAAGCCTATTCCATATGTCATCGTTGTCGCATTTGCAGGCATTTCTACAAAGTGCGCCGCACCATGAAATAGGGCGAAGAAGCCAACAAGGCTTGTTGTGATTGAAGTTGGCAGACGATCACCTCTTGCAATAACAGCACCGAGAATAATGACGGAGCCGAGAATCCCCTGTTCAACAAAGGGAATGGCGAATGCTGATGATGTAATAGCTGCCCCAGCGATCATCATAGTGACGAAAAGAACAGGAAGAACCATGCGTGATTTGCCGCGCATTTGTGTCGCCAATAAACCAACTGCAATCAATGCAAGAACGTGGTCTAGTCCGATGACAGGATGCATTAGACCAGACACAAGGCTACTGGCTTCAGTATGGCCTG
>Ga0209826_1002679_pt1 | contig 11526 bp, 11 predicted proteins | sample GOMGulsemesocosm_5_FD_184637 | JGI IMG/M metagenome (GOLD analysis project Ga0209826, IMG submission 184637) | Methane-oxidizing microbial communities from mesocosms in the Gulf of Mexico - GOM15C Gulf of Mexico (SPAdes) (version 2) | ecosystem: Environmental > Aquatic > Marine > Cold seeps...
TGCTGCTGGCGATGCTCATATGGTCGACATTAGCACAAAATCAGATACCGACCGCACCGCCGTTACCGAAGGTTTTATTGAAATGGAAGCATCCACTTTAAAACGCGTAATGGATGGCGACAATAAAAAAGGCGATGTCCTTGGCATTGCACGCATTGCCGGCATTATGGCCAGTAAAAAAACAGCGGAACTTGTGCCTCTGTGTCACCCCTTACCTATTACCCATGTGGATATTAAGCTAGAACCAGACACACAAAATAACCGCATTGCCTGCCAAGCCATTGTTACAACATCCGGTAAAACCGGTGTAGAAATGGAAGCGCTAAATGCCACCCAAGTCACCTTGCTTACCATTTACGATATGTGCAAAGCTGTAGATCGCGGCATGACCATTCAAGGCGTGCGCTTACTCGAAAAGAAAGGCGGAAAATCCGGCCATTGGAAACGAGAGGATTAACCGTATGGCGTTTGAATTACACCCGCGTTTAGTTGAAGATTGTTACTACCTAGGCGACTTCCCTTTATGCGCTTTACTGCTCAGCAAAGATGCTAATTACCCTTGGTATATTCTTGTTCCTAAACAAGCGAATATAAGCGAAGCCTTTCACTTGAAGCCTCTAGATCGGCAACAGCTGCAATACGAGTCGTTACAACTCAGTCAATATTTAAACGCCTCATTCAACGCTGATAAAATGAACATTGCCGCTTTAGGTAACATGGTGCCTCAATTACATGTGCACCATATTGTTCGTTATAAAGATGATGTTGCGTGGCCAAATTCTGTTTGGGGCTTTACTGATGCTGTGCCTTACGATAAAGACCAATTAGAAGAGCGCATTAACAAAACACATCAGTTATTAAAAAACACCGACTTTAAGCCAACCGAACTTAACGATTAAAATCATCATGTCTAATAATCAACCCACCGCTATTTTACTGGCCGAATGTTGCGATCAACCCGGCATTATTTCAAAAGTAACTGACTTTCTAGCGCAACATAATGGCAACATTGTTGACCTTGAACAACACGTTGATGCAGAAGATAAACATTTCTTTATGCGCGTTGAGTGGCAGCTTGATGATTTTAAGCTCACACAAGAGAGCATTGAGAGCGCCTTTTCAGAACAAGTGGCAACCGCCCTTAATATGAATTGGAAAATTGCTTTTTCAAACATTAAGCCAAGGCTTGCTATCTTTGTTTCTCAGCATGGGCATTGCTTATTCGACATGTTGTCGCGCTACCAATCTGGTGAGTGGCGAGCTGAAATACCGCTTATTATCAGCAACCATAATACCTACAGAAATTTAGCTGAAAACGCCGACATTCCTTTTTATCACCTGCCCATAAATGCCGACAATAAAGTTCAACAAGAAAAAGAGCAGTTAAAATTATTGGCTGAATACCGTATAGATACCGTTGTGCTTGCTCGCTATATGCAAATTTTAAGCACGCGATTTGTTGGGCAATTTCCCAATCAAGTCATTAACATTCATCACTCATTTTTACCGGCTTTCCCCGGTGCAAAACCATATCATTCAGCACATGAGCGTGGCGTAAAAATTATTGGTGCAACCAGCCATTACGTGACAACAGAGCTAGATGCCGGCCCTATTATTGAACAAGACATTGTTAGGATTAAACACAATGACAGTGTTGATGATTTAAAACGAAAGGGGCAAGATAATGAAAAGATTGTCCTATCACGTGCCATAAGGCACCATCTTCAGCATGAAGTGCTGGTGTATAAGAACCGTTGTATTGTGTTTGACTAAATCATCCTCAAAAGCAAGGACCCTCTTTATGGCTTGGAACTGGCGTTACTAACGGCTAGTTGTTTATGAATCGAATATATCGCAAGGTAAAGAGACGTCCCTCACTTGAATCAGCGATACATCTAAACTAATCCGATAAAACCCACTGAAAAGTGTCACTTAAGTCTTGAAGTATTTCTATAATACTTTCATACGTAGTCCCATCATCCGTCTCAAAAACAACTTGTGATTGTATTATTACAGGAGAGATAGTTCTACTTTTCACGTTCTCGTCATCTTTATTTTTAGTAGGAACTGTAACCGACAAAATGTTTGGCTCAACCTGAAACATAGCGAGTAATTTATGAACCTTATCGTATTCATTCACGTTATCTTTTACTAATTCAAACGTCCTTTTCTTAAATGCATCAACGGCATCAAAAAGAAACATTTGCGCCTTTCTTAATAAAATATCGTCTTCACTCTCGTGACCACCCAAAACAGCATTATCAGCCATATGTATAGCAAGATCTTTGACCAACGTGGAAGACAACGTGTCTAAACAAAGCGCTTCTTCAATAGTCGGGTTTATATCAATATACAAAACTCCATACTGAACACTCTCTTTATCACGTCGCATATGACAGATAACCGCACTGCCCTCAATCATTTTATGCCCAACAGAAAAACGAATATCAATTTTTTGTAAAAGCTTCAGCATTAAGTCACTGGATGAAAAAGCCAGACCATTCAAACTAACATCAACTGATTTACAATCAATAAAATCACCCGTTCTTTTAAACCCATGCGGGCGCACTTTTATTTGCAAATCTGGCAAATGCAAACGCTTATCCAGTCGGCGGTTATCTGTTTCTTTATTCATTATTTTTTGCCTAAAAAAACCTTCTTAGCCAAAAGACTAAGAAGGTTTTTATTTTATTAACTAAATAGTGCTTCTATGCAGCCGTACATAACCAGCTAGTTCCATTGGTCGCTGGGTATGCTACTTGATTGTTTCTTCGCATCGCTCCCGTTGCGCCATTTCCATCATCTACCTTTCGGTCAATTTCGCTAGCAACCTCATTTGGTACTGCAAAACATTGAATCGCGCCATTAAGCCCAGCATAGTTTGTACGGAAAAATGATTGGTTCCCATATTTATTTAGAAAACGTCCATTAGCTGCAGCCGTATAACCTGCTAATAAATTAGCAGCTTGCAAATGCTCCCAGATATAAGTATCACCTTCTACACCACTATAAGTGCCGCCGCCATTGCCGTTTGTTAAGCCTGCCACACCGGTATTTACAATTGCATTAGCATCATCGCCGGGTATTGCTCCATATTTATCTTGATAAGTATTAAACGCTGCAGATATACCATCAATTTGCTGTATTTGCGATTTCACCTTCGCGCTTTTAATCATTTCTTGGCCTTTTAATACACCACCCAATAAAAGCCCAATAATCACGAGGACAATCGCTATTTCTACCAACGTAAAACCTTGCTGGTTTCTCATTTTAATATTCATATTGTTCACCTTATTAATATTCTTGTTCATTCCATTAACCTCATTTTTATAAGCCCGTTATTTCACTTTGTTTTTAGAAATAACAAATCGGGGTAATTTAAATGTAGTTCATAATCTGTAGAATACAAACTTTAAGGCAGTTTATTTGCAGAAACCATTTTGGAAACAAGCAGGTTCATATTCACCCAGCCTACAAAATCGTCATATCCTTGATTCACATGGTTTTTATCTACAAAATCAGCATCATTGTCTGCGTTTTCTTGCTCGTTAACATCACCTGCAGCCACCCAATTTTTACCATGGGAAACGATAATAGCGGGGATTCCACTTGCCACTGTTACCCCTCCGCTCGTTGCACGAACGGTTATATTACCGGTTGAACAAAGTTCAAATGACACCCCTAGTACGTCGGCATCGGGGCAGCCTGTACCATCTACAGCATCTACAAAACGGGAATCTACTTGGTAAGTTAATGGTTGGTTCCAAGCGTCCTTCGAGCTAACTCCTAACGTTGCCCAAGGCACTGTTCCTTCTGTTCCTGGTGCTGCCACACAATCATCTTCTTGTCCATCACCAGTCGTATCAAGGCATGGTAACCGACCATTCCTAATGGCAAAACCAACCATGGCTTCTTTTGTAATTGAAATGAGACGTTGGGTTTCTTTTCGATCAATATTATCAAGCTGCATTTTTAATGGGCCCATAATGCCGCCAATTATCAAACCGAAAATAACCATCACTATCGCTATTTCAATCAATGTAAAACCTGATTGTTTACTTATATTATTTTCTCTCATGGCATCCTCGCATAAACATCGACAAAATCTTGTGGACTAATCCATATTAATTCATCATTAAAATTTGCTGCGTTATTGGTCTGAATAAACACAGACGGTATATTAGTCGGTAACGCTGCATTACCGGGCACACCTGCTCCCGCATATGTCCCCCCTGCATTATCTACATTCGACAATTGATCTAAGTAATTTGCCGCACGATTTACGGCAGCCCCAACTGTTGTACTACCACAAGCTGTTGCAGCCCCACCACCAACATCACGGGTTTGGCCCGTTACCGTTTGGCCCGGAGCAAAAATAACCGCTAAGGCATACTCCGCTGGCGCTGAGCCAACTATCACTGCATTACTTTGATCATGTATAACGAAATGACCTAACGTGGGGGGAGCCTTCACCAGAGGAGCAGACGGGTTAATTTTATAGTTGCCCGACACTGCGTAACGTAAACAAACAGCATTCCCATCTTTTAATGGTTTACTCCCCAATGTTTGCCACGGAAGCCAACCTTCTACACTTGCACCAACTCCACCACAAGGTGTGTTTGAAACGCCATCCCCATCAGTATCTGGGCAAGGCAAATAACCAGCAGACGGAGCCGCCGGAACCTGTTTATCTGACAAGAGCGCGAAACTCATTAAAAGTTCCTTCGCTTCAGCCAGTGATTGGTTCGTTCGAGCTTGCTTCTTTGAGCGCTGACTTGATTTATCAACACCTGTTAAAAAAACAGTGGCTATAAATACAACAAGTCCAAACATCATAATAATAAGCGCCGCTCCTTTTTGCTTACTTATGATGCTTTTATTACTCAAATGAGTCGCTAATTTGGCCATTATCTAATTGCAGTGTTTGCCCAGCTCTAACAGGAATAGAGCTTTGAGTTTTATCCAGTCGTAAAGAAATTGTTTTGTCGTGCTCATTTACCTGCTTAAGCTCCACTCCATCGGTCACAAGCGCCCCTTCCAATTGTTTTCCATTAATCCAGATTTTGGCGTCTTCTTTTTTATCATCGCTATTAAAGTAAAAACCGTTCATTTTAATTTTATTGCCTAATATTTTTGTGCCCACACTTGAAACACCATTTTCTCTTGCTACATTTATAGCTGCTCGCTGCTTAACCGTGAGTAACAAGTCCCCAAGCCCAATAGCGGGCAATGGCATAAATAAAATGATGGTGTAAGCAATAATATTTTTCACCCTACATCTCCGTCTCAGTACCGAGGTCAATAACTTCCTCTTCTACAATTTCATCAGGGTTATATTCAACTGTATGCCAAGCCAATGAGCACTTTAAAGTCATGTTTTTCTTATTCTTATAAACCGATGAACTTTCTCCTTTGTTTAGCTCACAACCTTGCAACCTAAATAAACCTGGCTGCATTGACAAAGCTTCACTGATATCAAGCATATCCCCTTCATGCAGTAAATCAGCTTCAATACTCATTATGCTTTGTGACAAAAAAAATCCAGGCACAGAATTATCAGAGATCTTCAAGATTTTCTCTTGAGGAGAAATAGAATATTTCAAGTTAGGGAGTTTAAGCCTATCTGACACAACCTTAAGAACCTCAACCCAAGACAGCCTGTCCTCGTCTCCATAGAACCCCTGCACCTTAATGTTTTCAAATTGCGTGCCTATGTCTGCCAACAAGTCTCTCGCTTCAACCAAGCCATCCACTTCCACTTTAAGCCCAGAGCGTTGACCATTTAATTTCTCGTAATACTCGAACGTATTGCCATTGCTGCTATATGAAAAGCCAACCAATAGTATCGATGTAAGCACTGCAACAACAGCAAATTTAAGCTCTTTTTTATACGGTTCAAACTGTTCTTTTTGCATGCTATTCATAAGGTTATAGTGTGATGACAAGCGTTAACTCGGGCGCTTTTTTTAACGTTTCTCCACGCCCAAATGTTTTTTCAAGTTTTGCTGTACTACGAATATCTATCGTACTTTTTTCTTGCTCAACTTTTTTAATTTCAGGCTGACTTAATAGTGATTCACTGAAATCATTAATACGTTGTAAAACATGCCTCGTATTCAAGGCCTGGTCCGTTCTAATGGTAATAATTATCTTTTTGGGCGCATTAAGTTCATCAAAAAAGGACGCTTCTTCATTTCTACCCTCTATTTTTTCTGACTCCTCTTCCCAAACAATATTACGAATATCTAAATCGTGGTAACCCTTATAAGCTCGAGAAATAAGCGATAATACTTTTTCAGGTTTATGCCCTCTGGATTCAATGGCATCAAATAAATCAATCGATTGCTTCATTACTTTGGGAGGCAACTCTGTTTCTGGCGTATCTTTAGCAAGTAACTCCCTTCGTTCTTCAATATTGCTTATATTCGTTTCAAGGCTATATATATCATCTTGCGTTAATCCCTTTTCATACCAAAGCCAGGAAGAAATAATGACTGCAGAAAAAAGTGTAAGTACTGAACTTAGCATTACTGCCTTTTTCACTCTATCAATACGGTATGCTTTGCACAGATCCGTTGGGGTAAAGTTTGGTTTTAACTGTTTTAAAACCACTATGTTAGCTAATATTTCTGGCAAGCTACTGCATGGTTTAGATAATCTCAAACCCAGCTTTTGAGCTAATTGGTTAAAGTTCGCATAACTAAAATCAATGTCGTAGTGAGGCTTGTGGTTAAACAATAACTCAGATTCTTTTTTCGTTAATAAAGAAACAACTTTTAATGCAGACCCGACATCGACTTGTTTAGCGCTTTTCAAAAATTGGTATGTCCGCTCCACTTCATCAAAAAGCTGATCATACTCACTCTTACCAGCATCCATACCCGTAACATTATTAACGCGGCTTATAACTAACTTTCCATCTCTGTAAAAGGACTGTCTAAATGACTTCGCTTCATTGCCCCCTCCCAAAACACGAGAAATAACTAATGATCTAGAAAAACAGGGCAATTCTTTAAATAATACCTGCTGTAAAACGGGTACTGAATAAACACCTACCACTTTGCTTTCTGACGCCTGAAGAATATCTAATATATTCTTAATAACTGGGGGCAGCGTTATGCCAATAAGCAAAAAAACATCATCCCTACGGGCCGTCTTTTCTCGTTTTATATGCTCCTTCCATATGAAATCGGCTGCTGGGAAAATAGACTTTCCTTTTCGGTCAAGCAGAAGCTCTCGATCTTTGCCTGTTACATGAGGAATGTTTTCTTGCCTTGTTTCCGTCCCCATCACATCCGTGAAGACATTAAATAAGCCAAAAGAATCATCATTCAAAAAGGCTTTAAACTTTAAAGCTGCATCGGGCTCATCTAATGACAAAGAAAACTTCAAATCCAAGCCCCCCTTTACCACATCGCTGAAAGCAAGGTATTGATCCGATAAATACAGCGTGTGCATTTTCGCTGTCATAACTGTAAACCGCCAATTAAATCATATATTGGCCCCAGTACTGACATCATCACCCAGCCTAAAATTCCACCGAGAACAACCGTCATTATTGGCTCTATCATGCCTTGTACTTTCTCAATAGAATCCTTTACATCCCTATTATAAAAATAACTTACATTGACTAATGACTTATCTAACCCACCCGTTTGCTCACCAACTCGAACCATCCTCAATACCAGTTGCGGAAATAGTTCTGCCCGAGTAAACGCATCGGATATAGAGGAGCCTTCTGTTACTTGGCTATGAATATAGCCAATCTCTTGCTCTACGTAAGTATTTCCCACAACACCTTTAGTAATTTCAAGGCCGTCTAACACACCTATTCCTGAGCGATAGAGCAGAGCAAACGTTGTTGCAAAGCGCGCCAAAATTATTTTTTTTGTGACCGCACCTACACCCGGTAATTTTAAAATACTTTTATCAAAAACCAATCTGGCTTTAAGGTTGCTGTTAATCATTATTTTTACTAATAAACAAAGAAGTATTGGTGTAAATAATATGATGTACCAATAGTTAACAAACGTATCTGAAACATTAATTAACAATTGTGTATGGAATGGAAGCTCTCCGCCCATCTCAACAATAAAACCAATCATTTGCGGTACTAGGTAAATCATCATGAAGCACAACACGCCGAATACAACTCCACCAACAATTAAGGGGTACATCATCAATTTCTTTGTTTGCGTCATTAGCTCATCCTGCCAACGAAGCTCATCCTTCATTTCACCGAACATAGTAGATAATTGACCACTTACCTCACCAACTCGAACCAGCTCCACCATTAAGTTAGTAAAAACATTCCCTTCGCTCATCATCGCAGCCGATAAGGTTTCACCACTTTCAACCTTACTAATAAGGGACGCAATAACGGCTTTAAGCTGAGTCCCTTGCAGCCCTTCTCTAAAGTCTTCTAACGACTCTATCAGCGGAACACCTGCGTCTAACATTTGCTCCATATGAACGAAGTAATCAATTAAGTCTCGTCGAGTGACTTTCTTTTGTGTAGAAAAAACACCTCCAACTTTTTCCTTCGCTGTGATCATTTCACAACCTGTTTTTTCTAGCTTTGACTCCAAGTCATAGATATTAAGCGCCTCAAGTGTTCCCTTAATGACTTTGCCATCATCACGTACCGCTTTATATGCGTAATTTGCCATCCTAGCCGTTCAACCTTGATGTAAAATCGACAACTCGTGATAGCTCTTCCAATGTTGTTCTACCTTTCAATACCTGTTGAATCCCGTCATCGGCTAAAGTTTTATAGCCTTTCTCTTTCGCTGCTGCTAAAAAAGCGCGCTGTGATGTCTTTTCAATAATTAACTCATCTAGGTCTGAATCCATTCTCAAAACTTCTAATAATGCAATTCGCCCCTTATAACCAGTACTGTTGCACTTCTTACAGCCGACCTTCTCACCAACAAGTTGAGGTGTGTCACCCGCTATACCCAATAACTTTGCCTCTAATTCTGCAACAGGCCGTTCTTTTTTACAGGCTGTGCATAGCTTTCTAATTAGGCGCTGCCCGACAATGCCGATAATATTCCCCGATATAATGTCTGGCAATACACCCATATCAATGAGCCGTGGAAAAGCGCCAACGGCGGAGTTTGTATGCAAGGTTGAAAACACTTGATGCCCTGTCATTGCGGCTCTAAAACCCATTTCTGATGTTTCGAGGTCACGCATTTCACCCACTAAAATAATATCGGGATCTTGCCTCATCAGTGAACGAATCCCTTCAGCAAAGTCCATTTTTGAAGCGCCGCCGATAGAACTTTGACGAATTAACCCAAGTGGGTATTCAACTGGATCTTCCAGCGTCATGATGTTCACTGACTCTGTGTTTAGGTGGTTCAACATTGAATACAAGGTCGTTGTCTTACCACTACCTGTTGGGCCCGTAACTAGAATAATCCCTTCAGGCCTTGCCATCATCAGCTTTAATAAATTTCTATTTTCTTCAGCTAAGTCTAGTTTTTCTAATGGGACTATTGACTTATCTCTATCTAAAATCCGCAATACGAAGTTTTCACCATGAATGGTCGGTTGCGCAGCTACACGAAAATCAATGGGGTGGCCTGCAACTTTTAGATGAATACGTCCATCTTGAGGGGCACGGGTTTCAGCCAAGTCCATATTTGACATGACTTTTAAACGAACAACGATAGAAGGCCAGTACTTATCATGCAAACTACGAACTTGATGAAGCACGCCATCTAACCTATAACGAATTCTTAAAAAACCTTCTTCTGGTTCAAAGTGAATATCTGAGGCGCCGCGCTTAACTGCATCTGTTAAAAAAGCATCAACCAAACGAACCAGAGGGTGAGAATACTCTGCCGAGTCTATACGTTGCTGACTAGCTTCATAATCTCCAGTTTCAATTTCTTGTAGAATGCCATCAATAGACAATTCATAACCGTAAAACTGATCGATATTCGATTCTATTTCTTTTGCGCCAGCCAAAATAGGTTCCACGATAACGCCTGCAGGAACCGCCGATTTAATTCTGTCTAAAGCCAAAATATCGAAGGTATCGGCCATCGCCAAAATCAATACTTTTGTCTCGTGATTGTATTCGCATGGCAGAGCTCGGCATTGTATAGCCAGTTTCTTGTCGAAAAAGGCTACCGCCTCAGCATCCGGTACAATTTTATCTAGGTCAATACTGCCTTGACCACTTTTACCACCTAACGCTTCTTTTAAAAGCGACTCTGTTAGAAAACCAAAATCAATAAGTATCTTGCCAATTTGGCCTTTAGATTCTTTTTGTTCTTGCAGCGCAATGCGTAATTGATCTGTTGTGATAATACCCATAGCAACAAGCTGATCGCCAATTCTTACTACTGGTTTTTGGTCACTCACTTACGCTCTCCCAATTCAACTATTCGACGCTGTATCCCTACATCAGAGAGTAGCTTCTGAGACGCACCTGAATTAAGAGATAGTGCTGTTTTGTAAAAGCCTTTTGCAGCATCGAACTTACCCATACTGTCTAAACTAACGGCTAAATTATAAGCGTAGACTGCATTTTGAGAGTTCAAGCTGAACGCTTTAAAATAGTATGGCTGCGCTTCTGACCATTTATTTTGTTTTGCCAACTCATGTCCAATAGCAACCAGGACCTCCGGCTGATTTTCGAATTTATCATCCAGCGCTCTTAACGACTTTAATTTAACTTCTGGCCGTTCTGTTTGGTACGTAAATAATAAGCCTACCTGCGCTGTATTGTTTGATGCGTTTTGACTTAGCACCTCTTCATATAGCGCTCTAGCACGAATAAAATCATTATTACGCACCGCAATATGAGCCAAGCCTAATTTTGCATCCGGTTGCTTTGAATAACCTCTCAACACATTCAGATATATTCTTTTCGCTTCATCTAACTCATTGTTTTTTATTGCTAAATACGCTGCATTAAGCCGCTTTAATAAACCGCGAGAAGATGATTTTTTAGTTATGCTAATACCCGTTTCTGGTTCAGGCTGCTCCTCTGCTTCCACTTCATTACGGTCAAAGGAACCACCCTGTTTAGTCATCACCTCTTCAACTTTCTTAACCGCTTTTGACTTTATTATTTCAGGGCTAGTTTGCTCTAGTTTCACTTCGCCTTTAGTGCTTTCCTGTGCCACCTCAATCTCTAAATCTGCATCAACAAAACTGCCCGTATCAACAGGTAAGTGGTTTACATCACCATCAAGCGACCAAAAATATAAGACGCCGGCTAATGCCAATAACGAAATCATTACGCCAACCAATATTCCTTTCTTTTTCCAACCAAACGAGCTATTAGCACTGTCACCAGCAGAGAAGACATTTAAGGCAGGCGGAATAGGCCGAATTGCAGGCCTCTCTCGTACTTGTTCTACTTGTTCTACTTGTTCTACTTGTTCTACTTGTTCTACTTGTTCTACTTGTTCTACTTGTTCTACTTGTTCTACTTGTTCTACTTGTTCTACTTGTTCTACTTGTTCTACTTGTTCTATTTGCCCTGCTAATATCTGCTCCGCATCA
>Ga0209826_1002681_pt1 | contig 11523 bp, 5 predicted proteins | sample GOMGulsemesocosm_5_FD_184637 | JGI IMG/M metagenome (GOLD analysis project Ga0209826, IMG submission 184637) | Methane-oxidizing microbial communities from mesocosms in the Gulf of Mexico - GOM15C Gulf of Mexico (SPAdes) (version 2) | ecosystem: Environmental > Aquatic > Marine > Cold seeps...
CTCCCGCAACAACTTATTTAGAGACAGTTGAAGCCTAAACAAACCAATAAGTGTGCTAATTTTTTACGTTAGCACACAATAACAAAGCAAGATAAAAAAAACCGTTACAAATTAATGTAGCCGTTTTTCTATAATATGAGAGTAAGGTAGAGATTTGAACTCTACGATATATATCATCAGACTCTAATAGTTCCATAAAACAATGGATACATAGGAGTCACAATAGTCTAAAAAGGACTATTTAGGTCTGCGAATGGATCCGAATTGGTGCCAATATATTATAATAACAAGCTTAAAAATATAAGTTATATTAAGCTGGTTATTCACTAAACCAACAATACATTTTGGGTATCAAACACTAGCTTTTGGCACGATTATGAAACCAACCCGAAATTAAATGGTTACATCTTGATTAATTGGTTTTCTACACAAATCTGTACGTAATTATTTTTAGATATTATCCTATCTACCCCCCGTGTCAGAATAGTTGTCACCCCTAAAGATTTCTCACCAAAATAAATTTGAATATTAAAAATCAAACCATTAGATGAGTTTTTTATTTTTACATTGTATTAGGAGTGTTCGGATTTAAAAAACAATCGGTTTTGGTATGAATTAATAGGAAGTTTTGAAAGTTATCAAAACCTCCCTATTTACTTTAGACAATATTATAAGAAACTAAAAACTCTTGGCTTTCCAAACGGAATTGACTTTTGTTATCAAAATCCACATCTGTAATTTTTAGAATATCATCACCAACTAGAAAGATTTCATATTGACCAAAGTTCTTTCTGGAAAATTCGATTTCATTTTTAGAAATATAAAACCTGTTTCCCGAAAAAGTCTTAACCTCAACATATATAGTAACTCCTAATTCATTAATATATTTTAAATCACAACCATATCCATCATCAGCTTTAGAGATCCAAGTCACTTTGCTTTGTCCATACTCTTCAACTAAATGTAAGTAAACGTCTCTTTCAGACTTGTTCCCGATTTCTTTTTTACGAGCATCATTGAATGATGAATGTTTGTATGGTTTCTTACTTTTAGGCTTAGGACTTGTCGTTGTTATTGGTTGACCTAATGTTACTTTTTTAATCTTTTTAGTAGGTGTAATTGAATCTTCAGCTTCACTTTCAGGTTTTGCATTAACTTCTTGTTTAGATGCCAATTTAGAATCTATATAAGCCTGTATTTCGGATGTTTTGTGATCAAAATAAAGCATACTCAAATATTCTACATGCCCCTCTAAATAATCTGTTTTAATTTTATTCTCATTGTTTTCAAATATTAAATCAAAATTTAGACCTGTTGGTTCTGAATTATTTAACTCAAAGTTATTATTAATGAACTGACCTACTTTAATTTTGTAATCGACAGATAAAATATTTTTATATTCTAGTGAAACAAGCTGAACAAACTCTTCGTTATGTTCATATGCACCAATATGCGAGGTAAAAAGATGTTCTTCTGAGTTTTCAACACACCATGAATATAGCCGTTGTTTAAAGTCATATAAGTTATTTTCAAAAGCTTGCTTTAACTTAAATCTATGGAGCTTAGTAAAATCGACTTTGTAATATGAATGTTCGCATTTATTAAACTGTTCGATACCTAAACCTAACTCCTTAAACAATCCCAATATACTCTTACAGCTATCCAAACTGTTTAAATTGGGATAATCAATACCAGTTATATCACTTTTAATTTCTAAATCTTTCACCACATTATCAAAAAGTTGCTCATTAGATTCAAATTCATAAATCTTATCAACTAATGTATAAACTGTTTTCCAAAATGAATAATATTCATCAGAGATACCTAATAATTCTCTCGTTCTTACTAACTCATCATTTCCAATATCATTTCTTATTGTTTGCTCAATGTAGGAATCTTCTTCCTTAACCATATCACGAAATATTTTTGTTTCTTGTATGTCGAAAACCAACCCAACAATATCCGCAAAACATTCTTGAAACTCAAAATTATGTCTTAATGATTTCAATGATGAATACTTATCTACCTTTATGAAGTAATCTTTTTCATCTCTAACATAGTCGTTGTCTTCAAGTTCAAATGACTCTCCATCTATCGTATAATTTACATGGTCACAAATATGAATATTAATATTTTTTAGTTTCGAAAGCTCTGTTCTCGCTAACTTATCCCTCTCAATATCTTGAATTCTATAAACTAAAATATAAGGAGTGATTTTTTCTAAAAATTCAGAAAATTCAGAAGTTAAACGCTCTAAGTTATTTTTTCCAGCTATTTTAATTTCTAGAGAACTGAGATTATTAATACCAAAAAACTCTATAACATTTGATGTGCTTTGCCTTCTAGGGAAATGAAGTATAGCCTTTGACGAAGTTATTTTTTTAGGTAATTTAATATTGCCATTATAATAAACTTCATTGGCTGGAAAGTACCTTTTAACATCTCCTTTCGTTGCGAAAAGGAGTGTGTCTGTAGTGTCAATAACAGACTTGTTGGACTCAAAATGTTTAATACATAGTTTATAAATTGATTGTGTTTGCTTACCCTCTTCTGAATTTATATAAAGAGAATCAACAATACGCTTTGTAGCTTCTATAGATAGCTTGTCGAATTTATCAACTGCTCCAAGTTTTAGAATAATACTTTCAATATCAGCTCTATTTAGCCCAAACTTTTCAAATTCATCATATTCAAAATTGAATTCTGACTCATTGACTAAAGGACTCAGCTTATCGTTTCCAACAAAATAATCCCTGAATAGCTCTTTTGATTGCACTTGGTATGAGATAAATGACGGCTTATTTCTAATATTGTGATAATGGTTGTAATACCTTTCACCATTTTCATCGTATTTAAAAACATCATCATTGTTAATATTGTCTAACTGGTCATGTACCGATTTATCTAAACAAAACCAAATAACCAATTTTTCACGAGTCAATAATTTTACTATTTCAGAAAACCTAGCAATTTCAGTATATGAAATTGAGCTTCCTCTATAGTTAACAGGCCTTTTTACATGATTAAAAACAAAGTTAGCATAATTATGGTTTGTCACAGAATCATGACGAATAAGCTTTGTGTGTTTGTTTACACCTAACCATAAAAAGAATTTTTCAACATTATCTTGGTCGTATTCTTGAAGTCCAAAAGAAGACATACTTGCAATAAAATCTTCATTATCAAATATTCCTTCAAATAAAAACTCGGTTAACTCACCTGATGGATAGTATTTTGATAAGTAAAGTTCTTTAGCGTCAGTCAGACTGCCGTTTTTATTTAGTAATTGAACTTTGGCCTCTGGTAATGAATTAGGCTTATTCAACTTTGAATAGTTTTCAAACAGAGACATTACCATTTCCTTAATTACTTCTTGTTTATCTGATTCATCATCTCTTATTAATTTGTTTGCACTAGAAATTATTTTTTGTAAAACAGGGACTGGTTGATACTGTTGAATATTAGTAATTTCTTTTAATATTCTCTGAAGTTCCCTAGCTTTCTCACTTGAATCGACATCAAACTCCCTTACCAAATGACCAAATAATTCTTTATGGATAAATTTAATATTTACATAGTCAGGTATAGAAAAATTCATCGTAGAAGGCGTATATACTTCATCATCTAATGAAATAATCTCTCCATTACTATCTACTAAGAACTCCAGTTTATTTTTACGATTAAAACTGTGATAAAACATATGAATCATTGAAGCCCTATCTTTAAGGCTTTCAATACTTTTACTTAGCACAGTCAAACTTTTGATACTAATACTTCCCTTAATATCAAAAGTTTTTACATCAACACTACCATCAGCAGGAATAACTAAATTATTAAATAATAATTCTTTTTCCACTTTTCGAACAAATACAGAAAGAGAGTTTACGCAAACAACTTCAGATTTCCTTCGATATTTACCATCCAAACATGGAAAGATGTCAAGTGTTTCAATTGCATTATCAATTGCTTCGTAAAAGCCTAAATCAGTTAATATGTTATTGGAGTTAGAATATGAAAGCATTTCTAGTGCCTTAAAGCTTACACTATCTTCTGTTAACTCCTTCGCTGTCGATATTATTAGTTCAACCAATTCAGCTAAAATAAACCTATTTTTAGGACTGTCATTAATTTCATTTCTAGAACTATTTAATTCAAAAGTACCATGAATAATAAATGGGAAATCAACAACCAACTTAGTTGGAAAATAAGCAAAAATCTCTTTAATATCACAAGACAAATCATCTTGAAGAGCTATCTTTAGATCAAAGTTTTCTTTCTCACTTTCTTTATCCCAATACTCTTTTGGTAGTTCATTTGTTCGTTCATAAACAGTCCACCGTTCAGATAATTCACTCTTATTGATTGTTTGAACAGAATCACCATCTATAACAATATCTAGTCGTTCTATGTGGTTTAAAAATAATAAAATTTCATTTTTTAAATCATCAATTTGCTTTTTAATATCATCTTCATATTTAGGTTTATAGTTTATCTTTATGCTTGTTATCCAACCTTTGTTAACTTTATCTGAAACTTTTGGTATTGAAAGGAAAGGAATAGGATAAATACTTTCTGGTAGATTTTGCTCTTTTCTAATAGCTATTCGCTCTTCTAATGAAAATAGTCCATCAAAAACTTTTTTCACTATTTCATTAGAAAATTCAATATCAAGGTTGTTACTATTTATGACTATGCTTTCACTCCAATTAATTATTGAACGAAACCCTAACCCCTTATTACCTATGAACTTTTTAGACGTTTTAGTACTCAAGTTAGATATCATGAGTGACCTTATGCCTTTGTCACTAAAAGTAGTGCAATTATCTCCACGGTTAGAAATAGTCAAAATATTATTACTAGTATCTAAATCAATTCTTACTTCTTCTGATTTTTCATCATCAGCATTTTGCAGCAATTCTAAGAGTTGCCTTCCGTTATATTCTTTTTCAGTCTCTACTTCTCGATTAAAAGCTGAGATCATGTGTGCAGGAGATTTTTGATAGATCTCTTTTAGATTTTCAATTTCTTCAAGTATTAAATTTTTGATAATAAATTCCTTTTTAATATTTAATTAGATTAAACAATTTCTTCTGCGCCTTGCCTAATCAATGTCTCATACATTGATTTACCAGCATCGAGGACTACATAATTTCCTGCACGATTTACCGAAGCTATCTGTCTATCAACTAACAGTTTTTTGCATTCATCCCACAAGTCACTTTCAATTCTTGTTGCATCTAAGACTGTTCTATAATCTTCATTTTTATTTATTTTATCGACCATCTCTTTAGTTACTCCAGCATGAGAATCAAACATCACATCTAATTCATAATTATCTTGAGTAATTCCACGACCTAGAACAATTAGCAAAGCTTGAATTTTAGAGGCAATTTTCACATTTCCTTTATCTTCTCCAAATGATCTAATGAAAAAGCAATTTGGAACACTATCAACAAATTCAAATCCGCTATTAAAATAATGCTCTTTATAACCATCAATATCTGACGATATTTCAGTAAAGTATTTATTCGGTATTTTTTGGTCATTATTAATATCTAATGCATTTTTATTAATAACTTTACCGTTCATCAATAAGTTAAAGATCTCTGTGCTTAATTTACTATTCATGCTGTTTTACTCTCCTGCAATGATCTTCTCCAATATTGATGTTCGTAGCCATTTAATATAATTACTTTTTTATCTTGGCTTTGTATCAGTCTGTTTTTAACTTTTTGTTTCGCTATAAAGTTTCTATACCCGTGTATCGAGTCAATTAATTCATAATCATCAATTGAAGTCGCAAGTAAAGCATGAATTGAATCGAACACATCGTAATAAACTAAATCAACATTTAAACTATTAACTAGATTAATAATTTTTAGCTGCCGCTGCTTTTTGAGCCTTGTATTTTTCAAGTCATCATTTTTAACTTTAGAGCTTGATTTAGGTTTGTTTACTTCTTGGTTTAATTTTTCTTTATGAACTCGAACCAACTCTTTTAAGTTAGCAACTGAATAATCATCATTCCAAGCAATTTTAGAAGAAAAAGAGTTAGAGAATGATTTCAACCCTCGAAGCAAGTTACCTTTAACAATAACGCTATTAGCATCTGTTAATGGTATTTGGTTATGAATCATTCTGCCATCATGAAGTTGATATGTTTCTGCTTTCAATTTATTGAAAACATTCTCCAGAGCATTAAACACATCCCTACTTCTCTTATGCCGTTTATAATAACTAAGTAACGTTCTTTGAATTTCTTTTATATCTTTATGGTAACTAGAGATTGCGGTGTGCCTGTATTGAATATACGTAGCAAGCTTAGGAAATTTATCAGCAAATAAATCTTCTATTTCTCTAATTATTCTAACAAAAGTGTTATTACCTTCAATTGGCTGATTGGGGTTCAAAAATTCAATACTTGGAATAACTTTCCTTTCATATAAATTGGCTAATTCTTCAAGTTTTTGTATTGCAGGATTAGCATTCGAGTTTAATGATTTTCTATCTACATTATCAATAAATTCAGATAGCCTTTTAGCACTTCCATCTAATGAGTCTGTATTTCTTTTGATCAATACAAGTGTGTCTGTAAGCTTTTGAGTTAATGTTTCATAAGTTTCAGTAAACTCATAATTGTCATAGGATAATGGAATACTTTTGAATTTTTCTAGCAAGGCTAAAAAATCAATTCGTATAGTCTCATAATCAGAATTTGAAAGACTTTTAACTCTTTTGTTATCCAAGTGCCGAAACAAGTCTATAAAAAAGGTTTGAAATGTTATTTTGTTAGAGTTATGGTTTTTATCTAAACCAACTATCAAGCCATTATGCTGTAGATTGCTAATATCAAAAGCAAAAGATATTCTTTTAGCATCCGCAGGATCAACGCTTTCCAATAACTTAATAAGTTTACGACATTCATTAGTATATAAATGCAGATTAATACCGTAGTTAGCTTCACTACTGTCCATCTCATCAATGAGAGTGAACATCACATCTTTATACTTAATAAATAATTCGATGCACTTACCTGCATCTATTTTAGTAGCCACTAATTTAATTCCTCAGTTTCTACTAACTCTTCGTTTTCATGCCTTTCTTTACCAAAAAACTCATCTCTGTCGTAGCAAATAGTTATTGCTTCAGGTTCAATAGCCCTTTCACATACAAACTCACCTAAAGTGACAAAGTTATTCAATGAATCTAAAGCTGATGGATTTAAATCGGGTGTGGCAGCAAATACATTGAAACCATACTGATCTGCAACTCTTCTAACTTCAGGAATATTATTGTCATCTAAATTACCGATTTCATCTAAAACTAGTGGCAAACTTAGCTTCACTGAATCGCTTACCAATTCATTCATTAACACGGCAAGAAGGATACAATTAGTTGCTGCTGTCGTACCACCAGATTGTGGCTTAGAAGTCACTATACTGGTTCCCTTCTTCTGGTATTGATATTTCACACTCTTTATCAAGCTTTGCATTTGAATTGTGGTTATACCATCTTTAGAAGTAAAATGACTTTGACAAAAATGGTTTAAACGTTTATAGAACTCGTCATCAAGTAATTCGTTGCCGTGAACATTATTTCTGTCCAAATGATTCATCAATTCATCAAACTGAGTGTTTTTTTCTACGAGCATTTTGATTGACTCTAGATTAGAAATTGCTCGACCTTCAAAAATTGAATTTATTTCATTTACTTTACTGTCAATCAAGCGAGAACCATCTCTAATCTCTTCAATTTCTGCATTCACATCACTGTTATGTGCATGGATTTCATTAGATAGCTGCTCTTGTTTTTGATATACCGTATTAAAAAGCGTATCAAATTCGATAAGTGCATGATCGATCTCATGCCCCTGATATTGAGTTTTATGAACCATCTCATCGAAATCAGGTATAAAGCTTTGTGCAAATAGTTGTTTTAGGTTGCTGATCGACTCCGAATATAAGGACTTTATAGAAATTATTTTTGAATAAGATTGGTCAATGAAATCATCATTTAATTCATATATGTTGCTATTGCTACAGACCTTCTGAAGAGAGTCAAATCGTTCCTGATATTCAATAGATGCTGTTTGAATTCGTTGCTGATATCTATTCAAATTATTTTGTTTAGGCTGAAGTAGCTCGATGCTATCTTTTAAAGTACCAAGTTTACCTTTAGCTAATGCTTGTGATTCACTAAGAGTATCTCGCTGCTTACTTTTTAAAGTAAACTCATCTTCTAGCTGTTTAATCGCATCAACGTAGCTTTGATGTTCTTGAGGGATAAATTCAGCTCTTTTTAATATATTAAGCTCTTGAACAGCTTCATCTCGATCTTTAACTGCATCTTCCCTTGAGCCTTTAGGAGAGCCTTTTAATATATCGTTTATTCGTTGTACTTCGTCTTCTGCATTATCAAGTTCCTTTTGTTTTGCACCGCATCTAATCTTTAAAGTATTAACCACCTGATTTATATCAAAGCTGCCAGTAGTAACACCGTAAAACTCTGATTCAAAAAAATATAATTTATTATTATCTAAAGAAAATAAAGCAGTAAACTTTTCAATAATATCTATATCTTGTTGTGATATACCTGAAGCTAAAACTGCAAACTTTTCATTTAATGTATTTAAAATCGTAGCTGCTTCAGGAGACAATTTTGCAAGTAATAAAGTCTTAGTATTATTTATAGATTGTTGAATTGCCTTTACTTCGGTAGCTAGTTGTTTTTGTTTTTTGATAGCCTTTTCAAGCAATATACCAGCACCTGAAGAATCATTATAAGCATTTACAATATTTTGAAACTTTTCTAAATCGCTTTTACAGTCAGCGATTGCTTGTTCTTGATTCCATTCACGGCCCCAAGAACCCATGGTTTCATTTAATATCTTCAGTTGTTCTTTAACGGGTTTATAATCATCTTGCTTTAGTTTTAATTTAGCTTTAATACCAATTAACTCAGATTTCAAAGATCCAAATATCTGCTTCTCATTTAAATAAGAAGTATTAAGTGCTCCATGTTCTTGTTGAAGCTGATTAAGTTTTGGTTCTATTAACTTAAGTTCTTCTTCTATTTGGTATTTGATACCAAAGTATAGCTTTGCCCCCTCTACAAGTTCTTTTTTGTATTCCTTTACTGAGCAGTCAGTTTGTTCCCACAGAAAACGATGATTTTCTATTCTTTCTAACAGTTCTTTTCTTTGTTTTAACGTTTTAAATTCAGCTAATGATTTATGTAAATTAACTTTAACTTTACTCTGTTCTCTGTCTTTACCCATTTCGATAACAGAAGACAAAACTTTAGGTAATGTATCCTGGTTACTTGCTGTAAGATCAAAAGCCAAATTAATTAAGGATCTTAAACACTCTATTGATTCTTTGCTTCCACCATCAATTAAAGGCACTAAACAAAATCGTCTACTTGTTAACTTATTAGCACCACCAAAAAGATGATCTGATAGTGTTTTTGAATCATTTACAAAAGTTGCTTTTTTCTTCTTCAAAATACTAATGAGTTCAGCTTTATCTATATTTTTGGCTTCCCCCATATTTTCATTAGCGTCACTGTCAAAGTCCCAAAATAGCTCTTTAATATCATCAAATGAACATGGCACTAATGCTCGACCATAGCCAAATTCTTCGCTTGAGCGGTACAGAACAATGCAAAAGTCACCTTCAGGGTTTTCAGCTTCTGCAATAATAAAAGATTTATTTGACGGAAAATAATGCTCAAAACTATCTTGTTTTGAGTAATGTGTACCGTCTCTCCCCTGAAAGCCAAATTTAGTTTTACAGTTTGAAAAATTGAATTCAGGAAATAAGAAAAGTTTAACAACATTCAAAGCTGCGGTTTTTCCTTGGTTATTTCCACCTGATAAAACCAAATGTTGGTTTATTAATAAGTGTGTAAAAGCATGAGCAGAGCTGTTGATCAAACAAAGTGATTTAAAGCCAAAACTTTCTTCAATAAGTGATGTAAATGTATTTAAGTTCATTATAGGTATACTTCCTGTTCCATTATTTTTCCTGTGTTAATCATTAAATTAACTGCCTTACTTAACACTTTGCATTCATTCCTAATCTTCTCTAATTTTTTTATATGACTTGTATTTAAATCAACTCCGAACTCTATCAAATCATTGTGAGCATTATCTGAAATAACAAACTCAAGTTTGTTATCTTCTTTATCATTTAAAAGCTTATAAATAGATTGTGCTGTTTTAATAACGCCTAGTTCAAAATCAAAAAAGCAAAACACTTTTTCATAACCAGAGTAATACTTTGAAAGATAACTATTTGCTGCTCTGTTACCACTGCCGAACATAACATCCATATCTTCAATATCAATATTTGCATGCTTTTTAAGGAATTCATGTGTAGCTGATATATTTATAAAATTTTCTTCATTTTCAACAATAAGCAGTTTATTTCTAGGCTCATTATTAGCTACCACTTTACCATTACCTCTCACAATTACAGTATATGGGTGGTTTAAGCCTTGCCTGACACTAAATGTTGTGCCACTGACTTTAAGTGAATGAGTACGTCCTGTAGGAGCCGCTTCTTTTCTATTTTTGAATGTATCAACAGCATTATATTTTTGGAAAAGTTTATTAAATTCATCTTCATTTATAATGTTAACAATGACTTTATTATTATCGAATTTTTTTACTTCAAAAAGCTTTAAAAGATCGCTATCAGTCAAACCAATACCAAATGCTTTTTTCTTAAAGCTACGATAGTTGATTGGTTTTCTACTTTTAATATCTTCGAAATAGCTATCGATCTTCACAACAATACCTTTAATTTAAAACTTGAAATCATTATATACCTGTACACATTTGAACGTAAGTGTTAATTTATACACATATAAATGATTAGGATACTCTTTATGTCATCACAATATTTTAAAAGACTTTCTTTAATAGATTTCTATTTAACATATGTAGGTTCTTTTCAACGTAACGATCTAATGAACCACTTTGACATTGGCTCCGTTACAGCTACCAGAGATATAAAAGAATATAGAAAACTTTACCCTGAGAATATAATTTATGACGTTAGTTCAAAAAGTTACGTTAAGAATAACACTTATTTTATAAAGAACTTTGATCATAATGATGAAACAGCACTACAATTTTTGTCGTCTGGTGAATGGGTAAGTGAAATAGAAACAAATAAGTTAATAGGTATTGATACTCAATATATCAAAAGTAAATATGCTGAAAATGTTATTTGTAACTTAACACAAGCTATCTACTCTAATAATTTTTTGAAAGTTGAATATATTTCTAACAGCTCAGGAAAATCATCAAAAAAGTTATTTCCACATAGCATCTATCAGCTTGGCTCAAAATGGTATACAAGAGCTTTTGATGTGAAAAATGATAGTTATATTAATTTGAAGCTATCAAGAATATTAACTGCTGATTTATCACAAAAGAGTAACAGCGTAATAAATTATTTACTTGAAGATAAAGCTTGGAATTCAGAACTAATACTAACTGTTGCACCGCACCCTGAA
>Ga0209826_1002687_pt1 | contig 11516 bp, 9 predicted proteins | sample GOMGulsemesocosm_5_FD_184637 | JGI IMG/M metagenome (GOLD analysis project Ga0209826, IMG submission 184637) | Methane-oxidizing microbial communities from mesocosms in the Gulf of Mexico - GOM15C Gulf of Mexico (SPAdes) (version 2) | ecosystem: Environmental > Aquatic > Marine > Cold seeps...
CCACCGAAATTATCACGGCGCCCATGAGGTTAATGATAAAACCCTCGCGCGCCATGCGCGCCACGGTGATCCGACCGGTACCAAAGACGATGGCGTTGGGCGCGGTGGCTACCGGCAGCATAAATGCACAGCTGGCCGACCATGCGGCGGGCAACATCAACAGCATGGGGTCGACCTTGGCGCCGAGTGCCGCTGCCGCAAGGATGGGCATCAGCAAGGTGGTGGTGGCTGTGTTACTGGTGATTTCGGTGAGAAAGGTAACGCCCAGCGAAATCCCCAGTACCAGCAACCAGGGCGGCAGTTCAGCAAGTGCGCCTAGCTGCTCGCCGAGCGACTGCGACAGACCCGTACTGGAAAATGCCTTCGCCAGCGCGATACCGCCTGCAAATAAAATTAACACGCCCCAGTGAATTTGACTGGCCTCGTGCCATGTCAGCAGTCGACCGCCTTTTGCATCGGATGTCATCGCCAGTGCAATCACGGCACAAAACGCCACCGAGGCGTAGTTGGCCGTGGTCAAATCAAGCCAGCTTTTCCAGCCGCCAAACGGTTCGCTCAGGGTCATCCACGCCAGAGCGGTGAGCACAAAAATAAACAGCACGCGCATTTCTTCCGCTCGCCACGGGCCGCTGCACGGCAGGTCAATAGCTGTGTGGCTGTCGAGTTTTCGAGTTAGCCACCAAGCGCCCAGCGGCAGCAGTAACGCGACCACCGGCAGCGCCTTTATCATCCAGTCAACAAAGCTGATGGTGTGGCCCGTGGCGTCGCTATAAACCTGTAAAAAAATAATATTCGGCGGCGTGCCAATCGGTGTGCCGAGGCCGCCTATACTGCCCGCGTAGGCAATGCCCAGTAGTAATGGCACAGCGAGTGGGTTGCTGTGATCGGTGGGGTTTCGCGTTTTTTCCAGTACCGCCAACGCCACCGGTAGCAACATCAGCACAGTGGCGGTGTTAGAGATCCACATGGACAACAGGGCTGAGGCCAGCATAAAACCGATGACCAAACGTCGCTGACTAGTGCCGCCACAGAGGTTGACCATGGCCAGCGCAAGGCGCCGATGCGCGCCGCTTTTTTCCATGGCCTTGGAGAGCATGGCGCCACCGGCGAGTAATAATATCAGTGGGGAGCCGTAGGCCTGGGCTACCTGCTGGCCATCGAGTATGCCCAGCAGTGGAAATACACCGAGGGGAATCAGCGAGGTGATCGGAATAGGTACCGGCTCAAACACCCACCAGAGTGTGCAGACTACCGTGAGGCCTGCGGTGAGACAGGCTGGATTTTGCCAGCCCTCTAGATGCATAGCGTAGCCGAGAATTAAACCCAGCAACGGGGCCAGCCAAAGCAGTTGTTGGGTGTAGCGATGATAGGGCGCGCGCGGGCGTGAATCGGTGATGAGTGTGTCTGACAAAATGGCGTCCAATCTTAGGGTTAAGGCGTGTTGCCCAATATCTCTGGTGACAAAGGTTACTGCAAGAGCTCAACGGGGGAAAGCCCGCGTCATCCACTCTGAAGCGCCCGAGGAGGATGTTGTTATGGGTGATAAACAATTTCGAACGCCCTGGTCAGATGACCAGAATGTTGTAATGAATACGCCATGGGCTGCCGCAGCTATTAGTAGAGTTATGGTTTTTCATGAGTATTTATTACTCGTTTTTTTAAAAGTGTGACGATTTTTGTGCAATGTTAAATACCCCTACTTTGGGTGGTGACTTATGGTCAAAGTTGTATCAGTATGCGCTCACATAGCATGTCATAGGACTGTGCACAGGTAGTGATGGCACCGCTGCCAGCGCTTAGTCCTATTACATTCTGAGGGCAGTACCATGACCACTACCATTCCTAATATCGTTATTGTCGGCGGCGGCGCCGGGGGCTTAGAGCTGGCAACACAGCTTGGGCATAAACTGGGAAGAAAAAAACGCGCCAATATTTTATTAATCGATAAAAACCGCAGTCACATCTGGAAGCCGCTGTTGCACGAAGTGGCCACCGGTTCACTCGATGCTAACCTCGATGGGGTGGTCTACTCAGCCCATGCGGCAAAGCACGGTTATCAGTTTCAACTGGGATGTTTTTGTGGACTGGATACAGAGAGTAAAACACTGACACTTGACGCACAGACCGATGACGCTGGACAGTTAATGCTGCCTGAACGGCAGGTCCGTTACGATCGACTGGTTATTGCGGTGGGCAGCGTCAGCAATGACTTTAATACCGAGGGTGTGCAGGACCACTGTTTCTTCCTCGATTCGCACAAGCAGGCGGAGCGTTTTCATCACTCACTGTTGAATAATTTTACCCAGGTGCATCAATCGGGTGGTGACAGCTCGCTGAAAATTTCGATTGTTGGCGCGGGTGCAACGGGGGTTGAATTATCGGCTGAGCTGTATCATGTGGCTGACCTGCTGAAGGTTTATGGTTTGAGTAACATGACCGCTAACCAATTGACGATTAACCTGTTGGAGGCGGGGCCGACTATTTTACCCGCGCTGCCGAGCCGTATTTCTGTGGCTGCCAGGCGCGAGCTGAATGAACTGGGTGTAAATGTTTGTGAAAATACACGCATTAAACAGGCGACGACCGCTGGATTTATTAACGCCGACGATGAGTTGATCGAATCGGACCTGATGGTTTGGGCCGCGGGTGTCAAAGCGCCTGATTTTATTAAGAATCTCGATGTGTTTGAACTTAATCGCGCCAATCAAATTATCGTCAAACCGACCTTGTTGAGCACCGTGGACGACGATATTTTTGTGCTCGGTGATTGCTGTGCGTGCCGTCTCGGCGATGACAAGTGGGTGCCTCCGCGTGCTCAGTCTGCACATCAGATGGCGGAGTCTGTGGAGAAAAATATTATCCGCCAGCTCGATGGCCAGCCGCTAGAGGATTACCAGTACGTGGACTATGGCTCGCTGGTAAATTTGGCGCGTTTCAGTACCGTGGGCAGCTTGATGGGTAACCTGTCGAAAAACAGCATGTTTATCGAAGGGCGCATTGCCAAGCTCGTTTATATCATGCTCTACCGCATGCACCAGCGGGCTATTCACGGCACCGTGCGAACCATTGGTTTGTGGTGTGCCGAGAAAGTCATGCGCATTGTTAGGCCGCGTATGAAGCTGCACTAGGTAGCGATCTTGTAGGCATTTAAAAGCCGCGCCTCCCGTGAAAAGGGGCGCGGCTTTTTTGTGTCGGGAGCATACAGCTGAGCTTAGCGCCCAGCTTCGTATTAATCGTTGTCGTCGGCGAGTTCGGCCACCAGCATGCTGGTGATAATTAACAGCGCGCCGAGCCACGCCATGGTCGTCAGGACTTCATCGAGCAGCCAGTAACCACCGAGGGCAGCAAACAGGGGCTCGGTGGCAAAAATCAGCGCCACTCGCCAGGCCGCCATGGTCTGCTGGCCGATGGTTTGTGCAACATAGGCGAGCCCTGTACCAAGTATTCCGCCGACCAATATAGCCAGCCATGCGGTCGCGCTCGCAGCATGATCGCCCAGTAATATTGGCATGACGCTGGCGAGTGAATCGGCCTCCCACCAACACGCCGCCAACGCGCTTAGCAGAGTTACCGTGATGAACTGTATTTGGGTTAATGCCAGCGGATTGACCTGACGCGCGTAGACACCTGTGTAGACTATGTGAATCGCAAAGGCGAAGGCGCAGCACAGCACCCACAGTTCACCACGACCAAAGCCATCAATACCGCCGGTTAACAGCAGCGTGCCTACGGTTGCCATGGCGACGCCCAACCACACATACCAGTGCTGGGGTTGCTTGAGCCATAACCACGCCGTAACGGGCACCAGCACAACATTAAGGCCGGTAATAAAGCCGCCGTTGCTGGCACTGGTGTATTGCAGGCCCACCGACTGGGTGGCAAAACCTGCGAACAGGAGTAACCCCAGCACAATGCCGTGGTGCAGGGTCGCGCGATTCATGTGTGGTTTTAGGCTCTGACGACTGAGCAAGCAGTAGACGCTAAGGGTGACTATGGCGATGAAAAAGCGCAGCCCATTAAAGGTATTGGGCCCCAGCGACTCCAATGCCTGGTGAACCAAAGCAAATTCAATACCCCAGACAAAGCTGACGAACAGCAGTACCCAGCCCCAAGTGTGAGATGACTTGAACATAAATGATGCAATCCGTGTATATGGCGTGGGGTAGGTTAAATCAAGGCTGTTTGATATTTTTTAATAAGTGTAAATGTTTTTTTACAAATAACAATCGGTGCCTGCTCTAGACGAGACAGTGGGGGGGCAGCGAAGGCAATAAACCCCACTCAGCAGCAATCGAGCTGCAGCGAGATGAGGCCGCGCTCTTATCTAGGCCCTAATGGCACGGGTAGGAGGTGAACGCTCCAAATAAAGCGCGTGTTTAACGCTTTCAGTTCAGACAAGCGCTTCGGCGCGAACTTTCAGCGCTGAAGCAATGGCATCAAAGCCGTCTTTGATCCATTGCCCCTGTGATTTCATCGCCAAACCGGTCATTAACCCCTTAAAGCTATCGGTGGTGTGATAGCGACAGCGCTGTTCATCAATGACCTCGATGTACTGATCACGTCTGGCTTCGAGCAGCCAGCGGTGCCCCATGGCCATTCCCCAAGATAGCTGCTGCTCTGGCTCGATCAGCTTGAGGTACTCGCGCTGCATCATCAGTTCGCCCGCTTTTTTGGGTTTGGGCTTGGGCAGGTAGAGGTCGACGGGTGCGCCCAGGCTGAGGTCCGATTCGACCTTAACGGTGAAGGGGTTCCATTCAGGGTAGCTCGACAGGTCGGTGAGTACCTGCCAGACCAGCGAAGCGGGGGCTTCGATGGTGACCGTGTGTGAGGTGACGACGGCTTTAGGGTTTTGCATGTCTAGGCTCCGTATGGTTAACGGTGAGTTATAGCTTCACGCTAACAGGCGGCAGCGGGCGGGCACTAGCGGCATTACCTTTCTTTGGTTTGTTCAGTTTGTGTGGCTTGCAGGTATTCTCGGTCTTTTATGCTCGGGTATGGCAGTGGCTGCGCAGGACTCAGTGCACAAGCGCCTATGCATCATTTATTGTTTTAAAAGGTAAACCCTCGGCGTCCTTGGCCGATAGCCTGCTATCGGTCTTCGTTGCGCCCTGGGAGAAAGCCCGCGGCTGTTGATGGGCTATGCTTTAGGGCGTCTCGCCTAATCAATTCAATAGGGAGTGCCTGTGCGCAGAACTCAACTCTACACGCTGGTCGTCAGCGTGGTGCTGGTCGTCGACCTGGCACTGCATCAATTTTTTGACAGTCTATGGTTGTTGCTGCTGCGCGATGCGCTGTTGATAGGCGCTTTGTATATGGGGGCCTGTAAGGTCGCCTCGGTACGCATTGGATTGTTGCATGAGAAAGTTGACCAAATATTACAGGGTGGAAAGATTAATCTAACCGCCAAATTTGGCGCCGATGTTCCCCCTGAAATCACCTCACTGGCACGTGAGTTAAATCGCCTGCTGGCACGTATTGAGGAGGCGGCGGAGCAATCCATGTCCGCCGCATCACGTTTGATTCCGATGTCGGAGGAATTGGCCGATAGCTATAACGACACCACCCAGAGCGCTCTTATGCAGAGCAATTACTCCCAAAGTGTGATGGCTGGCATGAAAGTGATGAGTGAAAAATCCGATGCCGTGACCACCCGTACAAAAGTGATTGCCGAACAATTAACGGAGGGTACGGAGGCGGTAGATAATTGCCAAATCTCGATGAACAATACCAACCAAGTGGTGACTGAACTTAATGGACACATGCTCGAAGCCGAGTCGGCGCTGGCGCAACTGCAACAGGAAAGTGATCAAATAGGCTCCATTGTTGAGGTGATTAACAGTGTCGCCGAGCAGACCAATCTACTGGCGCTCAATGCCGCGATTGAAGCCGCAAGAGCTGGTGAGCAGGGACGAGGTTTTGCCGTGGTCGCCGATGAGGTGCGTTCACTGGCGACGCGCACACGGGAGTCCACCGATGAGGTGAGGTCCATGCTTGAGCGTGTGCAGGCGCGCACTAAAACAATGACCGGTGTTATGGAAAAAAGTGGTGAAGCTTCACAGGCCACGTTGGAGCAAGTTTCCTCTGTGACCGAGCGCTTGGGTGAGCTGGCCAGCATCATGGGGCAGGTCAGTGAATCCGGAAAGGTGATTGGCACCCTGGCATCCGAGCAGCATCAAGCCTCAGCCAATGCGCAGAGCTCAGTGGATGCGCTCAACACCATGAGCGTCGATGGACTGGAGAGTTCGCGCCTGCGCCCGCTCACCAAAGAGGATCTAGAGAATGTTGCATTGCAGCTGAAGGAGAGACTCTCCATTATCGTGACCGCAAATAACCCGTGGTATACGGGGCGTCGTGAAAAGGCGCGCCTTAAGTCCGTGGACCAAACCTCCACTGCGAGTGACGATGCCGAGCTGTTCTAGGGCACCTTGCACCTGGATATATGAGGCACCGCTGAGCGCTAATGCCATTTTCAGTGGTGCTCTAGTCACAGACAAACTCCTCGGACTTGTCTGTGACATAGAGGTGTCCACCGTTGTTGATTCTGAGCAGTAGTATGTCTTGCCTCTTGCCTCTTGCCTCTTGCGCTGAAGTTAATCCACGAGGGATCACTGATCGCACAGCTTAAGCTTGATGGATAGCCCTGTGGGCGGCGGGTAGTAAACCCCTGCTGTCAGTAACTTTCGCCTTCATTTAACGTCATTAATTTATTCATCTCCGGCTCCTATCTCGCTCTAGGCATCATGCATTGACCTGCCAGCCTTTTAACTCTGCTTCATCTGATTTTCCAAGAATCCACAGTTTCTGTGGATAAGTGTGTGCATGACTTCCGCAAAGGGCTCTCTAGGCAGCGATATTAGGGGGGGGGTGTTAGGTTGGTCAAAAAACAGCCACATATAAATAAAATCGTTTATTTTCAATAGGTTACATGAAGGTAACAGGCGTAAAATACAATTATTAAATACGCTGAATTAAATTCAGGCGTGTCAATGGTTTTTTGTGGAAAAGTTTGTCAGGTTAGACAGCTTCATCGCTTCGTTACACGTGTGTAACTACTTACCATGTTGAATTTAGCGTCACCCCCCCAGAGCGGATCTAGAAAGTGTTACCTGTAACGTTTGGGTAGGTGTATACATATGTATCGGTAACAGTTGAGGCGTGGACTCGGAGTGCGTGTGCTGCTAGCTTGGTCTGAATAGATACTCAGTGAGTACCGGTAAAAGGAGATAGTTATGGATAAGAGGGCTTTTGTTGGGATTACTACTGTTGGGGGCGCGGCGGCGCTGGTGGCCGTTGCCTCGTTATGGTTAGTGCTCATCGATGGTGCAAGCGAAGCGTCTCTTCGCCAGCTTATTCGACTTTCTGTGGATGTCGCTTTTCCATTATTCTTTGTCAGCTTTAGCGCGTCTGCGTTGCACCGTTTTTCCCCAAGTCAGGCGACGCGATACTTACTGCGCAACCGCCGCTACACTGGACTGTCGTTTGCCGCGCTTTTTCTATGGCATGCGGGGTTGATTTATAGTCTTGCGAGACTCTACCCAGAACCGTTTTTCTCTGAGCTGAGCAATATCGCACTCTACAGTGGCGTGCTGACCTTTTCTGTTGTCGCACTCATGGCCGCAACGTCCAATGACTACTCGGTGAAATACTTGGGTCGCCCAGTTTGGTCACGCTTGCACAAGGTGCTGGGCTATTTTGTTGCGGTCATGTTTTTACTGACGTATCTCGGCAAGCTGGATCAGGTCTTCTTTTGGCCGTTTGCAGCCGCTGCACTGGCTGTATTTGTGTTACGTGGCATGCGTGGATGGGTAGAGCGTAACCCCCAACCGGCGTGAGAAGTACCTGTGCCGTGTTTTCATGCTTAGAGGGACTCTTTCTTGCGTGGGAATCTCTTAAGCTGTCTATACTGCTTAAAGGGTATTATGTAACTTATGCTTCGATACTGTTTTGGGGGGAGAGTTAAGGTGAGGGCAATGGTGTGCGCAAGGTATCGATGTCGATGACAAGGCGAATGTGGTGGTTAATGCGCTCAGTGGCACTCTGTGTCTTAGTGTTTGTACCGCTGGTCCAGGCCAAGGAAGTCACGGTCGGCGCAGGTAGCTTCGGCCCCTACTATATGCCAGAAACAAACTCCGGTATTTTCCCTGACATTATATCCGCGGTGTTTCGTGAAATGCCGGGGTTCGAACCCAAGTATGTCTTTGATATAAACGTAGAAGATGTTTGGCGCAGCTACCAGGCGGGCCGTTTAGATGCCATCTCAAATCTGTTCGATTCTTTAGAGGCTCAGGGGTGTCGTTCAGAGCCAGTGTTTCGGTTCAAAGATGTGGCTGTCAGTAAGTTAAAGGACAACCGCCGGTTGGAAAATCTCACTGATTTGAAGGGTTTAAGTATTGTCGCCTTTGCGGGGGCTAAAGGTTTCTTGGGCGAGGAATACGCACGCAACGCCGAGTCAAAAAATTACATTGAGGTGGGAAAACAGCAGCTACAGGCGCGCATGTTGTTGAGTGACCGCTACGATGTGAATATTGGCGACCTGTATATTTTTCTTAATGGCCTGCAGCAAGTGAGCTCGATCAACATTGCTCCGAGTGAGTTTCGAGTGCATGAATTGTTTCCGCAAATTTCTAGTCGTATGGGCTTTCGCGATAAAGCTCTGTGCCCCCTCTTTAATGCAGGTCTGGAGAAGGTAAAAGCCTCCGGTGAGTATGAGCGAATTTACCAACGCTATTTAGAGACTCTCGGGTTTCACCGCTAGACCACGCCGGCTCTGATGGCTCCCCTGCGGCCAGTTAATTAAGCGCCTTGTCTTGCCAGAACTTAGTGCCTTTAATGGTTGCCTGCAGGGCTAGGCCGCTCTCTGTCATTGTGTAGACGGTGACGTCACCGTAGTAGAGCTCGCCCTCGGCTGAAACGCCCCGGTCTGAGGTTTTGGCGGCGGCGTCGGCATTGCCGCCGAACGTCCAGCCGTTATTGATAAAGTGGTCGATGGCGCTGACGCTGTGAAAAACCATGACAAGGCGGTAATCCTTGGCGCCCAGCCCCAAGCCCACACCGCCTTCCGCCATATTCATATACGTGTGTTGCCCCGAGCGTTGGTTTTTAACCACGCCATAACCCGTGCCCGCGGAGATAAAGATCAGATTGATGTTGGCGTTGCTGAATACCGCGTAACCCGCTGCGGCGTTAAGTTGTGCACGGGTATCAGGTTTCTCAGAAAACAGTTGGCTGAGCACCTCATCTTTCATCTTGAGGATCTGCTGTTGCTTTTCCTGTTTGCTGCCGCCGCCCATTGAGGCGCAGGCTGACAGGGCGAGACTGAGGACAAACACGAGGCTAAGGCGTAGCGAAAACATAGGGATTCCTTATCTGGGGAGTCAGCGAGGTATGAGTAAGGTTAGTCGGGTATGCCGTGTTTGGCTTTGATCCAGTCGGCAGTTTTTCACGCGGGTGAGTTTATAGGCAGGGTTCTGTTCAGATGATCGCGCTTGTGGCCGCGACAATCATTCGGGCAGCCAGGGCGCTGAGTAAAATTTTAATGACTAAAATCATCCGCTGATTGCCCACCAAACCACGCAGACGCGTGCCTAGGTAAGACCCCAGGATTGAACCTGCCACCATACTGCAGAGCAGCGCTAGGTGCTCGAAGAAGGCAAAACCGATCAGACCGAAGACAACAATCTTAGCCAGGTGGCTGATACTCATAAACAGCGAGGCGGTGGCAATAATTTCATTCTTACAGTTCAGTTGTTTGGTCAGCACACTGGTCGCCAGCGGTCCCGTTGCTCCGACGATTAACCCCAGGCCTGTTTGCAGTGCGCCGATGATCGCGTAGTTCTCGTATCGGCTGATCGCCTTGGCGAAACGCTTGTTCCACAGGTTGAGGATAATGTAGACGCCAATGGCGATGGGTATGCTGTCCGTGGGTATGTTCACCAACAGCAAGCCAAACAGCACCACGCCGGCGAGGGAACCCGCAAGAAAACGTGGCAGCAATGACCACTGTACATCTTTAAGAGAGAAGACCGCGCGGGAGGCGTTACTGGCCAATTGGGTGATGCCGTGTATGGGGATGATCAGCGTGGGGGCGAGGTAGAGAGGCAGAATGGCAATCAGCAGCATACCGCCACCAAAACCGAATACACCGGCGACGGCGGAGGTTAACAGTGAGGCGATGCCGAGAGTAAGTTCTATTGGCAAGGTGTTGTTCTCGAAGGAGGCCCGCTTGCGAAGTGGTTAGGTGGTTGCTAGTGGAGTTTACCGCAGGGCGGCCATGATGGTGCTAATTAATTGAACCGATTTATTTATAGAGCGGTTTTACAAATTTGTTTTATGTGTGCGGAATTTGCGCTAATTAGTGCACAGAGCTCTGGATTAAGCAAAGATCGACGGCACCAAAAGAGCACTCGGCATACTTGCCCGTGGTTTAAATGGGGCTTGTTAAGGTTGCCCGTTGACTGGCAGGTTGTCAGTGACCATGTAGTCAGTGCAGGTGAGCGAAAAGTCCTGATTGATGTTCAGCCAGTGCTTGGGATTTTGCGACAATGGTCTGTGGTGAATGTTGGGGTTGGCAATGTTAAACAGCGTGCGCTTGGCAATGTTGGCGCGAATGAGATCTGGGCAGTGTTGGCTGAAAAAGAAACGGTCAAATTCACCGCTGTCGATGAGGCGCAATAACCCCGTTTCAATTCTTTGCCGCAGCGCGGGCTGGGTGGGTGTGACATAAAAATAGGTGGGCAGCGGTAGGTACAGCAGTAGAGATTGATCGACGGTTAAATTGAGCCTTTGCTCCCGATAGTGTTCTAGCTCTTGGTAAGCCTCATTAATACCGCGGGCAAAGGTCGTAAAACGCTTGCTGCTGAGCATTTTAAACAAGCCGTTATAACTGTTGCTGGTGACGACCGGAAACCCCGCCTGTTGCATTGCGGTGAGTGTGGACCATTGAGTGCCTGAGCCGGTTGAAAGAGCGGTGAGGTCTTCGAGTGTTTTTATCTGCTCGAGCGCGACTTGGCTGTCGCGGTGAATCAAGAAGAGTCTATAACCTTGCAGTCCTTTGCGGATGGGGATATTAACACTCAGTAATTGGGAGTCCCAAGAAGGCTTTGGCGCTTCAGCCATGACGTGCAGTTCGACTCCTAGGGTGAGGCTACTGAGCGCTCGCTGGCGGCTTTCTTTGCGGTAGGAGACTTCTATCCGAGCTGGGCCGAAGTCCTCTGTGGTTATACGGAGGATTTTCTGCAGTAGCTCGTGGGTGTAATCATAGCGGGTATCGGAAGCCGATAGCGGGGCATTAACTTTGATGATATCGAGGGCAAAAAGCTTCGCTGGCAGCAGGCTGGACAAGACAAACAATGCTATCACCAATGGGCTAACAGCGGCGTAAGCGTTACAGCATACTCTGGTGGTCGTTTTCATGGTTGCTCGCTACCTGCTTTGTGTCACGTGGGGTTTTCCCTGCACTGTTGAACCTAGATTAACCCGTTCATCTAGGCGTTGAAAGAATGTCGAGGTTTGAAGTC
>Ga0209826_1002690_pt1 | contig 11502 bp, 8 predicted proteins | sample GOMGulsemesocosm_5_FD_184637 | JGI IMG/M metagenome (GOLD analysis project Ga0209826, IMG submission 184637) | Methane-oxidizing microbial communities from mesocosms in the Gulf of Mexico - GOM15C Gulf of Mexico (SPAdes) (version 2) | ecosystem: Environmental > Aquatic > Marine > Cold seeps...
CTACGGCTTCTTTAATTTGTTGACCATAAGCGATAGGGTCTTTATCGCAGACACCGGTTAAGTCTAAAAAAGCTTCATCTATTGAATAGATCTCTTGCCGCGGTGCGTAGTGTTTTAATACGGACATGACCCTTGATGATAGATCGGCATACAAGGTGTAATTAGATGAGAATAAGGTAATATTGTGCTGCTTTACCAGAGGCATAATTTGATGCACTGGCACAGCCATTTTAACGCCTAACGCTTTAACTTCCGCACTGCGGGCAACAACACAGCCATCATTATTGCTCAGTACAATAACGGGCTTATTATTTAAGTCAGGCCTAAAGAGCCGCTCGCAGCTAGCGTAGAAGTTATTACAGTCGACTAAGGCGATACGTTGCTGAGAAATACCCAAAACTAAAGTGCATGAATAACATTTGTGACCACACCCCAAATCGTCATGTCAATACCTTCGTGCAAAGGTATATCAGGGTATAAAGGATTCTCTGCCATCAGGACTAATTGGCCTTGTTTACTAATTAATCGTTTAACCGTTAGTTCGCCGTTTAAAGCGCATATAACGACCTTACTCGGGATCGCTTCAATAGAGCGGTCTACCACCAAAATGTCGTTACTATGAATGCCTGCGCCGATCATAGAGTCGCCTTCTGCACGAACAAAGAATGTTGCCGCAGGTTTTTGGATTAATAGCTGGTTAAGGTCAAGAGCTTGTTCAATATAGTCATCGGCAGGCGATGGAAAACCTGCGGACACGCGGCAATTAAACAACGGTGCAGTGACAGGGATTTCCGCTATTTGTGGGCGATAAAGCAAAGAGATCTTTTTAAGAAAAGGTGTTTGACGAGTATACATTTGAAAAGTGTACGATAATCAAAAGAAGCTTGCAACAAACATAAATATTGAGTGAGTGTCTTCAATATACTCTAGGGCTTTACATAATTATGTAGGGTGGTGAGTATATGAATAGTTAAGCATGGGTGATAGCTTACAAACTATGCGTCACCATATGTCGCACGATGGGGTTAATATGAAGCAGTTAAATTACATAAAACTGCTACCCTTCATTAATATTGCTTTAAGCAAGACCTATAAAAAATGGAATTTGAATGTATAAATCAAACAACTCAATAGTCTTCTCACCGTCTGATCTGATGGTTTATATGACATCGCCGTTCTCGTCGTGGATGTCACGGCTAGCGGTAGATTACCCAGGGCGATTAGAGGGTATTGAAAAAGATCATGATGAGATGATGGGCTTGCTTGCAGATAAGGGTAATCAGCATGAGTCTGAGTTTTTAGAAAGCCTTAGGCAAGAACTTGGCCATGATAATGTCCAGGTTATTAACCTCTGATCGAGCAACAGCTTTTAACGCCACTAAAGAGGCGATGAAAGCGGGAAGTAAAGTCATTTTTCAAGGCTATTTGAAGCGTGATGGTTTTGCAGGTTTCGCTGACTTTTTAATACGTCGAGAAGGCGAGTCTGACTTAGGTGATTATTACTATGAAGCTTGGGACACGAAGCTCTCTAAATCAACCAAGCCTTATTTTGTTATGCAGCTGTGCTGCTACAGCTGGATGCTTGAGTCCATTCAAGGCAGGCTACCAGATGAGGCAGTTATCGTTCTAGGTGACGGTACGAAGGAACGTTTTAGGCTTCCTGCTTATTTAAGTTATTTCACTAACCTAAAAGAGCAGTTCACAGCCGCCCAAAATGCTTTTACAGGCGACTCAAAGACAATGCCTGATCCCTCACTGGAGAATGATCACGGTGCTTGGGGAAGTTATGCCAAGCAATTAATGGAAGAGTCGGACAGCCTAGCTCAAGTTGCCGGTATTCGGAAAACTCAAATTAAGCGCTTGTATGCCAGTGGAGTAAAAACACTCACGCAACTTGTTGAGGTGGATCAAACCAGTGTTAAAGGTATTGCGCCTGAAATGTACGAGAAGATAAAAGCCCAAGCAGGTATTCAATTACGTTCGCAAGGCTTAGATAAACCATTATTTAATGTACTCAAAAATGATAATGGCAAAGGTTTATCAACACTACCTCCAGCATCAAGCAACGATGCCTTTTTTGATATAGAAGGCCACCCTCTATTAGAAGGAGGGCTTGAGTATCTCTGGGGCGTTAGTTATCACGACAAAAATGGAGCTCAGGGTAAAGACTACGCATTTAAGGATTGGTGGGGTAACGATCAGGAGCAAGAAAAGCGTGCGTTTGAAGACTTTATTGATTGGATCTATCAGCGCTGGCAAGCTGACCCAAGTATGCATGTCTATCACTATGCCAGTTATGAAATAACCGCCATCCGTAAACTTTCAACACGTAACCATACGCGGCTAGAAGAAGCTGCCGAACTACTGCAGGCCGGTGTTTTTATCGACCTCTACAACGTGGTTAAAAATGGCCTCTTAATTGGTGAGCCTCGGTATTCCATTAAGAATGTTGAACATCTTTATCGTGACGCAAGAACAACTGATGTTGCTGGTGGTGGGGATGCTATTGTTTTTTATGAAAACTGGCGTGAACAAGGTGGCGTAGAACAATGGGCAACGCAAAGCAACGGTTACCAAGCATGGTTAGCTAACCCCGATAACTTTGACTGGAGTGCTTGGCCAGAGCTGGACGATATTCGCTCATATAACATTGATGACTGCGAATCCACGCTTGAACTTGTTGAGTGGTTACGCGAGCAACAACAAACATCGGGTGTTACTTATGACGATAAAAAGGAAGAAGTAGAAGAGCTTGAAAAAACAGATAGGCAAATTAGCAATCAAGAAAAGCGCGAAGCGTTAGCCGACCGGCAACAATGCTTAATAGAGCAGTTTGAGAATGATGAAAGCCTAAAAAATGACACGATAGCCGCAACACTCAAAACCTTGGTGCATTTTTATGCAAGGGAGCGAAAGCCTCAACTCTGGGCGTACTTTGATCGCCTAGAAAAAAGTGATGAAGAGCTGTTTGACGACGATACCGTTCTATTCAACGTTAAGTTAAAAGAAACCAATTACGATGAAGAAAAGCTCTTATGCTCAGCCACTTATTCATTAGATCAGCCTATTAGAAAAGATAAGCTCAAAACAGCAACGCTTCATGGCAGTGACATAAAGCTATCAAAAATAGAGTTTAGTGACTTAAACGAACAAACAGGTGAGATTAGCTTCACCATAAAAGCAGACGATGAAGCAGTGCTTCAGCAACCGCAGCTAACTCTATTTGCTGGTGATATGCCCATCAACACCGATACATTAGAGAACAGGCTATGTGAGCTGACAGAACAGTATTTTGAAACAAGGCAGCTAACCGATGCATTAGAGACCATTCTTAATCAAGCGAGTCCTAAATTCAAAAGTGACACAGCATATCTGCCCGTGTCACGCACACGCTACCCAGACGATGCAAATTACATGCAAGCGATGGTAGCACAATAGAAGCAATGAATAACTCTTGTTTGTGCATACAAGGGCCACCAGGCGCGGGTAAAACCTTTACTGCCGTTAATGTTATTACCCAGCTAGTAAAAGATGGCAAACGGGTCGGTATCATGTCGAATAGCCATGCCGCCATTATGAACCTATTGCTGGCGCTGCCCAGTAAATTGCCTAATGCAAACCTAGTGAAAGTTGGTGGGTATGGCCCAATAAAAGAATTTAGAGAAAGCTATTCAGAAGAGGCTTACCCGAACCTCAACTACCGATCAGCAATGAGTTTCACCAAAAAAGCACCGTACGATCAGCAAGATGTTATTGGCGCAACGGTTTACCAGTTTGCCAAAGATATTGCTTATGAAGCACCGGTTGATTACCTCTTTGTAGATGAGGCAAGCCAAGTAGCGCTAGCTAACCTTATTTGCGTATCAGGCGCTGCAAAAAACATCGTACTCATGGGCGACCAAATGCAGCTAGAGCAACCTATACAAGGCTCGCATCCAGAACCCGCAGGAAAATCGGCATTAGAATTCATGCTAAAAGGCCATGCCGTTATTCCAGATGATCAAGGCGTGTTTTTAGAGCGTACCTATCGAATGCATCCAGACGTATGCAAACCATTATCAGAGATTGTTTATGAAGGTTGATTAACGTCAGATAAGCAAACAAAAAGGCAGTCTGTCAACATAGATAAGTCAGTGCTCATAACCAAACCAACAGGAATTTTATCAATACCTGTGAAGCACGAATATAACACTCAAAGCAGTGAAGAAGAGGTTCAAAAAGTACAGCAACTCATCAATGAATTGAAAACAGGCTCTTTCACCAATAACAATGGTGAAACTAGGCCAATAAGCGACGACGATATACTCATCGTTGCGCCCTATAACATGCAAGTAAACCTGCTAAAAGAAAAGCTAACCGGCAATCTTAAAATAGGTACGATAGACAAGTTCCAAGGGCAAGAAGCGCCCGTTGTTATCATCTCAATGGCAGTGAGTGATGTGGCAGAATCAAGCCGAGGCTTAGACTTTATCTTCGATATAAACCGCCTAAACGTAGCCGTTTCAAGGGCGCAAGCATTGGCGGTTATAGTGGGGAATGAAGGGCTAGAAAAGTGTAATGTGAATAGTTTGGAGCAGATGGAGAAGGTTGGCTTTTTTATAGCTCTAAACAAGAATGTAGCGTAAAGCTTGATAAGCAATTTTATTAAAAATAAAGGAAAAATAAATGACAGAGGAAGTATCTGCAACAGATGGCAAGACGGATGATAAACAAGAATTGCAGCTTGAAAAGGTATTGATAGGAAAGATTCCTAATATTAAGGATGTAGGGAAAATAGAGCTTAAAGTCTCATGGGATTATAGCAAGGAAAAAGGAAACAAAATATATGGCATCAAATATGAAACTAAATTTCCTGATGGTGCTAAGGAGCACCCATACTTAAACTTGACTCTTAGTAGAGAAGGTAAGTCACAAACGTTAAAGCTAAGATTCTCAAATAAAGCAAGGTTGGAAATATTAGGGAAGGATCTTGGGCTACTTGGCGGAGGCTTTACTTTATATGATATTGCTAGGTCTAGCAATGAGGGAGACGGTGAGAAAGCTCCGGGCGCCAAAGGATTAGACCGTAATGATGACTGTGAGGGGCAGTTTGAAAAGAGGATAAAGTACCAAACAATTAGTAACTTTGAATCCGCATCTTTTGATAAACACTATAGGTTTAATAAGCCTGGTGCGAAGGGTGAGGTTGATGTTGACTTAACCATTAAGCCTGAAGGTGAGTTAGAAGCTAAGTCAATTGGTGAGTTATGGCTACAAAATGATAGCTCAGCAGGTCAGGAATGGATGCATACAGTTCCAAGTATTGTTGATTTTGAGTCTCGAGACGAATACGGTAAAGCATTATTAATAACGATAATCTCTAATGTACTGTTGAGATTGATGGCATTTAACTTTTCTAATAATAAGCGTGATAAAGAGAATATTTTTATCGGTGAGCTACCAACAAAAATTGATTTAAAAGAAGTTCGTCCTGTTGATTTAGATGCTATCAGAGTAAATGAGGCGTTGAAGGGAAATGGCCTCCACTTTAGGTGGAATACAATTTCATCACTTTGCGCCTCCTTAAATTCAGGTAAAAATGTAATCTTAGTTGGCCCTCCGGGGTGTGGCAAAACAGAATTAGCCGTCGAAATAGCTAAATTTGGAATGAAAAATGAAAAAGATGCGGCGTTATTATGCACGGCATCACCAGCTTGGACGACAGGTGATCTAGTGGGGCGCTATCTTCCAAGCCCTGATGGGCAAGGGCTTGTTTTCGACGAAGGTTTTTTTCTCAAAGCAATTGTTTCTGAAAAATGGCTTATTGTGGATGAGATTAATAGAGCCAATATTGATAGCTGTTTTGGAGAATTATTTTCAATCCTTTCTAATCAAAGCGTTGAATTACCCTTTAAATTTGAAGATAAACCCGTTGGAGTTGTTCCCGCCAAGGATGATATGCGAGAAGGGTATAAGGACTACAAAGTTCCCGCATCATTTCGCATGATTGGGACAATGAATGATGCAGATAGAGGGCAATTAGCGACACTTTCCTTTGCTTTACAACGAAGGTTCAATACGCTTTATATGGACCCGCCTACATCCGATACAGTAAAGAAGATTATTAATAATAAATTTACGAGCTTCAGGGAGGACATTTGGGGGAAAGACGATAAGTATTTAATCGATATGAAGAATCTTTCTAAGAACAAATCTGACATGGAATTTATAAAAGCTAAATACACAACGTTATTTTGTGGTAATGAAGGAAAAGCCGTTAAGGGTTTGGTTTCTGAAAATGTTATTGGTGTATCAATTCTTTTAGATTCAATGAAACTTGGCTTTGAAGGTTTAAGGAATGAAGAGGAGAAACTAAAAGTAGGTGTTGATCAAAAAGATGATAAAAAAATACCGACGAGAGAATTCTTTCATCATTACATGGCATCGTGGGTTGCCAAATCATTGGTTTCTTTGCTTTTTCCTCAGTTAGGTGCTGTTTCTGATGAGAAGTTAGAAATAACTCTAAAAACATTAAGAAGTGTTTTTGACCGTACACCGTTGATCAATTTAGTAGAGATGGGCAATCTGCTTGTTTTAAGTGAAGATCAGGAGTTCAAAACGATTGATAACTTCTTAGGTTTTTATCTGAAAAAACACATTGATGACGAAATGGTTGAAAGGTTTTTCCCCGTTAAGGGTCTATAGTGGCAATGCTTAATAAGCAAATTGCTGAAAAACTATATGAGCAGTCATTTTTGTTTTGCAAAAAAAATGATGCTGATACTTCAGTTTTAGCGGATTTATGGCTAAAGCAGCTTAGTTACATATTAATAGGGCCTAAAGATAATAAAAACATTAATAAAGATGCGCTCATTGCTAACGTTAACAAAATTCTGTCTATTGAAGACTCAGGAATTTTAAAAGCAGTAAGCCTTTTATGTGATTTCCTAGGAAAGTATCACCTGCAAAAATCATCAGGAACGGTGCAACAAGTAGGTTTTCCATCGCGTCATACGGACTGGCCATTAACGTTTCAAAATAAATTAACGGTAGTCCCGTTGGTTTATTTTGAAAAAAAACATCAGCTTTTAGACGATGATTTGCCACTTAGAGCGTTGTTGGGGCTACTAAGGAAAAGGCGCGATTTTCTGAGAGCATCAGGGGCTATTGAAAAAATAAATAAGGCGTTAAAGCCCTATGAATCAAAGCGTTATTCATCTGTTCCGATGACGCTGCAAAACTATAATCGTTTAGTTGGTGCATACCCAGAAATAAAAAATGCGCTTTATTTGTTAAAAAGGATGTGTAATAAAAAAATAAGTTGTGAAACAAAAGATAGAGCTAAAGAAAGCTTGGAGACGCTTTTATTTGAGTTATTTAACACCAAAGCAAATCCTGATTTTGCATTAGAACTGATTAGTCGTTATGCCATTATTAATTCAGCAAGAGAAAGCGGCTGGTTTTATGAAGAGACTCCGTTAGGGCCCGCAGAAGCAAAACTTACTTCTGGTGAGCGACGATGCTTTATTACTAAAGGAGATATTCCTAAGGTAGTAGAAAAATTAGGGTATAGAAGTAAAGGCAAAGGTAAGGCGTTTTACCGTGATAGATTTAGTCAAAAAATGATTGATTGGGGGTTACAGAGTCAAGCTAGTGGAAAACAACCAGACATTGTCTTGGTTTTCTACCAAAAAAAGTGCCTTGCTGAGCAAGTAGAAGACAAAAAGCTTAGATTTGTTTTTGCCGATGCAAAAAATAACCAGAATAAGGAAGGGTTGGATTATATAAGAGAGGCAATTGGTGAGATGTTCAAATATATGTTTTCTTATGGGCATATATTTCGAGGGGATATAGATTTTTCAGACTCAGATTGGTCTTCTTATTTTAGTTTATTTGTTAGTCAGCTTAAACCTAGAACGGATCAGGAATTAAAACAATGCGCCGTTGATATTATTGCGTTAGATAACCTAACAGAGGATACCAAGGAATGGTGGCTGAAGGTCTCTTCACCAAGAATTGAAAAACATCAAGAAAAGGCACTTGTTAAAATAATTTTTTAAAATTGGGGATATATAGGGCGCAGAACTATTGAAAGTAAAAAGCCTGGTATTTTTCAAGTTGGTTGTCACCTAATATTCCCTAAACGTCATAAACGCGGCGTCAATCGTCGCATTAATGCATTATTCTAGCCCTGCGCTGATTTGAATCATCAACTTGCAAGCGCACAATAAATTTTGCTAAAGCGTTGGGGTAACAGAGTTTCTCTAGCCAAACAGGAGGAGTCTATGATGTTGAATGCCCTACTTAATGAGAAGCCTACAATGCTGCAAGTTCTCATCCATCAGAAATTGTTAAAAGTTGATCTTAAAGAGTTATCTCATTCGTTGGGGTATAGAGGTAGCGACAAATTTAAGAAGCGCTTAATCGCGATGTTTAGTAATGAGTACTTTGGGTTAGACAGCAGTTACTACGATTTCCAGTTCAGCTCAGAAGAGTTTGTGCGCCAGTTGTGTAACGACCTTAATATACCCAGCTTATTGGTTGATAAAGTTCTTGATGAAATTAAAGCCGAGCTTGAAAAACAAAAGCATGCGTTTAAGCAGTTTATCTTTATCGATACCGATTTTAAGCGTAAATCCGAACCTATATTTGTATTAGCAGGAATGCAAAACCGGCGTTACCTCACAATTGATGACGCAGTAGCCCTTAAGCCTCTGGATAAGCAGCTATACGATGTTCAGGAAATAGTGACGGCACATTATCAGACGAACCCCATTTTAGACCTGTGGGGGGAAGTTAAACGCTATGCGTATTTTTACCAGACAGACTATATAGTGGTGTTCTCAGTTACCGGTGAGATATTAGATGTAACCAATGATTACCCTCTCTCTGTGGCTACATTGAAGCTATAAAGTCAGAAGCGGTTTTATTGGGTAAGCAATAGTGATTCCGAACAACGGTTAAGTGTTGCAAGGTGGCCCGCACCTTTTCCCAAAGTTATGCTGTATCTAATAGCAGGCAGTTTTTGTCAAAAAATAAAGTTTCGCCATAGTTGCGATAATATTTAAAGCCTTTTTCTCCCGATGCCCATTGATCAGGGGAGTTGTTTTTTACTTTTTCCCTAAACTCTAAAAACAGCTTACAGACAACTTTTATCTCTTCGTTATAGCTTAAACTGTTGATGTTTTCAGGGAGCTTTAAGTTTAAGTGCATTAATGAAAGCAGTAGGCTTGGCTTGGATATTGGTATCACCTTAAGTTGGGGCTTGAAGATTTTTCGATATTCATCATGCCTTTTATTAATAATAGTTTGAGCGGCAGCATTGAACTGATCTTTTTGTATGCCGGTGTTTTGTAAGATACGTAACGCAAAATCATCTTCTGGCGACCTGATATTAATGAAAAAATCGTCTAACCGCCTTAATCCCTTGTTTGTATTGGTATAGCCCAGTTTTTTAATTAACACATTCCGAGACAGGTTGTTTTTTGATAAGTATTGCTGAATTAATTGTTGTAGTGGGTTCATTTTGTTCTCCAATCCTCTAAAAATTAGCATGGTGCTTTAATTGTTAAGGGCACAATTAAAGCGCTTTAGAACGATTTATGAACTGCTGTGCCGATTTCACAATCTCTCCAAAGATTACTTATAATGAACCGTTAATGCGACACTTTGGGTCGCTTTAAAGCAAACGCACCATAAAACCCATCTAACAAATCACGGCTGAGTCCGGCATTCTTTTTCTAAACTTCAAGCTGGAATCAGTATGGATAAATGCTTACCTGGTGGCGGTAGAAAGAAGTGCCATTATTGATTGGTTTAAAATGCTTCCTGTTTATATTGAAACTGATGGCACTCGTGTGATCCATGCGTCATGGAATGAAAAGTGTTGGTTTTACCTAGCGCCGTTATTAAATGACAAGCTGTGCTTATTGAATAAGAGTAACTACACAATGTAGCAAGCAAGGGAGTGATGCGTGTTCAGCCAATGAAACGTTGCCTAAAGGGCCCGAGGCGCAACTGCCTTGGTGGCTTATTGGGTTAGCAATAGTGAATCAAAAGAACAGTTCTGCTACAGGTGGTAAAATCCCAACTAAACAAACGATTTTAAAAGAGTTTTTATGAACAGCACCGAGTTAACCAATCAATTTCTAATCTATCAAGCCAGCAATGGCGATGTAAAACTAGATGTGCGCTTGCAAGATGAAACAATCTGGCTAACGATCAACCAAATGGCTGACTTGTTTGGGGTTGATAAATCAGGCATTAGCAGGCATTTAAAAAACATCTTTGAAAGTAATGAGTTGCTACGGGATGCAACTGTTGCAAATTTTGCAACAGTTCAGACCGAGGGTAATCGACGTATTAACCGTGAGTTGGAACACTTTAATTTGGATGCCATTATTTCAGTGGGTTATAGGGTTAATAGTGTACTAGGCACACAGTTTCGTATTTGGGCCACTAAGCGGCTTAATGAGTACATTGTAAAAGGCTTTACGATGGATGATGCCCGTTTGAAAGAGGCTGGTAATTCACGTTATTTTGAAGAGCTACTGGCACGCATTCGTGATATCCGCTCATCAGAAAAAGTCTTTTGGCGTAAGGTGCTGGATATTTATGCTACCAGTTCTGACTACGACCCAAAATCTGATTATTCTTTACAGTTCTTTAAACAAATTCAAAACAAAATGCACTGGGCTGCGCATGGTCATACCGCTGCTGAGTTGATTTATCAACGTGCTGATGCAAGCCAAGAAAATATGGGTGTTACCAACTATTCAGGTAATAAGCTGCTTAAACGCGATATTGAAGTGGCTAAGAACTATCTGAAAGAGGATGAACTGATTATTCTCAATCGCATGGTAACGGCTTATCTTGAAATGGCTGAACTACAGGCAATGAGCCAAGTTGCTATGAATATGAGTGACTGGATAGAAAGGCTAGATCAATTCTTAACCATGACAGGCAGAGAGCTCTTAACGAATGCGGGGACAGTAAGCCATCAATCGGCGGTAGAAAAAGCACATGTCGAATACCACTCATTCAAGCAAAAGCAGCTAGAAAAACCAAGTGAAGTTGAAAAGCACTTTATAGAAGCAGAGCAGCAGCTCAAACAGCTTGAAGATTTAAAAATAAGGGAATAAGGCATAAGGTCAAATTAATTGTAGGCTTGAATTCGACAGTGAAAATATCAATCAAGCAAAGTGACTTTTTAGTTCACGCTAAAACACTGAGTCGGTGTTTACTTTCGCCGAAATGCGCAATTAACATTCCCTAAAGTTTTAGATTGCCGCATGAAACCCGATTTCACGTGAAGAATTCTGCTCTTGCTTGAATTGTGATTCTCGCTCTAAACCATCAATAAGTTCTTGTTCTGTTAACGCACCTTTGGCTAAACGGTGCTGCCTCAACACATTGGCAAAATCCCCCGGTGTTAAGTTGCTGAGTTTTGAAAGTTCATTACGTAAGCTTTTATGTTGTTTGCACTGCTCTTTATTCCAATTCATTAAAGAGCAGAATAAGCGC
>Ga0209826_1002692_pt1 | contig 11497 bp, 4 predicted proteins | sample GOMGulsemesocosm_5_FD_184637 | JGI IMG/M metagenome (GOLD analysis project Ga0209826, IMG submission 184637) | Methane-oxidizing microbial communities from mesocosms in the Gulf of Mexico - GOM15C Gulf of Mexico (SPAdes) (version 2) | ecosystem: Environmental > Aquatic > Marine > Cold seeps...
GGTCTATCAGCAACTGCTGTCCGGCAGTTTCAACCCCAAAGCCGGCTATATCGTATCCCTGTGGGATTGACGTTTTCCCACAGGGATAATCTTCACAATAAATTAATGAGCGCGATTCAATCACACTCAACAGGGTTTATTCTGTGCAGGTATAGCGCTGAAGACTTTCTACTCACCAACGTTAGCTAGGCTTTCGGTCTGTGGAGCCCCCTGTGTGCGGGGGCAGTGCCAAGTTCGACCGCAACGCGCTTGACGCATAAGTGTCAGGTCAACAGTTTACCCTCCGGGCACAAGCAAGTCTGTGAGGGCCTTTATGCCTTTTGGGTACACCATATTAGAACCGCATCCTAGAGGCGGGGCTGCGAGTTTTTATGTCTGGGGTTTCGCAGGAGCACTCTTGGCAGTGCCCAAGTTGTGACCAGGTCCCGCCGCCGACCACGACTGACCGCGAGAACACTGTCTAACAGAACACCTTTGGCCTCCCCTACCTTGATCTGCCTTTTCTGCAAATAACCCAGCAGAGTCACTCTCCGTCGGCCCACTGCTTTCTACAGGCAATAAAAAGCCCCGAACAATGTCGAGGCTAAAGAGGAATCATGGGGAGAGAGTCATGATATCTGCTTACTATGACTGGCGGTTTGGTGTTTAGTTCCGAAAACATTTAACTTTAAAAGCTTATCCCCTAGATTGAGGGGGATAAGCAGTGGCCCGTACAGGAGCCAACTCGCCATAAAGCACTTTCGACAGATTTACGTCGCTATCAGACCAGCCACAGTGAATCCACCAGCGCCTGATCTTCCAGCACACCGGTCAAGGTCAACTCATCAGAGAATGCGTAGTCGATGACATCTTCTGCGGCCTCAACGGTAGCCACATCACTGGTCACTAATGCCAACAACTCCGAAATGCCTTCGTCAAAGCCTTCCTCGGGATTCAGCATGGTTTGCTCTGCGTAGTACATAGAGATGTCATGCTTGTTGATCAACAGCGCTTTATCATCAGCGCCACCCGTTGGAGCGTATGCCCCGTTGATGACCGTCAGAATAAAGGAATCCCGCGCCATGCCTCGATCAAGTTCACCGAGCCAATAGTCGAAGCCGCCCTGGTCAGGAGTACGATTGAAAAGGTTGGCGTAGATGGCCTCAATGAACTCGCCATTAGTAGATCCTTCGGGGTAGGTACTTTGGTATTCAGCTTGATCGGAAAAACTCTTCGCGGCCTGCTCAAAGGTCAGAGAGCCCGTGTAGACCTCACCGAACCAGTAGGTCAGTCCCTGTGCATCTGGTGCGCGGCCAAAGTAGGCGATATAGAGATCACTGAGCTTGTCCAGCTGCTCGGATACGCTGGAGTTCTGCTCTCCACCCACTCCGTCAGGGTCAACCAGATCTGCCAGCAGTACATCCACCTTGTAGGCATCGTTGCCCATGCCGTAACCAAAACCCATATATTCAATACCGATGAGTCTGTCGTCACCCTCCTCCCCAGACATCACATCACCTACGTATACATATTGGCTCGGCAGGTAACTGGCAAGAAAGGTATCAACCCCCTCGCCTCCAGTGACCCTTTCGCTAGCCGCGCTGCCATTTAGATGATCGTCCGCCGGTGAGCCAGTTACAGCGGGCGGAATGAGCCTCGACGCACTTAGCTGGGCCTCCTCTTGCCCAAAGCCATCCACGAAGGAGACTTGCACGCTGATGCTAGCAGCAACATCCTCTTGGGTAAGCAGGTAATCCACAGCATTGGCGTCACTGATGGCTTCTCCATTGCGCAGCCACTGGTAGCTAAAGGCAGCCAAGCCGTCTTCATCCACAATGGCGCTGGTATCTGCAGACAGCAGTGCCCCTTCGATGGCCGTGCCGGTGATGACGGGGTTGCCCGTGGGCTCACTGTTGATATTGGCGACAGTCTCGGTGCTTCCACTGATGAGGCTTTCCTCTAGCCCAGAGCCATCTACGTAGAAGACTTGCACGCTGATGCTAGCAGCAACATCCTCTTGGGTAAGCAGGTAATCCACAGCATTGGCGTCACTGATGGCTTCACCATTGCGCAACCACTGGTAACTGAAGGCACCCAAGCCATTCTCATCCACAATGGCGCTGACATCAGCCGACAGTACCGCCCCTTCGATGGTCGTGCCGGTGATGACTGGGTTACCCGTGGGTTCGCTGTTGATGATGAAATAGTCCAGCGTCAGTGTCTCTGGGGTAACCGCCTCACCTTCGATGGTCAGCACAGAGCCATCAGCGAAGGTTAAGACAGAGCTTCCCAATTCTGCGCTGGCGATGGCGGCCAATGCATCCGCGCGCTCTATAGCACTCAAATCGACCAGATCGCCACCCACACCATTCACGCCTAGCTCAAAGGAGATGATCTTGGTATTCGTTGATGGATCAATAGAGAAGACATCTTCACCCGGCGTCCCGAGTTGCAACTCGACAGGCGAGCCTTCTTGTATCGCTGTTGTCGGCTCACTTTGGAGGAATGTAACACCACCAAGATCATCTATGACACTCGCCTCGACAGTGATCGTTGCACCAATATCAGCGACGGTGAGTATGTACAAATCGCCAGCGTCGTTCGAACTTTGAACCTCCACACCGTCGCGCCGCCAAACCAGCGCGTCAGCAACCACGGTGTCGTCCAAGCCTTCCAGGTCACTGAGCTGGCTGGTATCGGCACGCAAGATATTGCCGGTCGTGGCCGCACCTTCAATCACAATTTGGCCAGTGGTCGGATCATCGACGGCGCTCACGTTAAACTCAATCTGCGCGCTGCTGGTGCGCCCTTGCGCATCGACGATGGTGTACTCCGCCACCGCCAAAAGGCTACCGAACTGATTGGCCTCTGGGGTGTAGGTCAAAAAGCCGGGGGGGTTTTCAACCAGCGTGCCGCTGTCTGGCTGGGTAAACGACTGCAGCGTGAAGGTATCGCCTTCCGCGTCGGTATCGCCCTCGAGCGGCGAGAAGGTAATGCTGGAATCTTCTTGCAGTGTGATGCTATTTGTGACGGCCACGGGTGCGTCATTGCGCTCGACAGTGACGTTGACGGTAGCGGTAGCGGTGGCACCTGACGTATCCGTGATGGTGTATGCAAAACTGTCCGCCCCATAAAAGCCGGCATCGGGCGAATAGGTGACCGTCTGATCTGCGTTCAGCACTGCCGTACCTGACTGAGCGTCGGTCACAGAGAGGGTCGTAAGAGTGTCGCCTGCATCGGCGTCCTCATCGTTCAAACGTGGGTCAAAGGTTTGCGGCAAACCCTGCACAACCACCAGCTCGTCATCTTGCGCTAGCGGAGCGTCGTTCAGCGCCGCAATGGTCACCGTCACAGTGGCCGTTGAAGTCCGACCAACGGCATCAACTATGGTGTAGGTGAAGCTATCCATGCCGCTGGCCTGAGCTAACGGCGCATAACGCAATAGCCCCCCACCCAGATCGATAAGCGTGCCCAGCTCTGGACTCGTGACACCCAAGAGAGAGTAGCCAACAGCGTCTATATCACGGTCGTTTGCAAATACATCGATATCAAACGAGATGTCCTCATCGGTTTGCGCCTGATCGTCTTGCGCCACAGGCGCATCCCTTTGGCCACCCAGTGCGATGTATTCTGCATCCGCATAGGTCAATGTGGTATCGGTGAATTCTAAAAAATCGATATCATCGGCGACAAAATCTTGGGACAGAACCGTCTCATTTTCACCGACAATCACGTTTAACCCGCCAGTGCTTAGCTCGAAGACAATGCCCGTGCTAGCGAATTCGAAGACAGCGGTATCGCTGCCGCCGCCGCCGCTGACACGGTCGCTGCCCGCGCCAAGTGTCAGTCGGTTGTCGAGGCTGCTGCCCACCAATACATCAGCAAAGGCGGAGCCAATCAGATTCTCGATACCCACCAGCGTGTCTCCCTCAGCGTCGCCGCCCTGGAACACAAGGTTGGTTAAATCCAGGGTGACCGCCTGCTCTGAATACTGATATCCGGCCGTATCAATGCCGGCGCCGCCATCAATAAAGTCAGCACCCGTGCCACCATAAAAGAAGGTGTCTTGCGCGTTACCAACAATGTTGTCGTCACCCTTACCGCCGACAATCTGTTCGATATTGCTAAAAATATCGCTCGAAGCGACGTAGTTTTGGATAGCCGTGACTTCCTGCTCGGCCAGCAAGCCCACATCGGGCAGGAAAGCCACGTCAATCAGATCGGCTGCACTTTCGGCAAAGATAGGGTTGAGCTTCCAGATCCGCTCCGGCGTGATCGGGTCCCTTTGACTGTAAACGTCATCACTGGGGTCGTCGGTGCCCCAATCAAAAAACGCATAGGTATAACGAACTTCGTTTGTTCCGGACTGAACGCTGTCTCCAGGCTCACCGGTCGGTCCGACAACATCCGTCAGAGAGTCCGTCCAAACATAGGCATCAACCGGGGTCAGGCTGTCGACAGAGCCGGTGGCGTGACCGCTGCGAGTGCCCACCCCGGCCATGACAATAGTGACGCCATAGGTTAGTGATGAGTAATCGAGGGTGTCGAAACCTGTGCCACCATCGATGGTATTGGTGCCCGCACCACCACTGAGAAAATCATCGCCCGCACCGCCAAGCAGCGTATCGTCACCGCGCGAACCCAGCAGCACATCGTTGCCGCCGCGACCATCGAGCAAATCATCGCCGGCATTGCCCCCTAAAAAGTTATCGCCATCATCGCCATAGAACTGATCGTCACCCACACCACCGGACAGGTTCTCGATTCCAACCAGCGTATCCAGGCCCGCCTCGCCGGTTTGTAAATCGGCGATTACCCCGCCGGTGTCATTGGTCAGCCTATTCGGCCCACCCTTGGGATCAACCTGATAGAGGTTCCAGCTGACGGTATCCGTACCCTCGCCGCCATCAAGAAGGTCGGCGCCATTGCCACCGTGCAGCAAATCATTGCCTAGACCGCCAAACAGTTGGTCGTCGCCGTCACCACCATACAACTGATCGCTGCCGCCCATGCCATAGATGACGTCTGCACCGTGCCAACCGAGCAGCTCGTTTTGGGCTTCGTCGCCGCTGATAATATCGTCAAACTGAGAGCCGGTGACGTTGATGATGCCGCCAACCAGGATGTCTCCTGTGGCGTAGCCGCGGTCGAGTGTCAGGGTGGTTAAATCAACGCTGACCGCCGCAGTACTGACCTCGTAGGTCAAGAGGTCAATGCCTTCGCCGCCGTCAATCTGTTCCTGAAAATCTCCTGCGACAAATGTGTCATTGCCGCTGCCGCCATTGAGGATCGTGCGCTTGTCCGCATCAAAAAAGTTCTGCGAATCATCATTGCCATAGGTGTCATTGAAGGTGCCCAGCACATCATGGCCATCGCCACCTTCAATAATCGCGGCAAAGCGCTGTGATGCGAAAAGCACGTCGTCTCCGCCCTGGCCGTCGATGGTCACTGAGCCATCGAAGTTGCCACCGGAAATAATGTCACGGTGTTGGGAGCCAATGATTTTTTCAAACCCGCCAAAACCCGTTGTACTACCGCCCGGATTTGAAGTGTTCGGGTCAGCGACAAACAATTCTTGGTTAACGCCGGGATAGACCTCACCGGGTAGCGTCACACCCGGCAGTTTGGGCACCACGCCATCGACGCCAAGTGTCGGCTGAATAAAGCGCGGATCTTCATCATAGAGCGCACTCAGCGGCGCTTTGCCTGTTAACCTGCCGTTCTGGGCGCCAGGGTTCATATACATATGCCAGGAATAATCACTCTGGCTGAAATCGAGCGTATCTATGCCCGGCAGGACTCTTTGATAGGTATCGTCACCAAACAGCAAGTCACCATCGACATTGTTATCACCCCAAACACGAACCGTATCGCTATCGACCCCGCCAAAGAAGGTATCTTTAGCACTGGAGTCGCTGATGAACAGATCGTCGCCTTGACCACCGTAAATCTGGTTTACCGTGTCGCCATGGCCGGTATAAATGACATCGTCTCCGGCGTTGGCAAAGATATCCTGATCGAAACCCGCGGCGCTGTAGATGACATCGTGCCCGTTCGAGCCGACGATCCTTTCAATGCCTTCAAGGTAGTCGACGCCGTAGGGATCCCCGTCAAGATCGTTGGCGCTGTATTTTGAAATCCACTGTTCACCGGGAACAATGGTTGGCGCAATGATAATAGAGCCAGGCAGGTCTTGGGCATTACCGCCATCAGACTCATCCGCAAAATCGACGAAACCGACATCGATAGTCCACATGTCTGTATCGGCTAAAACCGAGTAGAACATCGTGGAATACGCACCGGACAGATCGGTAACATAATCGTCACCCCAACCGCCCACGTAGTCGTTAAGGCCCGTGCCGCCGTCTAGGTAGTCGTCGCCATAATCGCCGATAAGAATGTCATCGCCGCCTCCCCCGAGCAGTATGTCATCGCCATACAACCCGCGAATCTGATCGTTGCCGTCACCGCCATTAATCTTGTTAATCTCTGATGAGCCAATTAAAACGTCCTGAAATTGACTCCCCTGTATGTTCTCTATGCCGTAAACCTGACCGACCTGATAGGTCAAACCGGCCACGGTGCGGCCAGAAGGGTCCGCGTGTATCTCGATCGATGTCGGCCTAAGAAAGTCACCAGCCCCCAGGTAGACGTTGAGCCCAAATTCACTTTTGCTGTAATCGACGGTGTCGTTGCCGCCTTCGTCGTAGATGGTGTCTCGATCACCGCTGCGCGGACCGGGGATGTAGATGTCATTGCCCAGTCCGCCCTGCAGAACATCGCCTAGGCTATTCTGTAATGCTTCGGTTAATGGGTCGTTGCTGCCACTGCTCAACTGATCGTTGCCCGCCCCGGTCACCAGAAAATCCAGACCCAGGTCGCCAAAAATATAATCGATACCGTCCGATGTAAACAGCTGCCAGCCGTCAACATAAACGTTTGAAGATGTCAGGGTAACCACCGCCAGCTCACCAGCGCCACTGCGGGTGTGGATGTAGGTATCGATCTCTGACAGGTTGAGCACGTCATCATCAAAGACGAGAAATTCAATGCCGCGCAACTCATCGGTGCCCAGATTAACGCGGTCAGAGATTCCCTCAATGGAGGTGTCGTCGCGATAATCCGTGATGTACCAGTTGCCGCTGAGCTCGCCATTTTCGCGAATACTGACCAAACCATAATCATTGATGGAACCGGTATAGAGCGCTATGTCCGGGGCGTCACTGGGGTTGTCGCCGCCATCGAGCAGATCGTTGCCACCCCCGCCGATCAATATATCCATGCCCGAGTTGCCACGCAGTATGTCGTCGTACTCAGAGCCAAACACCACATCGTCGCCGCCCAGGGCGTCAACATTCAGGCCGCCGACCGCCGTTATGGATCCAAAAAGAACGTCATCGCCATCTGTGGCCTTGTCGAATTCCTCGGGAAATTCAACGTCCACCTTATTTCGCAAATCGTTGTAGGGCGCCAGGATGTACTGCTCGTAGAATTCGGTCATGTCCTCCAAGAATATTCGTTCGAGCTCATTGGCTACGCCGTCTAACGCCCCCGCGTCTGGCAGGATTGACAGCAGCTCACTGGCGACATCCTCGATCAGGTCATTAATCCCCGTGGCTTCGACCACCGTTTCCAGGGCCCATTCCAAGGGCGCCAAAAACCAGCCAAAGATAGAATCCAGGGCGTCCAAGACCGGTTCCAGGGCGCTGTAAATTTTCTGGATGGGGTCGAAGAAGGGCGATAAGGTAGCGGAAACATCCCCAATCAGCGCGGCGAACTCCTCGATCGTTTCGAATAGGGGGTTGTTGGCGAACGAACCCAGCCCCTCAACAGCGCTTTGCAGGCCCTGAAAATCAACACCGTACTCAGCGATTCGAAAAGACATGCTCGCCGCTTCGTCTTGCGCTATGGCCATGCGCAGCAAAATTTTCTGTTGCGCGTCGCCAGAGCTTCCGTATAGGGGGATGCCTGTCTCGATCTGGGAGCTGGCCTCTGCCAAGTGCTGGCCGGCAACGGCGAGCTTGCGTGAGTAGACATCCGCAGAAATACCCGTTACAAGGCTAAATTTCCCAATCTCACCCAGCGTTTCACGCATCGGCTCGACAACCTTGCCAATCTTTTGTTGGGTCTCTGACAAGTTGCCAATTTGATTTTTGGTGAGGGTCGCCCACTTTTCGAGCCCGTTCGCCAGAGGTTTCAGCGCTTTGGCGAGTGGCCCAACAATGGGCTTGCCGTCCAGCCAGTCGGCGGCGTTGGCCACGACTTTGATCTTCGCCTCAAGGTCCGTCAGCTTTTTCTTCAGGCTGTCGTCGGTTTTCCCGTAGAGCGTCAGCGGATAGAGCGCGTCCTTACCAATACCCGCCACATCAGAGACCGTATAGAGGCCACTGGCTAGATCCCGAAATTGCACCGCTGCTTTTGAGCGAACATCATCGGGAAGTAAATGGAGAGTGGGGTCTTGAGGGAGCACGGTGAATATTCCTTATTCATCTGTAGAAGAGAGCCTAGGTAGCTCTGACTGTACGCAATTCAAGCTAAATATTGGCTATTAAGAACTATCGCCAAAGGTATATCGCCAAGTGCGGCAGGTCGGGCTGATTCTGAATTTTCCAGGCTGGAAATAAAGCTGTGCAGAAGTTTATCATCGTTGTCAGCAATAACTAAAGATAAGCAGCAGGCACACTTGAATTAATGCCTGAAGTAAATAGTCTGATGAAATAGAAGAAACCCCTCGATTAAAAAATCAAGACATCCAAACTTGATCTAATCAACCGCCCCGAAACTCTGCCCAACGGCCAGCGGAGCACTGCCCCCTCTCGATTTATAAGACAGAGTCGCACCGACGCCACTCCCTTGAACATCCACCTGCATATCACGACCAATCCTGCTGGCAGTTTCTTTTCGAAGGAGTGGAACTTCCTAGAGGACATACTCAGTACCATTATCGCGAACGACTCCGACAAGCCCTTCAAGGTCATCATCTTCAAACATCTCTACCAAACCAAGAGTGCCAACAATCATGGTTTCTTGGCTGCAGCCCTGAAAAGGTACTCCTGCCTGTGGATAGGGCGGTCATGCCCCACACACTGGGCGACACCTAGCCCTTCCTAAAAACCATACAAAACTCATCAAGGGCAAGATCGATATTGAGGGCATCTAGAAGCGGAAGGAGCGATCAAGGAAACTAGGCGAGCTGAGATGATCAAGCAAATGAAGGAGGCTCATAAGACCAGCAACAAGAAGTAACCCTCCCGAGCGCTCAGCTCATTCACCACCTTTCATTTCATAAAAGGCCCTTTAGGGAAATGCAATATTCCACAGCTATAGCCAACAAGGTATAGCTGGTCTTTCTGCGCCCCTGAACAAGAGGGTCCTAGTGGCATTACGTGAGCTGAGAAAAGCGCAAGACGAAGACGATCTATCCATCAACAAAAAACGGGGCAACGATATGTGAATATAGACAAAGCTTGATATCGAATTCGGGAAGCTGTGGCACGCCTAAGTAGAGAAGCCCTCAAGCTCAATAGCACTGCCGCGCAGAAAACCTTTAGAAACACGTTTAAACAGTACGCCAGCATGAAGGTCAGGGCAGGCGAACTGAATATTTAGGGTCTTCTCAGTTAAGCGTACCCGCAACGCTTCGCTACTCTCCAATACATGTTTTAAACGCCTGTAGAAATCCGCATTCAACACGGCAACAAAGACTGTGCGTTGCTTGTCTCCTTTTACCACCACATAGGAGACAGAAAGCAGGGCGTCAAAGCTGGCCAACCCTGCAATATCCACCTTATTCGCCACCTTAAGGTCATTGCCTTGAAGCTTGAGGCTTGGAATAAGCCCCGGCATGGCTTTTACCATGGTATCAATCACTCGCTTCGCTAGGCGATCATACCGTTCATCCTGAGCTTTTAACTCCGCAGCACTCAATGCTGAGGGTTTCTCTGTTTCTGCAGAATTTAACTTGGTGTCATCACTTGTCATTGTTCTTATTCTCTTGGAGGGGCTAGGTATATACACCATTATTGTGACAGCTCTCGATAGCGAACTGACCCACGATAGATACAGTCACCCTTTATTAACGACAGTAATTGCAGGTTCTTTACATAAGAAGTTTATGGCATTAATACGTTAATGTCGCCTTTTCATATATTGTGACTCACATCTGAAGAGCATAACTTGATGAAATAAAGAAGTAGATGGGCACCTCTGAAGATAGATCTATTAATAGTGACCGAGGCCGAGCTCAAGCTGAACTCGCCATAACCGCCTCTGTCTCGTCGCCCGGCGCCCCATTCGGCTCCGCCAACAGGTAGGCGTCGAGACCCGCCTGACGCATCAAATAAGTTGCCAGCTCGCCACGGCGGCCACACTCAGGGGTGATCATATAGCGCTGCTCTGGGTCCAACTGTTGCATGCGCTTGCGCAGAGATGCGAGCGGGTAGTTGACGCTGGCCTCGCGGTGGCCGTGTTTGTATTCCGGCGGCAGCCTCACATCGACCCACTGTACTGGCGCTAGGCCAGAAGCTTGCCCCAGCGCCGATTCGGCCAGGGTTTTCACCAGTGCGGGGCGCAATACCTCGTCAAAGGCCGGTGCATCCAGCCAACCCAGCAGCCCATCCTCGAGCATGCGAACAGTGGCGTTACAGGGAGTTTGCGCCACCAGAGATTCATCACCAAAGTAATCCCCTACGCCCAGATCAATAGGCGATCTCAGCCCCCCACCTAGACCGCAACTGACCTGCGCCAGCCCCTTCTTGAGCAGATAAAACCCATCACCCGGGCTGCCCTCCTTGACAATCAACTCCCCAGCCTCAACCTCTCGATCCTGTAGACGGCTGAACAACTCGTGCAGCGCCTTGGGCTCCAAGTGAGCCGCTAGGGGAGTTTGCAGAAAAACCTCGGTCCAATCACCCTGCAAATCATCATCCACCAAACCATCACCAACCGACATCTCCGTACCCGTATCCAAGTGCACCACATCCAGCGATTGGGTCTGGGATAATGTAAGCAGTTCATCGACATAACCACGACTCACTGCCAGCAACCCACAGGACGACAGCGCACGGATACTGCCGCCGTGTTCAGTGATTAAGTCTTCGAGTGGATTGAGGCACCAATTCTCCTGCTCCGAGTATTCCATGGTCATGCGATCGGCGAACGAAATCCGCCTCTCGATGCAGCCGCTGAGCAGGTAGTGATAGAGCTTACTGGCTGTGGGCTGGCTCTTGATCAGAGAATCTTTGGCTTCATGCTCGGTGCGCAGCGCCTTCTCCTGCAGTTGCGTCAGGTATTGAGCAGAAATCAACGACAGGGGGTAGAGGCGCCCGAGCAGCGCAGCGAATTCGGCCTGGTTACTCATCACCGCAGGCCTCATCGTAATCAGTACAACAGCAGTCATAACGACAGCAACAAGAGCCACAGTCGCCACCAACAGAGCACTCGACGTCCGCTGCACGTATAAGGCAATAACAGTGAGAGGCAGGAGCCACCAAAAAGCAGCCAAGGGGGAGAAACAGCA
>Ga0209826_1002694_pt1 | contig 11493 bp, 8 predicted proteins | sample GOMGulsemesocosm_5_FD_184637 | JGI IMG/M metagenome (GOLD analysis project Ga0209826, IMG submission 184637) | Methane-oxidizing microbial communities from mesocosms in the Gulf of Mexico - GOM15C Gulf of Mexico (SPAdes) (version 2) | ecosystem: Environmental > Aquatic > Marine > Cold seeps...
CAACCCAGTAGCGATGGATGAAGGTTTACGCTTCGCTATTCGTGAAGGTGGTCGTACTGTAGGTGCAGGTGTTGTATCTAAAATAATGGATTAATTAACATTTCCTTGCAGCTAACCTTGTGTTAACGGCATTGCGGATACTCATTGACTAACGTCAACTCCGTGTCCGCGCTTTGTTAACTCATCGGTTATCAAGCAAAGAAAGTGTTAATGATTTATAGAAGAAGGTCGCTTATGCGACCTTTTTGTTTTCTAATGCTTAAAACCTTAAGTTCGGAACTATTTATGAAATAGTCCTTGAGTAAAGTGTTAGTCTGAGTATAATAGCGCCTCACTTCTCGAGTATCTCTTAATTTCCAAAAAATAACTAAGATTAACCTGATAAGTGTAACTGTTACTTTAGTCATATAGGCGATAAGTAATCTGAAAATCTAGGGGTGTAGTTCCAATTGGTAGAACAGCGGTCTCCAAAACCGATGGTTGGGAGTTCGAGTCTCTCCACCCCTGCCATATTATGTGAGCTTTTGTTAGAGCATAAAGTTTAAACTAAATTTCCATGATGAAATTGTAGTATTTTACGTTTAATCGATAATTACGGAATAGATATATGAATGCAAGTACAGAAAACCAACCAAGCGGTTCTCTAGATGTAGTAAAGTGGGGAATTGTTTCTTTACTTTTAATCGCCTCTGTTGGTGGTAACTATGTTTATGGTGAAGAGTCAGTTTTAATTCGAGCTGTTGCTATTGTTATTGCTGTTGGTATTGCGGGTTTAGTTGCCATGCAAACTGAAAAAGGGCGTACTGCTGTAACATTTGCTAAAGAATCAAGAACTGAAGCGCGAAAAGTTGTTTGGCCGACTCGCCAAGAAGCAGTGCAAACTACAGGTATTGTGTTAGTTGTGACATTATTGATGTCATTTCTACTTTGGGGGTTAGATTCAATTCTATTTTGGGTAGTCGGTTTAATTACAGGTATGCAGGTATAACTATGTCAGATGATAACGTATCAATCGATGATTCAACACAAGATGAGATTGTTGAAGAAAAGATAGTAAATCAAAATCCTAAATTAAGATGGTATGTTGTTCAGGCATTCTCAGGCTATGAAGGACGTGTACAGAAAACATTAGTAGAACATATTGAAATCCAAGGTTTACAAGAAAAGTTTGGTGAAATATTGGTGCCAACGGAAGAAGTTGTGGAAATGCGTGCAGGACAAAAGCGCAAAAGCTCGCGTAAATTTTTCCCTGGGTATGTACTCGTTCATATGGAATTAGATGATGAGTCTTGGCATTTGGTTAAAAGTGTTCCGCGTGTTCTAGGGTTTATTGGTGGAACTAAAGAACGTCCAGCACCTATTACACAAAAAGAAGCTGATCGTATATTGCAACGTTTAGAAGATACAGACAAGCCTAAGCCTAAAACATTGTTTGAACCAGGTGAAGTTGTTCGTGTTGTTGATGGGCCTTTTGCTGACTTCAATGGTGTTGTTGAAGAACTTGATTATGAGAAAAATCGTATCAAAGTATCTGTACTCATTTTTGGTCGTTCAACCCCTGTTGATTTGGAATTTGGACAAGTAGAGAAAGGTTAGGTTTAATATATACTCGCTCCACCTGAAACGAACATCTTTAGGTGGAATAGGTATGAAAGATAAGTAATACTCAGTGTCATTAATTTAAGGTTAAAGTATTTCAATACTTTGACCTTTTTTTATGTAATAAAACAAAAAGTTCTTGAAACAAACGCATAGATTAATATATAATCCGCTACCGCATATTTATGTGGATATTGAATGCGTTCTATTTTTAGCTTAAGAGGTTAAAAGTAAAGCAATTTTGTAAACAGGGAAGCAAAAAGCACTTAAGTTTAAGTGGTAATTAGCGTTAGACCCAAACAAAAGGTATTTAAAAATGGCTAAAAAAGTCCAAGCTTTAATCAAGCTTCAAGTAGCTGCGGGAGCAGCTAACCCGTCACCACCAGTTGGGCCTGCATTAGGTCAACATGGTGTTAACATCATGGAATTTTGTAAAGCATTTAATGCAAAAACAGATTCTTTGGAAAAAGGCGCACCAGTACCAGTAGTTATTACTGTATACAACGATCGCTCTTTTACTTTCGAAACAAAAACACCACCAGCTTCTTACTTATTAAAGAAAGCAGCGGGTATTAAAAGCGGTTCTGGCCGTCCTAACACTGAAAAAGTAGGAACTGTAACTACAGCCCAACTTGAAGAAATTGTTAAGATGAAAGAACCTGATTTGACTGCTGGTTCTATGGAAGCTGCAGTACGTATCATTGCGGGCTCTGCTCGTTCAATGGGTTTAGTGGTAGAGGACTAATCAATGGCTAAATTATCAAAACGTGCTCGTCTTATCCGTGAAAAAGTAGACGTATTAAAAGAATATGATATCAATGAAGCAGTTGCTTTGTTAAAAGAATTTGCTACAGCAAACTTTCGTGAAAGTGTTGATGTTGCAATAAACTTAGGTATCGATGCTCGTAAATCAGACCAAAATGTTCGTGGCGCATCTGTATTGCCAAATGGCACAGGTCGTGATGTTCGTGTTGCTGTATTTACTCAAGGTGCTAATGCAGAAAAAGCTAAAGAAGCCGGTGCTGATGTAATCGGTATGGACGATTTAGCTGCTGACGTTAAAGCCGGTAAGATGGACTTCGACGTAGTTATTGCTTCCCCTGATGCAATGCGTGTTGTTGGTCAATTAGGTCAGATTTTAGGCCCTCGTGGTTTAATGCCTAACCCAAAAGTTGGCACTGTAACCCCTGATGTAGCTGGTGCAGTTAAAAATGCTAAATCTGGTCAAGTTCGTTACCGTAATGACAAGAATGGAATCATTCATACTACTATTGGTAAGGCTGATTTTGATTCTGCGCACTTGCAAGAAAACCTAGAGTTTTTGTTAGAAGCTTTGAAAAAAGCTAAACCAGCAAATGCTAAAGGTCAATATATTAAAAAGATTTCTCTTTCTACAACAATGGGTGCTGGTGTATCTGTTAACCAAGCAAGTTTAACTCAAGCTTAAGTTTTATTACTTATAGTGAGATTTGCCCTGTAGAGTAAAATCTTTATAAGGACAGAATTGTATATTACAGTGCTTGTTCTTAAATTTTGGTAGGTGTTGTTTTAGCTATTTTATATAATTAAAACAACCCCACATCCAAGACCGTAGGTGCAGGAATAGCTAAGAGTTATTAGTTTTTAGCTATCAGCTTGGAACTAAAGGCTCACAGCTTTATTTTTGCTTAATTTCCTACGTAGATGGTGATTACCCAGATATTTTTTAAATTCTGGTCCTCGCCGTAACGGCCTAGAATACAGTTATGTATTCTAGGGATTGTAAATACCGGTGCTTATATAATATATGCCCGGTGAACCAGGAGTTAAAGCCAATGGCTATCAATCTTGATGACAAAAAAGCAATTGTTGCTGAAGTTCAAGAAGCTGCTAATGGCGCTCAGTCAGCTGTGATCGCGGATGCCCGCGGTGTATCAGTTGGAGCAATTACTGTATTGCGTAAGCAAGCACGTGAAAACGGTGTATGGATGAAGGTTGTCCGTAACACTTTAGCACGTCGTGCAGTAGAAGGAACTGAATTTGAATGTATCTCTGATACTTTCTCAGGACCTTCACTAATTGCATTTTCTAACGAGCACCCAGGTGCCGCAGCGCGAATTTTTGTTGATTTTGCAAAAAGCAATGAAAAATTCGAACTTAAAGCTGCTGCATACGAAGGTAATGCTGTAGACGTAAATATGTTAGCTAAGCTACCAACTTACGACGAAGCAATTGCACGTTTAATGAGCGTAATGAAAGAAGCATCTGCAGGCAAGTTGGCCCGTACGATTGCTGCAATTCGCGATCAGAAAGAACAAGAAGCGGCTTAATAAAGTTAACTTTATTAACAAACCTTTTTGTATTTATAGTTATCCAAACAGTACTTTCAAAGTAAAGGCTGTTTATTAAAAAACAGGAAATTAAATAATGTCTATTTCTAAAGACGATATCCTAAACGCAATTGCTGACATGTCAGTAATGGACGTAGTTGCTTTAGTTGAAGCAATGGAAGAAAAATTTGGCGTATCAGCTTCTGCAGCTGTTGCTGTTGCTAGCGGCGACGCTGGTGGTGCTGCTGCTGAACAAACTGAATTTGATGTTATCATGACTAGCTTCGGTGAGAAGAAAGTTGCGGTAATCAAAGCAGTTCGTGGCGCAACAGGTCTAGGCCTTAAAGAAGCTAAAGGAGCAGTTGAAGCTCTTGGTGCTATCAAAGAAGGCATTGAAAAAGCCGAAGCTGAAGAGCTTGTTAAGCTTCTAGAAGAAGCTGGCGCAACTGTTGAGATGAAATAGTCTGTTTGATAACAGATTATTTGCCTGAAAAGGCAATGGCTGGTGACTTTAACGTCACCGGCCTTTTTGCGCTAAAAAAAATGATATTTTTTAAAAGAACTATCAGTTAATTAGCATTTAGGTTGTTGTTTATATAAAACAATAAAGCCTAGTAACGTTTAGACGTAAATGTTACAGCAATATCCTATCTAAATTGAATTGAAATTCATTAGATAGATTGGCCACCACCAGCAAGCTGAGGAACCCCATGGCTTACTCATACTTTGAGAAGAAGCGAATTAGAAAGGACTTTGGTAAAAGTGCACAAGTAATGGATTATCCATTTTTGTTGTCCATCCAACTCGAATCTTTCCGCAAGTTTATTGATATTGATCCAACAGGTGAAACCGGTCTAGAGGCTGCTTTCCACTCTATTTTTCCAATTAAAGCCTACTCAGGAGCTTCTGAGTTACAGTATGTAAGCTATCGTTTAGGTGAATCTTTATTTGATGTTAAAGAATGTCAAATACGAGGTGTAACTTATTCAGCACCGTTACGCGTTAAATTACGCTTAGTGGTTTATGATAAAGAAGCCCCGGCAGGTACTGTAAAAGATATCAAAGAGCAAGAAGTGTACATGGGTGAAATTCCGTTAATGACGGATAATGGCACCTTTGTAATTAATGGTACAGAGCGTGTTATTGTTTCACAATTACATCGCTCTCCTGGTGTTTTCTTTGACCATGACAAAGGAAAAACGCATTCTTCAGGTAAAGTATTGTATAACGCTCGCGTTATTCCTTACCGTGGTTCGTGGTTAGACTTCGAGTTTGATCCAAAAGATAACTTATTCGTACGTATTGATAGACGCCGTAAATTACCTGCGTCAATCATGTTACGAGCGCTAGAGTTTTCTACAGAAGAAATTTTAGACATTTTTTATGATACAACTAACTTCACGATAAAAGGTGAAAAGTTGGTCATGGACTTGATCCCTGAGCGCCTTCGTGGTGAAACAGCGACATTTGATATAATGTTGAAAAAAGGCGAAGTGCTTGTTGAACAAGGTCGTCGTATTACAGCACGTCATATTCGCGCTCTAACAAAAGCTAAATTAAGTAAACTTGAAGTACCAGCGGAATATATTGTTGGACGTGTTTTATCAAAAGCTTATATCGATAAATCAACAGGCGAAGTTATTGCTGAAGCGAATGCTGAAATTACATTAGAACTATTAGCAGAGCTGACTCAAGCAGGTCATAAAGTATTATCAACTTTATATATGAATGAATTTGATGTTGGTTCATATATTTCAACTACATTACGTGTTGATAGCTCTACAAACAAATTAGAAGCGCTAGTTGAAATTTATCGCATGATGCGTCCTGGTGAGCCACCAACGAAAGATGCTGCAGAAACATTATTTAATAACTTATTCTTCTCTACTGAACGTTATGATTTATCAAAAGTTGGGCGAATGAAGTTTAATCGCCGTGTTGGTAATGCTGATGATGTAGGTAGTGGTATTTTATCTAAAGACGATATCATTTCAGTGATGAGAACATTGATTGATATTCGTGATGGTAAAGGTGAAGTAGATGATATTGATCATTTAGGAAACCGTCGTATACGTTCTGTAGGCGAAATGGCTGAAAACCAATTCCGAGTTGGCTTAGTCCGTGTTGAACGCGCAGTACGTGAACGTTTAAGTCTTGGTGACTTAGATGCGATAATGCCACAAGATTTAATCAATGCGAAGCCAATTTCTGCGGCAGTAAAAGAGTTCTTTGGCTCTTCTCAATTGTCTCAGTTTATGGATCAAAACAACCCGTTGTCAGAAGTTACGCATAAACGTCGTATTTCTGCTTTAGGTCCAGGTGGTCTAACTCGTGAACGTGCTGGTTTTGAAGTGCGTGATGTACATCCAACGCATTATGGTCGTGTATGTCCAATTGAAACGCCAGAGGGGCCAAACATTGGTTTGATCAACTCGCTTTCATGTTATGCACGTACTAATGATTATGGCTTTTTAGAAACGCCATACCGTAAAGTTATTGATTGTAAAGTTACCGATGAAATTCATTATTTATCAGCAATTGAAGAAGGTAACTTTGTTATCGCTCAAGCAAATGCTTTAAAAAATGCTAAGGATAAATTAACAGAAGAACTTGTTAATTGTCGTTATAAAAATGAATTTACCTTAAAAACAAAAGAAGACGTTCAGTATATGGACGTTTCGCCACAGCAAATCATTTCTGTTGCGGCAAGTCTTATTCCGTTCTTAGAACATGATGATGCTAACCGGGCCTTGATGGGGTCAAACATGCAACGTCAAGCTGTTCCAACATTGATAGTGGATAAACCACTGGTTGGTACAGGAATGGAAAAAGTAGTTGCTGTTGATTCAGGTGTTACTGCTGTTGCCAAGCGTGGTGGTGTTATTACCTATGTTGATGCATCACGTATTGTTGTTAAAGTGAATGAAGATGAAATGCATGCTGGTGAAGCAGGTATTGATATCTATAATTTAACCAAATATACGCGTTCAAACCAAAACACATGTATTAACCAACGTCCAGTTTGTCGTATGGGCGAACCTGTTGTGCGTGGTGATGTTTTAGCTGATGGTCCGTCAACTGATATGGGTGAGTTGGCTTTAGGTCAAAACATGCGTATAGCTTTCATGCCGTGGAATGGTTATAACTTTGAAGATTCAATGTTGTTATCAGAACGTGTTGCAATAGATGATAGATTCACAACTATTCATATTCAAGAACTAACGTGTATCGCTCGAGATACCAAGTTAGGATCAGAAGATATTACCTCGGATATTCCGAATGTTGGCGAGTCTGCTTTATCTAAATTAGATGAAGCGGGTGTTGTTTATATTGGCGCTGAAGTAAATGGCGGTGATATTTTGGTTGGTAAAGTAACACCTAAAGGTGAAACTCAACTTACACCAGAAGAAAAACTACTCCGTGCTATTTTCGGTGAAAAAGCTGCTGACGTAAAAGATAGTTCTTTACGCGTACCTAACTCAGTTAAGGGTACTATTATTGATGTTCAAATCTTTACGCGTGATGGTGTTGAAAAAGACGCTAGAGCTAAAGAAATCGAACAAATGCAATTGAAAGAAGTTAAGAAAGATCTTGGTGACGAATTAAGTATCTTAGAAGATGGTGTTTTTGCCCGTACTAAGAAATTATTGTTATCTACTGGCTTAAATGAAGCTGACTTAACTGGCATGTCTCGCGATAAGTGGTTGTTACAGAACTTATCGGATGAAGGACAACAAGCTGAGCTAGAACAAATTGCAGAACAATACGACAATATTAAAGAAGATTTTGATAAGAAATTTGAAGTTAAGCGTCGTAAGATTACACAAGGTGATGATTTACAACCGGGCGTACTTAAAATTGTTAAGGTTTACTTAGCCGTTAAACGTCGTATACAGCCAGGTGATAAAATGGCTGGTCGTCATGGTAACAAGGGTGTAATTTCAAATGTAGTACCTGTTGAAGATATGCCTTATGACAAAGACGGTGTACCAGTAGATATCGTACTAAACCCATTAGGTGTTCCATCTCGTATGAACATCGGTCAAGTTTTAGAAACTCACTTAGGTATGGCGTGTCGCGGTATTGGTGAGAAAATTAACCGTATGTTAGAAGAGCAACGTGAAATACTTAAGCTTCGTGATTTCCTTAAAGATGTCTATAGTGTTGGAGAATCTCGTCAAGAGGTCAATATTGATAGTTTCTCTGATGATGAAGTATTACGTTTAGCCGACAACTTACGTGCAGGTTTGCCTATTGCAACACCCGCATTTGATGGCGCTGCAGAAAAAGAAATTAAAGAGTTATTTAAACTTGCTGATATGCCAGAAAGTGGTCAGTTCGTATTAACGGATGGTCGTACTGGTCGTGAATTTGAACGCCCAGTAACTGTTGGTTATATGTATATGTTGAAACTAAACCATTTAGTTGATGACAAAATGCATGCACGTTCTACAGGTTCTTATAGCTTGGTTACTCAGCAACCACTTGGCGGTAAAGCGCAATTTGGTGGTCAACGTTTTGGTGAGATGGAAGTTTGGGCGTTAGAAGCATACGGCGCCGCTTACACCTTACAGGAAATGTTAACGGTGAAGTCAGATGATGTTGCGGGTCGAACTAAGATGTATAAAAACTTAGTTGACGGTGATCATCGCATGGATCCAGGTATTCCAGAGTCTTTCAATGTATTACTTAAGGAGATTCGTTCTCTTGGTATTAACATTGAATTAGATCAGGATTAATCAAGGTTCAAAATCCAAGCAAATTGTCAGCTGAACATAATCAGTGAGGGAGAAAGGCAAAAGTTTTGCCTTTCTCTAAAGATTTAACTCCGACAGGAGAAGAGTGTGAAAGATTTACTTAAGTTTCTTAAGCAACAAAATCAAACAGAAGATTTCGATGGTATTCGTATCGGGCTAGCATCACCAGACTTGATTCGTTCATGGTCGTTTGGTGAAGTAAAAAAACCTGAAACAATAAACTATCGTACATTCAAGCCAGAACGAGATGGCTTGTTTTGTGCTCGTATTTTTGGACCAGTAAAAGATTATGAATGTCTTTGTGGCAAATACAAACGTTTGAAGCATCGTGGTGTTATTTGTGAAAAATGTGGTGTTGAAGTTACACTAACTAAAGTTCGTCGTGATCGTATGGGTCATATCGAATTAGCAAGCCCAGTTGCACATATTTGGTTTTTAAAATCATTACCATCGCGTATTGGTTTATTACTTGATATGACATTACGTGATATTGAACGCGTGCTTTATTTTGAATCTTATGTTGTTACAGAACCAGGTTTAACAACATTAGAAAAAAGCCAAATTTTAACGGAAGAAGAATACCTTGATGCGTTAGAAGAACATGGTGATGAATTTGATGCGCTTATGGGAGCAGAAGCTGTTCTTGCGTTATTGAAACAAATTGATTTAAATGCCGAAGTAGCGCAAATGCGTGAAGAACTACCAGAAATTGGTAGTGAAACCAAACGCAAAAAAATCACAAAGCGCTTAAAGTTAATGGAAGCATTCGCTGCTTCAGGTAATAAACCTGAGTGGATGATTATGAACGTTTTACCAATTTTACCACCGGACTTACGTCCGTTAGTACCTTTGGATGGCGGTCGCTTTGCTACCTCTGATTTAAATGACTTATATCGTCGCGTTATTAACCGTAACAACCGTTTAAAACGTCTTCTAGACTTAGTTGCTCCAGATATTATTGTACGTAACGAAAAACGTATGTTGCAAGAATCTGTTGATGCATTGTTAGATAACGGTCGTCGTGGTCGCGCGATAACTGGCTCTAACAAACGTCCATTAAAATCACTTGCCGATATGATTAAAGGTAAGCAAGGTCGTTTCCGTCAAAACTTATTGGGTAAACGTGTTGATTATTCTGGTCGTTCTGTTATCACGGTTGGTCCAACGCTTAAATTACATCAATGTGGTTTACCGAAAAAAATGGCATTGGAATTATTCAAGCCATTTATTTATGGTCTTTTAGAACGTCGTGGTTTAGCCACTACAATCAAAGCAGCTAAAAAATTAGTTGAACGTGAAGGCGCAGAAGTTTGGGATGTACTTGATGAAGTTATCCGTGAACATCCGGTTATGCTTAACCGTGCACCTACGCTACATAGATTAGGTATACAAGCATTTGAACCTGTGCTTATTGAAGGTAAAGCAATTCACCTTCATCCTTTAGTTTGTGCGGCATATAACGCCGATTTCGATGGTGACCAAATGGCGGTACATGTACCGTTGACAATCGAAGCACAAATGGAAGCACGTACGTTAATGATGTCTACCAATAACGTACTAGCACCAGCAAATGGTGAGCCAATCATCGTACCATCACAAGATGTTGTTTTAGGTCTTTATTACCTAACGCGTGATTGTGTTAATGGTTTAGGTGAAGGTATGTACTTTACGGGTATTAAAGAAGCTGAAAAAGCATACCGAACGGGTGCTGCAGAACTTCATGCTCGTGTTAAAATTCGTATCACAGAGCACGTTAAAAATGCTGATGGTGAAATGGAACCGATTACAACATTACGTGATACTACTATTGGTCGTGCCATCATGTGGCAAGTATGTCCAGATGGCTTACCGTATGAGTTAATTGATCAGCCATTAGGCAAAAAGCCTATCTCTAAACTGATTAACCATGCTTACCGTAATTTAGGCTTAAAAGCGACAGTTATCTTTGCTGATCAGATCATGTATACAGGTTTCCATTACGCAATGGTTGCCGGTGCTTCTGTTGGTATTGATGATATGGTCATTCCTGCAGCTAAATATACTATCATTGAAGATTCTGAAGCAGAAGTTGCTGAAATTCAAAATCAATTTGAGCAAGGTTTAGTGACTCAAGGTGAGAAATACAACAAAGTTATCGATATTTGGACTTCAGCGAATGAAAAAATATCTAAAGCGATGATGGATAACTTATCAAAAGAAATGGTTAAGAATAAAGATGGCGAAATGGAAGAACAAGATTCTTTTAACTCAATCTTTATGATGGCAGATTCAGGCGCTCGTGGTAGTGCTGCACAGATACGCCAATTGGCTGGTATGCGTGGCTTGATGGCAAAACCTGATGGTTCGATCATTGAAACACCAATCAAAGCAAATTTCCGTGAAGGTCTAAGTGTTGCAGAATACTTTATCTCTACTCATGGGGCACGTAAAGGTCTTGCTGATACAGCATTGAAAACAGCTAACTCTGGTTATTTAACGCGTCGTTTAGTTGATGTAGCACAAGATTTAGTGGTAACTAACCATGACTGCGGCACAACCGATGGTCTAATGATGACACCATTGATTGAAGGTGGAGATGTTGTTGAACCACTACGTGAACGTGTACTAGGTCGTGTAGTTTGTGAAGATGTATTGATTCCAGGTACAGAAACAGTATTACTTCCTCGTAATACGTTAATTGATGAAACACTTTGTGATGTTATTGAAGCTAACTCAGTCGATCAAATTAAAGTACGATCTATCATTACTTGTCAAACTGACTTTGGTATTTGTGCTCATTGTTATGGACGTGATTTAGCCCGTGGTCATATGATCAACCAAGGTGAAGC
>Ga0209826_1002699_pt1 | contig 11483 bp, 7 predicted proteins | sample GOMGulsemesocosm_5_FD_184637 | JGI IMG/M metagenome (GOLD analysis project Ga0209826, IMG submission 184637) | Methane-oxidizing microbial communities from mesocosms in the Gulf of Mexico - GOM15C Gulf of Mexico (SPAdes) (version 2) | ecosystem: Environmental > Aquatic > Marine > Cold seeps...
CATATGCGACGCTTCAATGCCAGCGATAGTCGCTTGAGCAGAAAGAAAGGCTTTAAACCCCCACCCCTCCCTCTTCGTGCTTTACGAACATCCTCGGATTATTCTGGCATGTTAAAGAAACACCTCTTTTATTAACATCAGTAAAAAAGATGGATAAAAAATTAACAATAGTGAATTTATAGTGTTTAATGTTAAAAAACGATGTTAATAAACTAACAGTGTAAAATGTTAATTAAACATATGTGAAAAAATGAAAATTGGATACGCAAGAGTTTCAACAAAAGAACAAGATACACAATTACAAATTGATGCTTTAAAAAATGTTGGTTGTGAAATTATTTATGAAGAAAAAGTTTCCGGTGGAATAAAAGATAGAGTTGAATTGAATCAATGTTTAAAATCGCTAAGAAAGGGTGATATTTTAGTCGTGTGGAAGCTAGATAGGCTTGGAAGGTCACTCCAGAATTTATTAGAAATCATAAATGATTTGAATGAAAGAAAAATAGGCTTTAGATCGTTAACAGAATCAATCGATACAACGACTTCAACAGGGAAGTTAATTTTTAACATTTTTGGCTCACTTGCAGAATTTGAACGAGACTTAATAAAAGACAGAGTTAATGCAGGTCTTGAAGTAGCAAGAAAAAATGGTCGTATAGGCGGCAGACCAACAGCATTAACAAAAGAAGAACAAGAAATAGCACTGACAATGAGGCGTGGCGGTGCATTGAAATCCGATATTGCAAAGCACTTTAATGTAAGTAGACAAACAATTTATAAAATTTTAAAGGATTAAAAATTAATCATGACTGAAAATATAAAAACCAACAACAGCACAACCCTATCTGACTTCATTTGGAAAAATGCAGATGACTTATGGGGTGATTTTAAACATACGGATTTTGCTCGAATCATGTTGCCATTGCTTCTGTTGAGGCGTTTAGAATGTGTACTAGAGCCAACAAGGGAAGCTGTTTTAGCGCGATATAATGAAATTAAAGACTCAGATATTGATTTAGATCTAGTTTTACCCAATGAGTCGGGGTTTTCTTTTTACAACACCAGTACATACACCTTATCTACGCTAGGAGCAACGGATACCAGAGCTAACCTAGAAGATTATATTAGTAAGTTTTCTTCCAATGTTAGGGTCGTATTTGAAGAATTCGACTTCTTTAATACCTTAGTTAAACTAGATAAAGCAAAATTGCTTTATCGTATCGTTAATAATTTTGTTGTTATTGATCTTCACCCTAATGTTGTTTCAGATCGTGTAATGAGTAATGTTTATGAACACCTGATTCGTAAATTTGCTTCATCAGTCAATGAAAAAGCAGGGGAATTCATGACTCCTCGCGATATAGTTAGATTAACAACAAGTTTAGTTTTACATACGGATGAAGAAATCTTTGTTGAATCTGGGGTTATTCGTACAATTTATGATCCTACTTGCGGAACAGGTGGTTTTCTTTCAGATGGTATCGCTCAAATAAAAGAATTAAGTCCAACAGCTAAAATTGTTCCTTTCGGTCAAGAGTTAGACCCAGAAACTCATGCATTAGCGATGATCTCAATGATGATTCAAGGGTATGAGACAGATAAAATTAAACAGGGAAGCACCTTATCTAATGATCAATTAACCGATAATAAATTTCATTATGGATTAGCTAACCCACCGTTCGGAATTAAGTGGGAAAAAGATCAAGATGCGGTTGTAAAAGAACAAAATGAATTAGGTTATGCCGGAAGATTTGGTCCAGGACTACCGGCGATTAAAGACGGATCAATGCTGTTTTTAATGCACCTTGTCTCTAAAATGGAGCTGCCTGAAAACGGCGGTGGTCGAGTCGGTATTGTTCTATCTGGATCACCTTTATTTAATGGTAAAGCCGGTTCAGGTGAATCAGAAATTAGACGTTGGTTACTAGAGCAAGATTACGTTGAAGCCATTATTGCTCTACCGAATGACCTATTTTTTAACACCGGCATCGGAACCTATATTTGGGTACTTTCTAATAAAAAACCTACTGAACGCAAAGACAAAGTTCAACTTATTAATTTAAGTGACACTTGGACAGCAATGCGTAAATCAGAAGGGAAGAAAAGACGTTATATTAATGATGAACAAATTAACGATATTTTAAGGGAATACGATTCATTTACAGAATCTGACATCACTAAAATATTTGATACCACTGATTTTGGCTATAGACGCATTGATATTAAGCGTCCTTTAAGAGCCAAACTTATTATTACGGAAGAAGGGCTTGATGAACTTGAAGAACAAGCGGCTTTTGCTAAATTAACAGATGAACAAAAATCAGCTTGGAAAACTTTCTTAAAATCAGAACTAGGAGATAAAGACTACTACTGGGCTGAAGAAGTCGTTAAAGAAAAAAATAACAAGGATAGCTTTGGTAAAGCAACTAAAGCAATTGCCACAGCAATCATGAATACCTTTATCGTAATTGATTCAGAATTCGAAATCGTATTGGATAAAAAAGGCCAGGCAATACATGATTCAAACCTAAACGATCAAGAAAACGTACCACTCAATAAAGATATTGAAGAATACTTTAATGAAGAAGTTTTACCTCATGTTCCTGATGCCTTTATTGATCACAGTAAACGTGATGAGAAAGATGGCAAAACCGGCATAGTGGGTTATGAAATTAACTTTAATCGTTATTTTTACAAATACACACCACCTAGAGCACTACATGATATTGATGCTGATCTAAAAGCTTCGGAAGCGAGAATTGCTGCTATGTTGGCTGAGGTTGCGGAATGAAATATCAATCATATCCGAAATATAAAGACTCAGGGGTTGAGTGGTTGGGGGAAGTGCCAGAACATTGGATAGCGTTAAAGGTAGGTCGAGATATGCCTTTCATGGTGGGTTGGACACCATCGACTTCTAATGAGAGTTATTATGAAAATGGAGAGTATCCTTGGGTTTCTATAGAGGATATGAAAGGTAAGTATGTATCAAAAACAAAGAAAAAATTAACTAAAAAAGCTATTTTAGAGAAACATGCTAAACCTGTACCTAAAGGAAGTATTTTATTTTCATTTAAACTGTCAGTAGGTAAGGTAGCTTTTGCTAAAAATGACCTATACACCAATGAAGCCATAGCTTCATTTTTACCATCTAAAAACATTTCTAGTGCTTTCTTTTATTATTTAGCTCCACTTTTTATACCGAAATATGGCAGGAATAATCTTTATGATGCTCTATTAATGAATCAAGAGCTTATTTCTAGTGCTAAAACATTGGTGCCACTTTATGAAGAGCAAATATTAATAGCCAACTTCCTGGACCACGAAACCACCCGCATAGACTCCCTAATAAAAGAAAAAGAAAACTTTATTTCTTTATTAAAGGAAAAACGCCAAGCATTGATTAGTCATGCTGTAACAAAAGGCTTAGATCCAAATGTTAAGATGAAAGACTCAGGGATTGAGTGGTTAGGGGATGTGCCTGAGCATTGGGGGGTTTTACAGCTTAGAAGAGTTGTAAAGAATATAAAAACTGGAGGAACGCCAAATGGAGCTACAGAAAACCATTTTGATGAAAATGGCTTTAATTGGTTTACCCCAAGTGATTTCGATGATGATTTTTATCTTAGTAATTCAAATAGAAAATTATCAGTTAAAGGAAAAGATGAAGTCAATATTTTTCCAGAAAAAACAGTTATGCTTATAGGTATTGGAGCAACAATAGGTAAGGTTGGTATTAGCGAATATGTTTGTTCATGCAACCAGCAAATAAATGCAATTATATGTTCAAAAACATTAAACCCTTATTATTGTAATTATTTTTTAAACTCTAATAAAGAATACATTATTAGTCGAGGAAAATTCACTACATTACCAATAATAAATCAAGACGAAACAAAATCTTTAGTTATTTCACTACCTTCTATTAAAGAGCAGTTATCAATAGTTAAATTCTTAAACTGTGAAATTCCTAAAATAGACTCATTAGTTAAAGAAACAAAAAACTCCATAGAGCTTCTTAAAGAACACCGCACAGCCCTAATCAGCGCAGCCGTCACAGGAAAAATAGACGTAAGAAATTTTAAAAAGGAGGTCGCATAATGTCTAAAGACCATCACGAAATACATTTTGAAGATTACATCACTAAAAAATTAGTGAACCAAGGCTGGCTTGAAGGAAAATCAGCCAACTATGATAAGCAAAGAGCCTTATATACTGAAGATGTTATAGAGTGGATCAAAGCCACTCAACCCGAAGTATGGACAAAATTAGTTAAATTAAACGGTTCATCCGCTGAAACAATTTTATTGGATAGACTAGCGAAAGGATTAGCTTCAAAAGGAACAATTGAAACGCTAAGGAATGGTTTTAAAATTGCAGGTGCCGGCGAAATCAGCATGGGGCAAAAAGCGCCCGAAGATAACCGCAATGAAAAAGTTAATAAAAAATACAAAGAAAATCGCTTGCGAGTGGTTCGACAATTAAAATATTGTCCAACAAGGGAATGGGAAATTGATCTAGTTTTCTTCATTAACGGCCTTCCAGTTGCAACCGTAGAATTAAAAACAGATTTCACCCAATCAACTGAATTAGCGGTAAAACAATATAAAGAAGACCGTTTACCCATTGATCCAAAAACAAAGCGTAAAGAGCCTTTATTGACCTTTAAAAGAGGCGCTATTGTTCACTTTGCAATGTCTGAAAGTGACATTCAAATGACTACAAAATTAGACGGTAAAAATACTTATTTTTTACCCTTTAATAAAGGAAATAATGGTCACGCAGGAAATCCAGCAAGAGAAAATGGTGAATATCCTACGGCCTATTTTTGGGAAGATATTTTAACCAGAGATGCTTGGCTAAGGATTTTCCATAGTTTTATTTATATCGAAACCGATAAAAACAAAGTAGATGCCAAAGGCAAGCCATACACAAAAGAAACCTTAATTTTTCCTCGCTTTCACCAGCTTGAAGCCGTCAATAATATGATTGATGACGCTAAAGAAAAAGGAGCAGGCCAGAATTACCTTTGCGAACACAGCGCAGGTTCAGGAAAGACCAGTACGATTGCTTGGACAGCCCATGATTTAATTAGTTTAAGATCAGCTGAAGGAAAAGAAATATTTAATTCAGTCATTATTGTCACTGACCGTAATGTTTTAGATGCCCAGCTTCAAGATGCAGTGCAACAAATTGATCACCAATTCGGCGTTATCTCTGCCATTGAAAGAGAAAAAAGCAGCTTATCCAAAAGTAAACAACTAGCAAAAGCATTAACATCTGGAACGCCTATCATTGTCGTGACGATCCAAACGTTCCCTTATGCCATTGAAGCTATTCTGACTGAAAAATCACTATCAGATCGTAGTTTTGCCGTGATTATTGATGAAGCCCACGGCTCTCAAACAGGAAGCAATGCGCAAGGCTTAAGAGCCGCTTTATCAATGGATTCAAAAAAGAAAATGGAAGATATGTCCGTTGATGATTTACTTCTTGAAGTTCAAAATTCAAGAGTGAGACCAGCGAATGTTAGTCACTTTGCTTTTACCGCTACACCTAAGCATAGCACTATGACCCTTTTTGGTCGTCCAGAAGACGAATCACAAGCAATATCAGATACAAATAAGCCACAATCCTTCCATCGCTATACGATGCGCCAAGCAATAGAAGAGGGCTTTATCCTGGATGTGCTAGAAAATTACATGCCTTATTCAGCTGCTTATACATTAAATGAATCTATCGAAAAGGATAAGCGCGTTGATAAAAAATCAGCTCGAAGATCATTAGCCAAATGGATTTCCCTACATACAACCAATGTCAGTCAAAAAGTTGATTTTATTGTTAATCACTTTAAAGATAATGTTTCCCACTTATTAAATGGTGAAGCAAAAGCAATGATTGTCACTAGCTCCAGAGCATCCGCTGTTAAATATAAATTAGCGCTAGATAAATATATTAAGAAAAATTCAATTGAAGGCATTCAAGCATTGGTGGCTTTTTCTGGAAAAATTAACGGATCGGAATTAGGTGATTTAACTGGATTTTCAATCAGTGAAGAGGATGAATTTTCAGAAATCAACATGAACTCTGTCGGCTCTCAAGATTTACGCCATGCTTTTGAACAACGTGAATATAGAATTATGTTGGTGGCCAATAAATTTCAAACGGGATTTAATCAGCCAAAATTAGTTGCGATGTATGTCGATAAAAAGGTGAGTGGTATTGAAGCGGTACAGACATTTTCAAGATTAAACCGTATTTATCCAGGAAAGGATAAAACATTTATTATTGATTTCGTTAATGAGCCAGACACTATTTTAGAAGCATTCAAACAGTACGATAACGGTGCTGAACTAGAAAAAGTTCAAGATCTAAATGTCGTTTATGACATGAAAGATATTTTAGACGAACAACATATTTATAATGAAAAAGATCAAGAAACCTTTAAAAAAACCAGAGATAAATCATTATTAAAAGGTGAAGTTAGTCCATCGATGCATAAGTTACTTTATGCTGCGACTCAACGACCGACTGATATTTTTAATGAAAAATTAAAAAACCTAAATGACAGCATCGAAAAATGGGATAAAGCATTTGAAAAAGCCCATGCTTTAGGTGATAAGGTCGCAGAAAAACAAACAGAACATAAACGCAGTGAATTCACCAAAGAACGTGAAGAACTGATGCGTTTTAAAACGAATTTAAGCCGCTTTGTTAGAACCTACAACTACATTGCTCAACTCATTAGCTTTGATGATGCTGACCTAGAAAACTTTGCCGCTTTTTCTCAATTATTAGCAAAAAGATTAAAAGGTGTCTCTCCTGAAGATGTCGATTTAACCGGCTTAATGATCTCAGGATATAGCATTCAAGCTTTAAAACAGGATGAGCAAGAAGAACAGGAGGCAGAAAAACTAAAACCTCTCAAAGCTAATGAATCTCCTGCGAGCGATAGAGAAAAACAGTTTTTATCTGAGATTATCGCAAAATTAAATGAAGTTTTCGGCGATACAGGAACAGAGTCAGGACAAAAGCATTTTGCAGTACAAATTGCTAATGATGTTACCAATAATGAACTCGTTTCAGAACAAATTAATAAAAACACCAAAGAACAATCAAAAAATGGGGACTTACCCATAGTCGTTACACAATCAGTCATTCAAGCAATGACATCCCATAAAGACATTGCAAATGTTTTATTAAAAGACAAACAAGTGATGGGTGATTTTGTAGAAATTATTTATGATCTGGTTAAGTCTGGGGAATCACGAAATATATTATAACTTTCTTATCCAAAGATAATAAAAGTTGTTCTTTTATTATCTTTGGATATCTTTTTATTTAACCACTCCTAAAAATATTTTAAATTGTGATTATTTTTTCCCTCGAAGAGCAGCTAAAATTGGGTCGTTCAAATCAATGACATTTTTCGTGACTTTCTTTTTATTAGCCTTGATAAGAGGGGATTGCTCATTAAATTGCTCGGGGTCAACATTATTCCTTCGTGCAACCATTGAAGCGTAGGCAAGCCTTTCTCGCTCCCTATCACGTTCGTCTTCCAGCTCTTTTACTCTATCCTTAAGTTTCTCAATTTCTTGGTCTTTTAGGCTTTCCTTGGAGCGCTCCAAAGAGTATTCGATATTTTTAGTTTTATATTGTTTAACTAGCTTTTGAATGCGTTGAAATTCAAACTTAAACTCTTCATTACGCCATAGAGTCGGTTTACTTGCTTTAACGGTATCTATGAAATATTGCCAGTTGAATTCCTCGGGGCTTATAAGGCCTCTCTCAAATTGACTGAGTAAATTAAATGCAGCTTCCCATTGCTCTTTAGTGGTTGCCATTATTCATCTCCGCACTGGAATGGACAGTCATCAGGAAAAGATCCCTCTTCAAGAAATGGTAAGAGCTCATTCTTGCTATCAGAAAATGTCGTGCCTAATAGTGCTTCAGCCTTTTCTATCGTTGTGTTGGCATTTTTTACAATTCCAAGGTGATGCTTTATGTGCATCTCAGCAGCCAAAACTCCTTGGTCATAAATATTCAGTAATCGTGTTAATTCAGCTTCAGACTTATCCTTTTCTGCAATTAATCGAGTACGTTGAGATTCATCTTTTAGGTCAAAAACAAAGTGTTTACATCCATTTCCATTAGTTCCTACAAGGCACTTAAGGTTCAGCTCACAAGGATTAAGATGTAAAGAGCTAGAACAGTATCCAATAGGGGTAAATTGAATAGTCTGCATGGTTTGCTCTAGGTATGCTGAAATATCAGATTCAGGTATCTCGTCAGCTACCCATTGACGAACCTTTTGAGGTATCTCACCTACAAACCGGTTTTGATCTTCAAGCATTGCGGCACCGACCAATTTTGCTCTTTCAGTTCCTGTGTTGTGATCGTAATGAGCACCTTGCAGGTCAGTACGCCCCATCCATTTGTTTACGATAGCAGGTTGCACACCAGCCCGAAATAGAGAGGAAGTCTGCCAATGGCGACCCTTATGAGATTGCCATGAATCAGCGATATGGTCAGCTATATCTAATCCATATTTTTTAAATGCATTTGGATAACGGTCATTACCCATAAAAAAATACATAACAGCTTTGTAGCCTAACATTTCAGGAGATAAGGAATTTGCGCTCCCTGATCCTATGTCGGCTCGCAAAAAAAGGAATTCAGAGATTTTTTGCTCACGAGAAAATGATTTAGACTCTATTGTGATAGCTTTAGGATCAAAGTCAGCTTTCAGGTCTTCAATATTAAATTCATGAAGTTCTTTTTCGAGTGCGAAGTTATTATCGATAAATTTATTATATATATAATTTTTTATTGATTGTTGAGAAATGGTATACCCTTCGTTTACCGAGTAGCGAATGTGTGAATTATCAGTTTTAACTCTGACTGTTATTTTTTGCTTATTTGATATTTCAAAACCTGGATTCAATTTCTTGAAATCTTTATTTTTTGAATTGGTTGTTAATAATACAAGTTCGGGGAAAATCTCACGAAAGGTAATGACATCGATACTTTTTTCAATGTCAAAGCCGCCATGAGCATATTCAGTAAGCTTTTTAGCAGCATCAGATCGAGTAATTAAAGCGGGTGCCCGACCTTTACCCCCAAAGGTACTAGGAGAAAATGTATAGCAAGCAGCAGTGCCGCCTTCGCCTGTTTTACTGAGTTTAGAGATTGTTTTATCACCGGAATTCTGTCGATTAATTTGTTTACCATGAATAACGGATAATAATTCTTGTTCTGTTACATTATGGACCCGTTGCTCGATATGGAAATTTATAAAATCCAAAATAGCTTGGCCACGAACAGAGTATTTATTCCGTTTAGCATCAAGCGGTTTAATTGTTAGCCCCAGCTCCCATGATGAATAGGCTTTCGTCATCATAGCAGTTGTTTTTGAGGCGCTACTGATAGGGAGTATGTCCGCAAGCTCTACAAGTGTATATTCACTTATAGGGTTAATTTCTTTTTTTAATGTCCAAGCTTTTTGAGCTTCTGATTTTTTTTCAATTAAAAAGGCATCAAGTTCAGTAAGTAATTCATTAGCATTTGAGCGACGATCTTCTATAAAATCATCAAGGCGGTCACTTACTGTAGTAAGGGATTTTGTTGTTTCAAGTTCTTTCGCATTATCACGATAAGTGCGAGTGAGATTTTGTATTTTTTGAACTACCTCTAACAGGAGAGGCCTCCATACTAAGGGAACATATCGGCTGTGTGGAGTCATTCCTTTTTCAGTCCATACTTTACACATAAGTTCACCGTTTACCTCCTGTAAGCAGTCAACAGGAAGCCGAAGCACCTCTCCAATCCGTAGTCCCATACTATATTGGAATGCTTGTGTGTAAACACTCAATAAATCCGATGTGGCTCTATCGCTTTCATCAAATTGATCCTCAACAGCCCATTTTAGTTGTACTATTGCACGAACCAATTCGGGAATAGGCATTTTCTCTTTCAGAGCCGGTGATCCTTGTTTTTCTTGGCTAGCCTTATGTTTTGCAGGACTAATTGTATCAATTTGAGTTGTTAATAAATGTTCGCTTTGAAGGTGATTTATATAGAGGTTTAAATCCTGAAGAGGTGATTGAGGTCGGTCGTAATTTGTGAGAATTATATTATAGAGTGAACTATATAAATCATGCGTAAAGTCTTCAATCTTCACTGCTTTGGCTTCAATTATGTTCGGGCCAATGTGACGCAGTGATATGATTCGAGAGGCTGATAGTGGTGTCTTGCGAGTACGTGTAGCCCAAAGTTGATTAATAATAAAGGATTTAATGGTCTCATTGATTTCATCTGGCCATTCGAGACGTTTTTTGCTTCGAGTTCCTTGGGGTTGGATTGTTGAGAAGTGAAGAGTCTCACCGTAATATCGCCATTCGTTAGACTCAAAATCCTGACCGTTAAAAGCCTTAAGATCAGAAAACCTAGTTCGAGATTGCTTGCATAAATTAGTGTAGTTTTCAGCTATGGAACGAGTGCGTTTATCGTTTATATTAATAATAATATTATTATTCATTACTTTCTCCAACCATAGGTGTTATTTTTATATTTCCATCAGCATTAATGAAATTAACAGCTTTTCCTTCTGAATAAGCAATGGCAGCCTCACAACCCGCAACAGCTTCATCAAGTTGGTGGATAACAGACCCTGTTGAAGTTCCTTTTAATATTTCAACTTTATCTTCTAGGTTGATGAGTGCATTTTTATGCGCATTTGCATCCTTAGAAGGGCAGAACTTATCGCATTGGTAGCACGCTACAGCAGGCTCAAGCATGCAGACTGAATTTTTTTGGCATTTACCAATGGCTGTAAAATGGCGTGTCTCAACAATATCTTTACCATAAATGTTATTTTTCTGATCGCCTTCACGCGTCCATGCTGCAACAAAATATTGTTGTTCAACACGTTTATTTGTTGCCTCTTCAAGTATCTCAAACATTTCTTGTGTGTATCGAAAGTAGTGCTTAACACTACCAATATCACTATGGTCTAGAAGATCTGCAACCTCCGGCTCTGTCATCCCTTCGATAACAGCAGTGGTTCCCACGGTATATCGGAAACGATATGGAGTTAGGTTAAAAGCCATTCCAGTTCGAGGAGATTTTGGCAGATGATCTTCAATGCACCTTAGGCGGTAAAGAATCTGAGAGCTGTCAATGCTATGCCCAAAATCAGACTTATCTAGATTGAGATCATAGATATATTGGTAGGGGTTGGAACAGGGCTGTTCAACGCTAGGCACCTTGGTACCCTAAAACACGATCTAAACTCATCGCATTATCATACAAAGCCAAACTAATATTCTGTATTTCATTAAATCGCAGCAAGTTAAGCGCAAAAGACCTCAGTAAGCCAAAAATACAGGGGTTTTTTCGTATTCTACTGGCATCTTCATTCATTCGTGTATCACGTACATGATGTATTCGATTTTCAATACCCCAGTGATCCCTAATTACTTTAT
>Ga0209826_1002700_pt1 | contig 11482 bp, 9 predicted proteins | sample GOMGulsemesocosm_5_FD_184637 | JGI IMG/M metagenome (GOLD analysis project Ga0209826, IMG submission 184637) | Methane-oxidizing microbial communities from mesocosms in the Gulf of Mexico - GOM15C Gulf of Mexico (SPAdes) (version 2) | ecosystem: Environmental > Aquatic > Marine > Cold seeps...
GCCCGTCACAACCAGCGAAATACACAGTACCGCGATGGGGTAGTTCATGGCTTTTTTGATTTTGGCTTTCAGGGCCTCGGATTTTTCCTTATAGGTGGCGACTCGGTCGAGCATGGTCTCTAGGGCACCTGATTGTTCACCGGATTCAACCAGATTACAGAAGAGCTCGTCAAAGTACTTGGGTTTGCTGCTTAGAGCCAGCGCAAAGCTGGTACCTGACGCGACCTCGCCATGGATGCCCATGATGAGGTCACGCATGTTGGGGTTGTCCACGCCCTCGGCCACGATTTCAAAGCTCTGCACAAGGGGCACGCCGGCCTTCATCATGGTCGCCATTTGGCGAGTAAAGATGGAAATATCCATCGGTGTGATGGGTTTTCCACTGCTGAAAAGTGGCTTGGACTTCTTGCTGACATTGCGGGCTGTTATGCCCTGCTTGCGCAATTGGCTTCTCACCAGCGCGGTGCTGACGCCGGATATTTCACCCTGTACCTTGGCGCCTTTTTTATCAACGCCTTTATAGACGAATGTACTGGAGCTTGCCGTGGCCATGTTGTCTAGTCCCTGTCTTTAATCCTTGGTCACTCGGTTGGCCTCTTCAAGGCTGGTAAAACCTTGGGCCGCTTTGCGGAGTGCGGAAATTCGTAGGTTGTTAAACCCTGCTTCGCGGGCGGCGTCCGCAATGTGTATCGCGTTGCCGCCCTCCATTATAATGCGTGATATCTGATCGGTGATGCGAACCACTTCATAGACTCCGACACGCCCTTTGTAGCCATTAGAGCACTTGGCGCAGCCAACCGCATGAAATAATTGCAGTTCACTGCGCTCGATACCGATATTGTCAAAGCCTTCCTCGCTCAAAATTTCATCGGGAATATCGTTAGCGGGGGTCTTGCAGTGGGTGCAGAGCCTGCGCGCGAGTCGCTGAGCAATAATAAGACTCACGGAGGTGGCGACGTTAAACGCGGGTACACCCATATTAAGAAGGCGTGTAAGAGTTTCGGGGGCGCTGTTAGTGTGCAGGGTGGAAAGCACCATGTGGCCTGTCTGGGCGGCCTTAATGGCAATTTCACCGGTCTCTAGGTCTCGAATCTCACCGACCATGATGATGTCTGGATCCTGCCGCAAAAAGGAGCGCAGGGCGGTGGGGAAATCGAGACCGACTTTGGCGTTTACGTTGACCTGGTTAATACCCTCTAGGTTGATTTCAACCGGATCTTCGGCGGTAGAAATATTGCGCTCAGCGGTGTTGAGTATATTAAGGCCTGTGTAGAGGGACACCGTCTTACCTGAGCCCGTTGGCCCGGTGACCAGAATCATGCCTTGAGGTTGCTCAAGAGCCGCCATAAATAACGCTTTTTGCTCGTCTTCATAGCCCAGGGCATCAATGCCCAGCTTTGCGCTGCTCGGGTCAAGGATACGTAATACGACCTTCTCGCCGAACAGCGTCGGCAGGGTGTTAACACGAAAATCGATGGCGCGGGTCTTGGTGATTTTGAGCTTTATTCGCCCATCCTGGGGGACGCGGCGCTCAGAGATATCCATCTGCGACATCACTTTCAATCGCGCTGCGATACGGCCTGCTAGCGCGATTGGTGGTTTGGCCATCTCTTCGAGAATGCCATCTGTACGGAAGCGCACGCGGTAGGTTTTCTCATAGGGCTCGAAGTGTATGTCCGATGCACCGGTTTTAATCGCGTCCAGTAAAACTTTATTGATGAACTTAACGATGGGGGCTTCATCGACTTCCTGGTTGTCATCGGTGGCCGGGCCACCTTCATCGACGGCTTCGATGTCCAGCTCATCCAGTCCTTCATCGTCTAGGCCACCGAGGGCGTCGCCTATGTCCTCCTCTTGCGCGTTGAGGTAAGCCTCGAGCTGTTGGCTGAGCTTATCGGCCTCGGCGAGTACCGCGTCGGTATTGAGGCCGGTATTAAATTTAATTTCATCAAGTGCGTGCAGATTGGTCGGGTCGGCGACGGCCAAAAATAATCGGTTACCGCGTTTGAACAGAGGCAGTACCTTGTGTTTCTTAAGTAATTTGTTATCGACCAAACCTACGGGCAGGCTATCGAGCTTGATGCTGCTGATATCAAAGATGGGTGTGCCAAATTCATCCGATGCGGCGGAGGCAATGGCCAAGGCTGAAATACCATGCCTAGTGGTCAATTCAGTAACAAAATCGCTTTTTTGCTTAGTGCTGCTTTGAATCGCTTCTAGGGCCATTTCATTGCTGACGATTCCGTCGGCGACTAAGCGGCGGGCTAGGCCGCTAAGCTGCTTGGTTGTGGTGTTCATGGCGTTCTAATCCGTTAATAAAGTAACCATGCAGTGAGGATAGCGTCTATAAGTGTAAATATGAACCAATTGGACATAAATAGATGCTTGAGCCGCTTACGCTAACTCTATGTATAGCAAAGTATTTTGTGAATTAACGGAGGGTGAACCTTCTTGTATGCCGCGCCCTCAATCATTGCAAGCGGAAAGCGGGCGAATGAGATGTGACGAAAAATGTCAGTTAATGCAGTTAGGCGTCGGCTGAAGAGGTTGGAATGTAGCCAATATAGAGTAAATAGCCGTATGAAAGGGTGATGCTGGTGTTGGCCCGTAACTTGCTTTGGTGGAAGGACTAACTGAAACAAAACTCTTTGGAGCATCACATGAAGCAACAAATGCAAAAAGGTTTTACCCTGATCGAACTGATGATCGTTATTGCGATCATCGGTATTCTTGCCGCAACGGCCATTCCGGCCTATCAGGATTACACCATTCGTGCCAAGGTGAATGAAATTGTCGTTCTTTCAGGTGCGGCGAAGACCAGTATTGCGGAATATTATATTTCCGTTGGTAGCATGCCTACTTCAGCTGACGCTGCCGGTGTAAGTGTTGATCCTGACCAAAGTACTTACGTCAATTCAATTACTTTTAATACGACGCCAACGGAAACTTGGATTGAGTATACTCTGGAAAACTTGAGTACCGACGCCGATACCAAGGTGTTTGCATTCGGGGTGACGACGACTAAATTCGGTGTAGCGTTGGATTGTACTGGGGGTACTTTACCCAATAAATATCGTCCAGCAGCCTGTCGAAATAGCGACTAAGAGTTATTGGTGTTAGTGAAAGGCCCCATAATATGGGGCCTTTTTTTTTGAGTATTTAAATTGTTGGTCGGGGGTGCGTTTTGTTAGGACTGAGGAAGGGGTTAGAGAGTTCTGAGGTTCTTCTCGCGTGTTCTTTTTTCTGCTGTATTTTTGCGGCCTGGTTGATGTATCAGCCAGCATTGGACGGGCCGTTCATGCTTGATGATTATGAAAACTTAGGCGTCATGAAGGCGGGGGTGGAAGATGCTGGAAGTTTAAAGCGGTACCTTGAAAGAGGTAATGCGGGGCCTTTGGGTCGCCCCGTCGCAAAATTAAGCTTCCTTATTGATGATAACGCATGGCCTTCTTCCCCAGAGAGCTTTAAAAGGACGAGCCTCTATTTTCACCTGCTAACCGGCATTGTGCTGTTTTCTGCGCTGAGATTATTGCTCAGAAGCGTTGTTGCCCGTTCAAAGTCAGAATGGTTGGCTCTATTGGTGATGGCATTCTTTCTTCTGCATCCACTACAGGTATCGACAACTATGTATGTGGTTCAGCGGATGACAGTCTTGTCAGGCTTGTTTGTGCTGGTAGGTGTTTTTTTTCATGTGTATCTACGAACCAAATACAGTGAACTTAGGCCGCGAGAGCTTGCTTTTCTGACCCTCTCATTAGGGGTTTGGGGTGGTTTATCAATTTTATCGAAGGAATCCGGGGCCTTGCTGCCGGTTTTTATCCTGATTATAGAGTTAACAATACTTTCTGGTTTAAGAGGTGGCCGGCTTTTCTCTTTCTGGTTTTATGTGTGTTTAGTACTTCCGACGTTAGTACTGCTTTTATATATATTCTATTGGCCTAACTGGGTTGGTTCGTATTTACTTCGTGATTTTACGCTGTTGGATCGAATTTCAACACAGCCTGTAGTCCTAGTTGATTACTTACGCGTTATTTTTAGCATGCGCTCTTATGGGCTGGGATTATACCATGATGACTTTACCGTTTACTCTAGCATCTGGCATTGGAAGCCGTTTTTAGCCTTATCCTTCATTATTTCCTCCATTGGTTTGTCTGTCTATTATAGAAAGAAATACCCATTGGTTTGTTTTGCGGTGTTGTGGTTTTTTGGCGGTCATTTATTGGAGTCCACTTTACTGCCTCTTGAAATGTACTTTGAACATAGGAATTACATTCCAATTGTGGGCCCAATTCTGGTGTTTTCTTATTTCTTGTGCTGCTGGTTTCCGAAAGCTGTGCCGAGGTTAAGCGCCATTGGTATGGTTATGTTGTTCTGGTTTTTATTGGTGTCATCGTTTTCACTTCATGGTACTGCAAAAAACTGGAGTGATAAAAACATCATGGTGTCAGTATGGGCCTCTGAACATCCGAACTCATCAAGGGCTCAAATGGCTTATGCTCATCTGTTGGCTGTGGTTAAGCTGCCTGAACAGGCTCTTGATGTTTTAGATGAACTTTATAAGAAGAATCCTAGTGATTTGAGCGTGCCTGTCTTTTCTCAGGATATAGCGTGTTTTTTTGATTTACCCAGAAGGTATGATTTTAATGATTTGGCTTCTAGGGTGTCAGAGCATGACTTAAGCAATGCTTTAAGGGTGGCAGTAAAGCAGCACAGTGATACGTTTTTGGATACGCCCTGTAAGCGTGATGCCGTTGCTTTTCATTATTTGATGGAATCAATATTAAGAATTGGAAAGATCGAGCATAAAAAAAATGTTCAGACTCTATTTAAAGTGCTTAACGGCAACCTCTACCAGAAAGAGGGTGACTATAAACAGGCCTATTCTATTTATTCCGAGCTGAATGAGCAGCTTGTATCCGTTGGATCGGCATTGCGTTTGTCGGGTTTGTGTCTCAAGGCTAAAGATTTTAATTGCGCTCTTGCTCATTTGAGAATTGCCGAGGAAAGGAATAGTGCACGCTCTCAATATAAGTCTTCTTACACTAAAGAAGAGTTTGCTGAGAAGTATAGGCTTATAGTGGCGATGAGGCTCCATGAAGTCCGGCGTGCCTTATAGTTTTTTGTGATATTTAGATTGGTATTTATATGATTGTTCAAAGCGTTAGTGTTGTTATCCCCGCAAAAAATGAATCGCTGGCTATTGGAGGTGTTGTGAGCCAAGTGCTGCAGGTGATACCGACTGCTGAGGTGATTGTTGTGGACGATGGCTCTACAGATGCTACAGCGTTACTGGCTGCAGAGTCTGGTGCTCGGGTTGTGAGTCATCCTTACTCCAAGGGTAATGGCGCATCTATAAAAAGTGGTGCCAGAGCGGCTACTGGCGATGTGATTGTTTTTATGGACGGTGATGGCCAGCATAACGCAGACGATATTCTCAGGCTTCTCGAAAGAATAGAGCAGGGTTACGATCTGGTGGTGGGCGCTAGAGATAAAAAATCTCAGGCGTCATTTGGGCGCTTGCTTGCCAATACCTTTTATAATAAATTTTCATCCTGGATAGTCGGGCGAAAAATTGAGGACTTGACCTCGGGCTTTCGGGCGGTCAATCGTGCCAAATTCTTGAAGTTTTTGTACCTTTTGCCCAATGGGTTTTCCTACCCAACAACCTCTACCATGGCTTTCTTTCGCGCTGGTTTTTCTGTCGCTTATGTTCCTATTGTGGCCGCAGAGCGCTTGGGTGAAAGTCATATTCGGATATGGAAAGACGGTGTTCGTTTTCTGTTGATTATTTTCAAAGTGGGAACGCTCTACTCGCCGCTGAAGATATTTGCCCCAATGTCGGCAGCGGTATCTTCATTGGGTATTTTCCATTATGCGTATACTTATTTTGACTCAGGTCGTTTTACCAATATGTCAGCCATGTTGCTACTGACTGGTGTACTGTTCTTCTTGTTGGGGCTTATATCCGAGCAGATAAGTAACCTTCAGTATATACGCCAAGATGACGAAGAGTGATGTAAAAAAGAACGTGCTGATGCTGTCAACATCCTACCCTGTGGTTGTGGGTAGCGTGAGTGGCTTGTTTGTCAGTCAGCTGGCGACGGCATTAACGGATAAATTGAACGTTTCGGTGCTTGCGCCAGATGCCGACTCTGGCAATGTTTTGTCGCCGGCCAGTGTTGAACTCAATGTCTTTAGGTACGCGCCTCGGGCGCGGCAGGTCTTGGCCCATGTCCCTGGTGGTATACCGTCTCAGCTTAAGGTCAATAAGTTTAATTATCTATTGTTGCCCGTTTTTATTGTGTCATATGTTTTTTCGTCATTAAAACGGGCCAAGTCAGTTGATGTGGTTCACGCTAACTGGGCTTTCTCTGCCGTCGCGGGTTGGCTGGTAAAAAAAGTTTTTGACGTGCCGCTAGTGACTACATTAAGGGGCGCGGATGTTGGGTCGTCTGGTGGTGTTTCTGGGGCACTGCTACGGTTTTCATTGTGGGCGAGTGATTCGGTAGTTGTAGTGAGTGATGAGATGCTGCTGCAGTTAAAACAACAGTATCCAAAATATTCTAAAAAATATGTGGCTATTCATAATGGTGTGTCTGATCTATTCTCTCCTAAGAATAAGAATCCTGACTTTTTCTTAAAAAAACGATTGAAGTTGGTTTGTGTTGGCAGCTTGATTGCCAGGAAAAACCTAGGTTATGTTATTGATGCTCTGTCTTTTATTGGCGAGCAGGGTATTGATTTTGAGCTTAATTTGATCGGTGACGGTGCAGGGCGTAAGGCTTTGGTCGAGACGGTTGCGCGGCTTGGTCTAGAAGAACATGTCTGTTTTTTGGGTGAGCTTCCACCTGAACAGGTTGCTGATCAGGTTAATCATGCCCATGTGTACATTTCATCAAGCCTGCATGAAGGGCGTCCGAATGGTGTGCTTGAGGCCATGGCCGCAGGTTGTTGTTGTGTTTTGAGTGATATCTCGGGTCATCGAGAATTGGCGGGTGAAGAACGAGGTATTATCTATTCGCTTGACTCGTCGGATGCGTTGGTAAAAGTATTGTGTTCTCTAGACGCTCAACGTGATGTGATCGCAGTCATGGGACAAAAAAGCCGACGATATATTGAGGCTAATTCTTTGACCTGGAGCACTTGTGCAGCAGCCTACGGTGCCTTGTTTGATGAAATAATCTCTCGGAGAAAGAATTAACGTGTTCAATGGTCTAAACCAAAAGAAGATTAGGTCTGCACTTTCCTTTTTGCAGCGAACACCGCTCCATCCACAGTGGCATGCTTTTGATTACGCAGAGGAAAGGTTAGCGCTGGTAAAGCGTGAGGCCATTGGCCAGGTTTTGGATGTTGGCTGTGGGCGGAAATTACAAACCGACAATTTTTCTAGGCCGGTTGAATATATTGGTTTGGATTACGATTGGGGGGATGATGGTCTGTATGACTATTCCCCCAATGTGTTGGCTGATGCTCATGCCTTGCCATTTATATCGGGTTCTATGGATAGCATTTTGCTACTGGAGGTTTTAGAGCACCTTAAAAACCCTGAAGTCGCGATAAAAGAGGCTTTCCGGGTGCTGAAGCCTGAAGGGATCTTGTTGGTTAGTGTGCCTTTTTTATATCCACTGCATGATGAACCTCATGATTACCGGCGTTGGACACGTTATGGCCTTGAACTGTTGGTTAGGCAAGCGGGAGGAAGGGTCGAGAGAAACCTGCTGGGCGGCGGCGGCGGCAAAACGGTTGCGCTTATGTATAACCTGGCTGTTTGTAAGTCATTGTTGGATGCGGTGGCTTCTCGTCGATTTGGTAAGGTTTTGATGATGTCCTTTGGGCTTTTTACTATTCCTGTCGTGAATATTTTAGCGGCATGCCTTCATAGGTGGTCGGAGCCCTCAGGTTTTATGGCCATCGGCACGACTATGTTGTGTAGAAAATTTTGATAGGTCTTGGGTGTTAGATTGTTTATGAGCCGATTTGAGCTTTTGGGTGTCTTGTCTAGTTTGTCTGATGGTGGCGCTGAGCGAGCCGTGGTGAGGGTCTTAAATGATCAGGCTGAGCGTAAAAAAGTTGCGCTAGTGGTTCTGAAACCTGATCGTAGCATTCTGCCCTTGGTCTCCCGGAATGTTGAATTGATTGATCTCTCCCGTCGATTAGTTCCGTTATTTTCATTTTTTATTTTCCTTCTTCGGTCAAAACCCAAAGTGCTATTTAGTACCTTTGGTGACATCAACGTATTAATAGCTATTTTTAAGCGGCTCTTTCTTCCTGGTTCAAGGTTGGTCATAAGAGAGCCAAATTCTTTGGATACAAAGTTGAGACCAGGGGGGGTTGTAAGGCGCTTGTATCCGCTTGTTTATCCTTGGGCGAACTCTGTCGTTGTCCTGTCTGAAAGGCATAGGATATCTATGCTGTCCATTCTTGCCAGAAGCGGAGGGGCTTCGAACGTGGTTGTTGTGCATAACGCGCCGACATATAGATGTTTAGATGAAGGGGGAGCTAAGGTTGATGGTCCATATTTTATTAGTGTGGGGCGTTTAGTTAAACAAAAGGGTTATGACAATCTTATTGATGCTTTTTCACGGTTCACAAAGAGCTTTGAGAACTACAAGTTGATTCTTGTGGGTTCTGGTGTGGAGAAGGATAAACTACATCAGAGTGTAAAAGCATATGGGTTAGAGGGCAGGGTTATTCTTACCGGGGCCTTGGATAACCCGCTGGATCTTGTTGCTGGCGCGTCGGCTTATATTTTGTCCTCTAGGTATGAAGGTGTCTCTAACGCCATGCTCGAGTCCTTGATGCTCGGAGTTCCTGTTTTAGCTTCAGTTAAAAATACAAGCGCGGATGAATTTGTTCTTGATGGTTATAATGGTTGGTGTGTTGAAAGTTCTTCGACGGATTGCCTTTTAGAGGGACTGTTTCGGCTTGTTGAGGAGGGAGCGGCTTGGGGAAGAGCGAAGATATCTAAGCACTATTCAGGCATGTGCAGTGAGAAACACATGCTTGAATCCTACGAAAGCCTCTTTTGGCCTTCACCTAAGCATATTATATTGAGTGAGGAGTAAGTTGTTGTTTTCAAAAAATCAGCTGCTGTCAGGAACTCTCGTAGCTATATTGATTAATGTTTTCGGTGCTGCTCTGGTGTTCATTTTGAACATATATATTGCAAGGAGTAGTTCTGTTGAGGTATATGGAAATTATCTTTTGATAATATCTATATTGACTATCGCCTCTCTGGTGTCGATGGTAGGGCAGGATGGTGCATTGTCTAAGTTGGTCCCGAAGTATTCTGCCTTGGGTTTGCCTTCGCTGCTAAAGGGGGTTGTTACTTTTGGCTTTGTGATTGTTTTCTTTTCCTCGATTTTAGTTGCCCTTATTTTGTACGTGTCTGGTGTCGTTGCGGCTGCAGAAATTATTTTATTTTTTTTTCCTGCGCTAGTGTTCTCTTTTTATTTTCAGTCAGTTTTTAGGTCATTTAAGAAGGTGGCTTTATCTAGATTTTTTGATCAAATCCTAAGGCCATCAATATTTATATTTTTGTTGTTCTTATTTACTTTTTTTTCCGGTAAACCATTAACTCTTTCGCATGTTGTTGTGTGTTTTTCCATTTCAGTAGTTTCTTCATTGCTAGTGGCATTTTTTGCTTTTTCTAAAGCGGTATATCCTCGTATTAAGGATTTAGATGTAGAGTTTAAGTCTAAAGAATGGCTTGTTTTTACGTTTAAGATGCTTGCTATTTCACTTGGTTTTGTCTTTTTGGCGGAGCTGGATGTGGTTATGGTTGGGGCACTTCTTGACCCTAAAGATGTTGCTATGATTGGGGTGTCGATTAAGGTTGCGAGCGTGTCCTTACTTGGACTTCAGGCCGCGAATGTAATTGGAATGCCAATGATATCGGAAACCTTTATGAAAGGTGATAAGGACAATATGAGGGGGGTGGTTAGGTTGATATCTCGGGTATCCCTTCTCTTTTCAACATCATTTGTTCTGATTATGACTTTCTTTGGCGACTATGTTCTTTCTGTTTTTGGTGATGTGTTTGTTTCTGCGTATCCCGTAGTAATGATTTACTGTGTGGGATTTTGGGTCAGTTCTTTTTTTGGCCCGAGTGGCTACCTGCTTGTTGTGATAGGAAAAGAAAATATTAACCTGCTCTTGGTTTATGCAGTGTTAGTGTTGAATGTTGTGATAAGTATTCCAGCAATTATTGTTTATGGTATTCAAGGGGCTGCGGTGGTGACGGTCAGCCTTCTTATTGTTAGGAATGTTGTGACATGGGTTATTGCTAAAAGAAAAGTTGGTATTAGTTCGTCGGCATTCTTTTGAAGTGGAGGTTGATGTTGAACTTCCTCAGAAGATTCTGTTCGCCTAACTACGGGATTATGAACGTAATCTGAGATAAGTAATTACCTCAAAAAAATTCATGAGTGCCTCGTTGAGTGTTTTTTGTTCTAAACACTTTCGTTAGCTGAGAAATAACCGTTTCTGGTGCGCTCAAGTAGCTCGGGCTTTACAAATTTCGGGTTAACTGTGGTAAGCGCTGCTGGCTCTAAAGGAACAGCTGTGAGAACGCCTGATTTATTTGACGAAAGAAACTTGGGTTTATTGGGCCCTTTTCGAAACTGTATTTATAATTTTTGGCGGGGAGGCTTCGGGAAGTAACTATTTGGCATAGCCTAATAGTTCGAAATCTTTTTTATACAACTTGTGAACTTGGCACTTCATGGCGTTCGTATATATGTCTTCAGTTGCTAGCTTGTTGCTCCTGTTACTCCACTTTAGTAAAGTGGGTTTATCGAGTCCAAGATTTTTGCAGAGAAGTAAGTAATCCTCTTCAATGTTTTCGTATCGACCGAGGAAGTCAATAGCTAGCTCGTCCTCGTTAAGCGTGATGAAGTCTGTCTGAGGTATCAGGTGAACAACTTCTCGAATGCTTTTCTCATTGAGGTGTCTCATTACAAAATCATTAAAGTTGGCATATTTTGATATGATATTTTTATTGATTTTTCTGTCTGTTTTGCTTACGCCGCCTGATTTTAGAAATCTGTAGGCAGAGTAAAGTCGATCGTAAGGGTTTCTGACAAAGCAAAATTTATAACAGGAGAAAAACATTTTCTCTCCTAGGGCTATTCGGTACATGTTTAAGCTGGTGTGGCTTGTTGATTGCCCATCTAAAATTGAGTCTTGTATTGATCGGCCGGCGACTTTTGGTATGTGAATAAATATATAGTTGTTTTTTTCAATGTAGCTTAAATTGAAATAATTAGTAATCCCTCCATCTTTTTTCATTCTCAAAATCTTCAGCCATAGAGTAGGTCGAATAAACCAGAGAAAGTTTTTCAGTTGGTCGCCCTTATATTGATTAACAAGCTTCGCTCTGAGTCCTGAAAGTTCACGCTTATATAGGTCCTGCATTGTTAGTGTCCGTTAGTAATGATATTTGGCTAGAGTGTCAGAAGGTTACTATATATAAATGTACCCA
>Ga0209826_1002701_pt1 | contig 11479 bp, 9 predicted proteins | sample GOMGulsemesocosm_5_FD_184637 | JGI IMG/M metagenome (GOLD analysis project Ga0209826, IMG submission 184637) | Methane-oxidizing microbial communities from mesocosms in the Gulf of Mexico - GOM15C Gulf of Mexico (SPAdes) (version 2) | ecosystem: Environmental > Aquatic > Marine > Cold seeps...
AAGCGAAGTTAGTACCTGCTGCAGGTATTGAAATTGATTGGTTAAGCGTTAAGGGGCTTCGTGGTAAAGGCCTATTGAGTAAAATATTAGCGCCAATAATGCTAATTAAAGCTTGCTGGCAAGCGGCCCGGATTATAAAAAAGCGTCAACCAGATGTGATTCTTGGCTTAGGCGGCTTTGCTTCAGGCCCCGGTGGCTTAATGGCCTTTTTCATGAGAAAGCCATTGGTTATACATGAGCAAAACCGAGTGCCAGGTACAACTAATCGATTGCTAAAGCATTTGGCAAGTACCGTACTAGAAGCTTTTCCAGAAAGTTTTGACAGAAAAGCGGCTGCTATTTTTACCGGTAACCCGATACGCGAAGAAATGTTACAAGCAATAGAAAACGAGAGAGAAAAATCATCAGCAACAAAAAACATTCTTATCGTAGGCGGTAGTTTAGGTGCGTCAATTTTAAATGAGATGGTTCCCGCAGCGTTAGCAATAATTAAGGATGAAATAAGCCTTAATGTGGTTCACCAAGCAGGTAAAACAACCTTGGATATTGCGCAAACGGCCTATCAGAATCATCAGGTAAAAGCAGATGTATGTATTTTTATTGATGATATGAAAAAAGCTTATCAACAAGCCGATGTGGTTATCTGTAGAGCGGGCGCGATGACTATAAGTGAACTGACTATAGCAGCTGTTCCAGCAATACTGGTTCCATTACCCCATGCGATAGATGACCATCAAACTAAAAATGCTGAGTATTTATCTGAATCAGGCGCTGCGGTTTTATTAAAGCAGCATGAATTAACAGCAGTGAGCTTGGCTTACGAGCTTAAGAAAATATTAAATGATGATGAATTGCATCAGCAAATGACAAAAAAATTACAACAATTAGCAAAACCAGAAGCAACGGAGTTAGTTGCAACAGCCTGTTTGGAGTTAGTCGCATGATGCAAGAATCTCATCAACATTTTTCAGCCCATTTAGGTTTTGGAAAGCTTAAAAAAATACATCTTATTGGTATTGGCGGTGCCGGTATGAGTGGTATTGCAGAGGTGTTAATCAACCTAGGCTACCAAGTATCAGGTTCAGATATTCGCCAAAGCAAAGTAACAGAGCGCTTAACTAAACAAGGTGCAACGATTCATATTGGTCATGTGAAAGAAAATGTCCAAGGCTGTGATGTGATCGTGACATCAACGGCGGTGAATAGAGAGAATGTTGAAGTTGCCGAAGCCTTAGAGCAACGTATCCCGGTGATTCCGCGAGCAGAAATGCTAGCCGAGTTAATGCGTTTTAGATTCGGCATAGCAATCGCTGGCACACATGGCAAAACGACCACTACCAGTCTTGTTGCGGCAGTAATGACAGAAGGTCAGTTAGATCCTACCTTTGTTATCGGTGGCTTACTTAATAGCGCAGGAACCAATGCAAAACTGGGTGAAAGCCATTATCTAGTGGCCGAAGCAGATGAAAGTGATGCGTCATTTTTATATTTGCAACCGATGATGGCCGTGGTCACGAATATTGATGAAGATCATATGAGTACCTATGGTGGTGAGTTCCAGCAAGTTAAAGATGCCTTCTCGGAATTCCTGCATCACTTACCTTTTTATGGGTTGGCTGTGTTGTGTGTGGATGACGAGCATATCCGTGAAATGATCCCATCAATTGGCAAGCCAATATTAAGTTACGGCATCGAACAAGAGGCAGACTTTCAAGCGGTAGATATTAGGCAAGAAGGGTTAAAAACACATTTCAATGTAAAGCGATTTGGGGTTAAAGAAAACCTAAGTATTAGCCTAAATATGCCCGGTAAACATAATGTTCTTAATGCATTAGCGGCCATTGCTGTAGCTAGTGAGCTTGGTGTTGATGATGCGGCAATTATGAAGTCACTGGATGAATTTAAAGGCATTGGCCGTCGTTTTCAAGTGAATGGCACACTTGAGCTTGCCGATGGCGAGGCCTTGTTGGTAGATGATTACGCTCATCACCCAAGAGAAGTTGAAGCAACGCTAGATGCAATACGCGAAGGATGGCCAGAAAGGCGCATTGTGTTGGCATTTCAGCCACATCGTTATTCACGTACCCGTGATTTATTTGAAGACTTTGTTGACGTGTTAAGCAAAGCCGATGTATTGGTTCTGCTGGATATTTTTGCAGCAGGTGAGCAGCCAATTGTAGGCTCAGATGGGCCAGCACTAAGCCAAGCGATACGACAACGAGGCAAAATGGTGCCGGTGTTTGTTAAAGACATTGAAAACTTAGATAAGGCAATCGCTTCACAAGTTAGGGCTGGAGATATAGTGATTACCCTTGGTGCAGGCAATATTGGTGCAGCTTCTGCGAAATTGAAAGAGCAGCTGCAAACGCTAATTAACGTAGAGAGCAAGGGTTAATACAAGTAATGACGATTAACACACCAATCTATCAAGGAAGCCTCAGTTACGAGGTGCCTTTGGCACGCCATACATCATGGCGTGTGGGTGGAGTTGCCGAAAAACTGTATAAGCCAAATGATATAGAAGATTTACAATATTATTTACAAAGTCTACCTTCAGATGAGGCAGTCACCATACTGGGGCTTGGTAGTAATGTACTAATAAGAGATGGTGGTATTCGTGGCTCTGTTATTTATATGCGTGGTTGCTTGAACAAGATAGAAATGATCGATGCTTCAACCATTTATGTGGAAGCCGGTGTTAATACGGCGCGTATAGCCAAACTAGCAACAGAAAAAGGTCTTGCCGGCGGAGAGTTCTTTGCAGGCATTCCGGGCACTATGGGTGGTGCGTTAACCATGAATGCGGGTGCATTTGGTGGTGAAACGTGGGGCTTAGTTGATAAAGTAATTATGTTAAACAAGCAGGGTGAGTTGATTGAACGTAAAGCCTCAGAATTCACTGTTGGCTATCGTTCAGTTTCAGTCAATGCAGATGAATACTTTGTTGCCTGTTACCTGAAAATTCCCGCCAATATAGAGGGTGATAGTAGCCAAAAGATTAAAGATTTATTAGCTAAACGTGCGCTAACCCAACCAACCAATATGCCAAGCGCGGGTTCTGTTTTCAAAAACCCTAAAGGCGACTATGCAGCAAGGTTAATAGAAGCAGCAGGCTTAAAAGGTTATCAAATTGGTGCAGCACAAGTATCTGAAAAACACGCCAACTTTATTGTTAATACAGGTAAAGCAAAAGCCGATGATATCGAGCAATTAATTAATTATGTTCAGCAACAAGTACTACAAAAACATAATATTCAGCTAGAAACCGAAGTGCGTATTTTAGGTGAGCAAGGGGAGGTTGCATAATGCATGCCGAAGACCCTAAATTGTTTGGAAAAGTTGCTGTTGTGATGGGCGGAACATCAGCTGAACGCGAGGTATCTCTTAATAGTGGTAAAGCAGTACTTAAAGCATTACAACAAAAAGATGTTAATGCATTTGCATTTGATACGGCGCAATGCCCACTTAATGAACTAAATGATTTAAAGGTCGATAGAGTTTTTAATGCCTTACATGGCCGTGGTGGTGAAGATGGTCAACTACAGGGGGCTTTAGAGCTATTAAATATTCCTTACACCGGTAGCGGTGTATTAGGTTCTGCGCTGGGTATGGATAAATTGCGCTCAAAGTTATGTTGGCAAGGAGCCAATATGGCAACACCTGCATGGCGTGTGTTATCAAAATCGGATGATATGGAGTCATGTGCATCTGAGTTGGGCTTTCCACTCATTATTAAACCAGCACTTGAAGGTTCCAGTATTGGAATGGCAAAAGTAACGAACCTTGATGAACTAACAAAAGCATGGCAACAAGCAAGCCAATATAATTGTGATGTTATCGCAGAACAGTGGATAACAGGGGCAGAATTTACCGTGGCTATTTTAGCGGGTGAAGCGTTGCCCGCTATTCGTTTAGAAACGCCTCATGATTTTTATGATTACGAAGCAAAATACCATAGCGAAACGACTCAATACTTCTGCCCTTGCGGATTGGATCAGGCTAAAGAAAATCAGCTTAAGCAACTCGCAATAGATGCATTTGAAATTCTAGGTGGTCGTGGTTGGGGGCGTGTTGATTTTATGCTGGATGAGCAGCAAACAGCGTATTTATTAGAAATAAATACGGTGCCGGGGATGACTGATCATAGTTTAGTACCAATGGCGGCGAAACAAGCGGGCATCGATTTTAATGCCTTAGTCTGGAATATCCTTGAAACAAGCATTGCAAGTGAGGCGTCATAGAGATGATGGATCTTGTAAGCGATAAGGGAAGCCAACTAAAACTATTGAAAGCGTTGGTATTACTAAGTGTTGTTGCGGCCTTTATTTGGACCATAGTCTCGTGGATGAACAACCCAAATACCCTAGCAATTAAACAGGTGCGGATAGAAGGTGATCTTAAGCATCTAAGTGAGGCAGAGTTAATAGCATCCGTTAGTTCTATGGTTAGCACGGGTTATTTTGGAGTAAATAAAGAAGCGCTGATTAAAAAAATGAACGAATTGCCTTGGGTTAAACAGTCGCAAGTAAGGACAGTATGGCCAGATAAGCTTGTGCTAACTATCTCAGAACATAATGCCTATGCATTTTGGAACGACAGGTCAGTAATTAGTGATAAAGGTATTATTTTCAGCCCGAGCTTTTTACCTGACTTAGACCTAGCAACACTTAAAGGTAATAAGTCACGTAGTGACTATATATTGAGTCAGTTAAAGGTAGTCAATGAATTATTATCAGTCAAAAAACTAGCATTAATCGATATGAGCATGGCAAAACATGGTAGTTGGAACGCAAAGATGTCAAACGGTATTGCCTTAAAAATTGGTCACCAAAAGCCATCAGAAGTAGCGGTCAAAGGTGTTTTAACGCTAGCATCTATCGGTGAGACAATATTGGAAAGGGTCGAATCAATTGATTTGCGTTACCCAAATGGAATGTCAGTGAAGTGGAAAGAAGGGCAAGTTCCAAAATTAACAGCGGTACAACAAATTAAGCCAGCTAAAGGTTAAGTAAATGAAGAAAAACATGGATAAAAATTTAATTATTGGCTTGGATATTGGAACATCTAAGGTCGCTGCTATTGTTGGCGAAGTGACACCAGATGGAAATATAGAGGTGATTGGGATTGGCTCTAACCCTTCGAAAGGGCTAAAGAAAGGTGTGGTTGTGAATTTAGAGTCAACCGCTCATTCTATTGAACGAGCAGTTGAAGAGGCTGAGCTTATGGCAGGGTGTCAGATTAGCTCAGTTTATGTAGGGATTGCTGGTAGCCATATTAGTAGTCTGAACTCAAATGGCGTAGTGGCGATTAGGGATAATGAAGTAGCTGCCACAGATATTGATAGAGTGATAGATTCGGCGCGTGCGGTGGCAATACCAGCTGATCAAAAATTACTGCATATTATGCCGCAAGAATTCATTATTGATGGCCAAGAAGGGATACGCGAGCCAGTTGGAATGGCGGGTATTCGGCTGGAAGCAAAAGTACATATCGTGACCGGTGCTGTCAGTGCTGCGCAAAATATTATTAAGTGTGTGCGCCGCTGCGGTTTAGAAGTTGATGACATTATTTTGGAGCAACTTGCTTCAAGCAGTTCGGTATTAACAGATGATGAAAAAGAACTAGGCGTTTGCCTAGTAGATATTGGTGGTGGTACCACCGATATTGCCGTTTTTAGCGATGGTGCAATTCGCCATACCGCCGTTATCCCAATCGCAGGTGATCAAGTTACCAACGATGTAGCAGTAGCATTAAGAACGCCAACTCAGCATGCAAATGATATCAAGCTTAAATATGGCTGTGCTTTGTCTCAATTGGTGCAAGAAGAAGAAATGATAGATGTGCCAAGTATTGGTGAGCGTCCTTCAAGAAAAATCTCAAGAAATAATCTGGCTGAAATTATAGAACCACGATATGAAGAATTAATGATGCTGATTCAAGCAGAATTAAGACGAAGTGGTTTTGAAGACATTGTGGCAGCAGGGATTGTATTGACAGGTGGTAGTTCAAAAATAGAAGGTTTAGTGGAATTGGCAGAAGAAGTATTCCATATGCCAGTTCGGTTGGGTTATCCACAATATGTAACAGGCTTACATGAAGTGGTGCGAAACCCAATCTATGCAACTGGTGTGGGCTTGTTGTTGTTTGGAAACCAGAATAGAGCAATGAATAATAAAGAAGGCGACGTAGGGTTTAAGGCAATTTGGGGCAAAATGAAGAGTTGGTTCCAAGGTAATTTTTAAAAAAATCTTAACTTGAAAAGTTAAAGAAAATAAATTTATTAAAGGGGAAATACAATGTTTGAATTAATGGATGCATACGGACAAAACGCAGTAATAAAAGTAATCGGTGTTGGTGGTGGTGGTGGTAATGCGGTAAACCACATGCTTAATGGAGCGATAGAAGGGGTAGAGTTTATTTGTGCAAATACAGATGCTCAAGCACTTAAAAACACATCAGCAAAGACTGTATTACAGCTTGGCACTAACCATACTAAAGGGTTAGGTGCGGGTGCAAATCCAGAAGTAGGTCGTTTAGCCGCGCTAGAAGACAGAGAGCGCATTCAAGAAGTTATTGAAGGTGCAGATATGGTCTTTATAACGGCCGGTATGGGCGGCGGTACAGGGACAGGTGCGGCACCAATTTTTGCTGAAATAGCAAAAGAAATGGGTATTTTGACAGTAGCTGTTGTGACTAAGCCGTTCCCTTTCGAAGGTAAAAAACGTCAATTGATAGCTGATCAAGGGATTGAAGAGTTAGGTCATCATGTTGACTCGCTTATCACCATTCCAAATGAAAAACTAATGCATGTATTGGGCAAAGAAATGAGTTTGTTGAATGCATTTAAAGCAGCCAATGATGTTCTATTAGGCGCCGTCCAAGGCATTGCAGAGCTAATTACACGTCCTGGCTTAATTAACGTTGATTTCGCGGATGTGAAAACAGTGATGTCAGAAATGGGTATGGCGATGATGGGGACCGGTATTGCAAAAGGAGATTCGCGAGCACGTGAAGCGGCAGAGTCGGCAATTCATAGTCCACTATTAGAAGATATCAATGTTCAAGGCGCCCAAGGAATCTTGGTGAATATTACCGCTGGTTTGGATATGACCATCGGTGAATTTGAAGAAGTGGGTGATGCAATCCGTGAATTTGCTTCAGATGATGCGACGGTTGTTGTTGGAACAGTCATTGATCCAGATCTTGGTGATGAAATGCGTGTAACAGTCGTTGCAACAGGCCTTGGTGGGAAAGAAGTTATTTCAAAACCAACCCCAATCGTGCAGGTAGAAACAGTAAGAAAGCCAGTGGAAACGTTAACTGAAGAAGAGTTAGAGATCTCCCCGGCAATCAGAAATGCAAGAGAGCAGCAAAGCATGAAAAAAGTGAGTGGAATTGAAGATTCATTAGATCCAGCTTATTTAGATATACCCGCTTTCTTAAGAAGGCAGGCTGATTAAAAGAAGGAATTAATAGTAGCCTGATTTTTCAGGCTGATATTTTGATGGGTCGGTGGAGTAGCTTTTGATGTTGGTGCCAGCACTTCTAGTACTTAAGAAGGTGGGCGTTTTGATAAGCAATAGTTTGGTATGTTATAATCCGCCAAAAAATATTGCTTGGGGCTGAATTAAATGGTGAAAAAATGATAAAGCAAAGAACACTAAAAAATGTAATACGGGCGACAGGTGTCGGTTTACACAGTGGTGAAAAGGTCTATTTAACGTTACGACCTGCAGCTGTAAATGTGGGGATTATTTTTAGGCGCGTCGATTTAGATGAGCCCGTTATTATTCCTGCCAAGGCTGAAAATGTAGGTGATACTCAGTTATCAACAACATTGATTCAGGATGGTGTTCGCATATCAACCGTTGAGCATTTACTCTCTGCTATCGCTGGCCTAGGTATTGATAATATCTATATTGATGTCAGTGCGTCAGAAGTGCCGATAATGGATGGGAGTGCCGGACCTTTCGTTTTTTTGCTGCAATCAGCAGGGATAGAAGAGCAAGATGCACCTAAACGTTATATTAAAATTAAACGTAAAATCGTTGTATCTGATGGTGATAAATGGGCGAGTTTTGAGCCTTTTAATGGCTTTAAAGTAAGTTTTAGTATCGATTTTGAGCACCCTGTTTTTAAGACTAGGTTACAAAAATCGTCTATTGATTTTTCATCCACATCGTTCGTTAAAGAGATCAGTCGGGCTCGTACCTTTGGCTTTATGAAAGACATAGAGATGTTGCGCCAACGCAATCTAGCGCTAGGTGGCAGCATGGATAATGCCATTGTTGTGGATGATTACCGAGTGCTTAACGAAGATGGTCTTCGTTATGAAGATGAGTTTGTAAAACACAAAATTCTCGATGCAATCGGCGACTTGTACTTGTTAGGGCATAGCTTGGTTGGCGAATTTATCGGTCATAAATCTGGCCATGAACTCAATAACCGTTTGCTAAGAGCTTTATTGGCAGAAAAAGATGCCTGGGAAGAAGTAACTTACGAAGAAAATGATGTGCCTATCTCCTATGTTGAGACAATTCCAGCTTCGGTTTGACGTTACGCTAGATGGTCTATCCTTTAAGTGTTCTTATAAGGCGAGATAGAGAGTCTTTTAATTGCTCGTCTTTGATTGTTGAGCAGCCTTTAGACATATTGTTTAGTGTGTCAGTTGAAGGTTTTAACAGCTTAGATGGGCTTGCTTTGAAATAATCATTCGCAAGAACCTTTACCCTGAAATTAGTGATGGGTTGCTCAAGTTTTGTAGCAGCTTGAGCTATTATTGATTTACGTAGGTAAAGAAGTTTTGAAGCCCACATCGAAGAATCGGTATACAAGGTTATTTTACTATCAGACAAGGTAACGTGAAGGCAATGTTCAGCAAGCGCACTTGGTAGCAATGACTTAATGTGGTTAGTTAACACTTTTTGCTTGTCTAAATTTAACTGAATGCGTTGTAAAGCATCTTTGGTGCTAGATTTTTTTTTAAGTGGATGTATAAACATAAAATAATTTTACGTTGAAAAGGCTAGTTATAAAACAAAATCATGCAGATAATCCTACTTTCAAAAAAAGGGACTAAAACAATTAACTTTTCGTTAACACGGAAAGTTACCTCAGTGGCATTGGTCTCTCTGCTTTTTGTAGGTTCAATAGCAGGTTATTTTTTTACGCATCCAAATCAAAGTAGCCTAGATAAAAAGTTAATCAGTCATACGCTAACTGAGCAACGTTTAGAGCTTCTAAAACTAAAGCAAAAAACACGCAATACGCTTGATGGCTTAGCGGTTCGTGTCGGTCAGGTTCAAGCACGCTTAATGCACTTAAATGCAGTAGGCGAACACTTGGTGAAAAAGGCAAAGTTAAGTCCAACTGAATTTGATTTTGATGCGTTGCCAGCTCAGGGCGGCTCGCACTCTACTGATATGCAGGATGGATTCAGTGAAAGTCAATTAATGTTAGATATCCAGAAGCTTGATCTGCAAATGGGTTTGCGAGAAAAACAATTAGAGTTATTAGATCAATTTATGCTTGAAAAAGAGTTGGCTAAGAAAATACGCCCAGCAGGCTTGCCAGTAGAAAAAGGTTGGCTATCATCAAATTTTGGTAACCGAATAGACCCCTTTCATGGCAGGAAAACCTTTCACCACGGCGTTGATATAGCAGGTAAAAGTGGTACCAATGTGCTTAGTGTCGCATCAGGCCTTGTTGCATGGGTCGGTGTTAAAAGTGGTTATGGGGTGCTAATCGAAATAGATCACGGTGATGGTTTTGTCACGCGCTATGCACATAACAAAAAATCCTTGGTTACGGTGGGTGAAGCTATTAGCCAAGGCCAAGTGATCGCTAAAATGGGTTCAACTGGCCGCTCAACTGGGCCCCATGTGCATTTCGAAGTTGTTAAAGATGGAAAGCAAGTAAACCCTAGAAAGTATCTTTATTCTTCACGTTAGATAGTAGAATTTTTTATCTAACCCTGATTGTTTAGATCTACCTAAATTCAAGCTCATTTAATCAACTCCTCCAGAGTAAACCTCAAATTAGCTCGATACTGCATCTTTATCAGTATTTGAGGTATCATTCCCCTTTATTTTTTCATTAGTAAGCTTTCAATTATTATGGTCAAAAACATCATTAAAAAGATTTTCGGCAGTCGTAACGAGCGTTATATAAAGTCTAAACAGAAAATCGTAAATGAAATCAATGGGTTTGAAGAATCCATCCAGGCACTAACTGATGATGAGTTAAAAGCTAAAACCCTAGAGTTTAAAGCCAAAATAGAACAAGGAAGTCAGCTAGAAGAGCTACTGCCAGAAGTGTTTGCGGTGGTCCGCGAAGCGGGCGTTCGTGCCTTAGGTATGAGACATTTCGATGTTCAGCTAATTGGTGGCATGGTACTTAATGATGGCCGTATTTCAGAAATGAAAACGGGTGAAGGGAAAACCTTAGTGGCCACCTTGGCAGCTTACTTGAATGCCTTACCAGGGAAAGGTGCTCATCTTATTACAGTGAATGATTATTTGGCTGAACGAGATTCACAATGGATGGGGCAGTTATTTGCTTTTTTAGGAATGACAACGGGTGTTGTGACGAATCAAATGAATCCCGAAGAGCGGAAAAAGGCTTACGCGGCAGATATTACCTATGGCACCAATAACGAATTTGGTTTTGATTATCTACGCGATAACATGGCTTTTAGTGAAGAAGATAAGGTGCAACGTGAACTGCATTTTGCCGTTATTGATGAAGTTGATTCAATTTTAATTGATGAGGCTCGTACACCTCTAGTCATTTCAGGACCTACCGAAGATAAAAGTGATTTATATATTCAGTTGAATACATTAACTAAAGACCTTGTTGAGGAAACTGAAACTGAACAGGGTGAAAAAACAGGTCATTTCACAGTTGATGAAAAAAGCAAACAGGTTCACCTTACCGAAGCAGGCCATGAAGAAGTAGAACAACTAATGGTTAAAGCAGGTTTATTAGGCGAATTCGATAGTTTATACGATGCCGCTAATATTGGCCTTATGCACCATGTTTACGCAGCATTGCGAGCAAGCATACTGTACAAAAAAGACGTGGACTACATCGTGCAGAATGCACAAATTGTTATTGTTGATGAGTTCACCGGTAGAACAATGCCTGGCAGACGTTGGGGTGAAGGCTTGCATCAAGCCATTGAAGCAAAAGAAGGCGTAGAAATACAAAGTGAAAATCAAACCATGGCTTCTATTACATTCCAGAATTACTTCAGAATGTATGGAAAACTGTCCGGGATGACAGGAACAGCCGATACAGAAGCCTTTGAGTTTCAGCAAATATATGGTTTAGAAGTTATCGTAATACCGACTAATCGTATTATGAGTAGGATTGATGATGGGGATTTAATTTATCTAACAGCGGAAGAAAAATATCATGCCGTTGTTGATGATATTGAAGACTGCTTTAAACGTAAGCAACCCGTATTAGTGGGGACCAC
>Ga0209826_1002703_pt1 | contig 11477 bp, 11 predicted proteins | sample GOMGulsemesocosm_5_FD_184637 | JGI IMG/M metagenome (GOLD analysis project Ga0209826, IMG submission 184637) | Methane-oxidizing microbial communities from mesocosms in the Gulf of Mexico - GOM15C Gulf of Mexico (SPAdes) (version 2) | ecosystem: Environmental > Aquatic > Marine > Cold seeps...
GCGAGATCAAGAGTAGTCGAGTGAACGATTAAAGAGATTTAGAATACAACAATAATATTAGCATTTTGAGCGGTTTACGATCCCACCGCCCGTTACCATTAGGCCCATTACATGCAACAGCGTCAGTTCTTTACGGCTTTAACCCTGAGCGCATCCTTCTTGCTTGGCGGTTTGAGTTTTTTGTCACCTGTGAGTGTCGCCCAAAACAGTACCCGAATTGAGCAGGGGCAAATCACCCTCGCACTCGACAACGCTGACATTCGCGATTTGATCCAATGGGCGCAAGAGGTCACACCTAAGAGCATCATTCTGCACCCGAACGTAAAAGGTAAAGTGACAGTGATGTCGGGTGCGCCCATGAGCGAAGGCGAAGCCTACGAGGTGTTTCTGTCGGCGTTGCAAGTGCATGGTTTTGCCGTGATCGAAAACGCCAATGTTATCAAGGTGATTCCCGACGCGCTGGCAAAGCAGTCTTCGGTGCCGATTGCTCAGGCCAGTCGCCAAGGCACGCCTGAAGACGTGGTGGTGCAAATCGTAAAGGTGAAGAACATTTCCGCCACCCAGCTGGTCAATCTCTTGCGACCACTGGTGCCACAAGTCGGCCACTTGGCCGCCTACCCCGCCACCAACGCGCTCATCATTGCCGATCGCGCCAACAACATCGACAAGGTACTTTCAATCGTTGATAACTTGGATACCGTAGGTGTCGTTGATATTGAAATGTTATCGCTGGAATTCGCCAGTGCCAAAGACGTGGCTAACGTCATTAATAAGTTGATTCCCGCCCCGCAAGGTAAGGCAGCCACCAGCTCTAGCTTACAAATCGCTGTCGATGAGCGCTCTAACAGCTTGTTGCTCACCGGTGACATCGCCACACGCACACAGATTCGTACGCTGGTCGAAAAACTTGATCAGCCACTCGCGGGCGACGGCAATACCCAAGTATTTTATTTGAACTACAGCGACGCCAAAGACTTAGTGCCTATTTTAGAGAGTATTGCGGGCAGCTTGAAAAAGAATCAAAAAGATAAAAACTCTCTCGACGCCGAAGTGGGTATACAAGCCAGTGAATCGATCAATGCCTTGGTGATCACAGCGCCGCCATCGATGCTCAACACCATGAAAGGCGTGATCGCCAAGCTCGATCGGCGCCGCGCACAAGTTTTGGTTGAAGCTTTAATCGTTGAAGTCAACGAAGATTTAGGCAATGACTTTGGTATCGAGTGGATGGGTAATAACAGTGATACCAGTATTGGCTTTCGATCCTTTCCGCGCCCACCGGTGTTTAATATTGACCCCACCACGGGTCTTGGCAGTGGCGGCAGCGGTCTTACTATGGGGTATTTTCGCGGTGGAGAATTACGCGCATTGATCAATGCGTTGGCCACCGAGAGCAACGCCAACATTCTATCAACCCCCACCATTATGGCGCTCGATAACGAAGAAGCCAAAATACTGGTCGGCGAAAATGTCCCCTTTATTACTGGTAGTGAAGCGCGCGATAACGACGACCCGTTTCAAACCATTGACCGCCAAGACGTCGGCATTACTCTTAAGGTGAAGCCGCGGGTTAATAACAACAACTCTGTCACTCTCGATATTGAACAAACGGTAGAGAGTATCAGCCAAAGCGCCGAGGTTTCCGCCGCCGACATCATCACCAATAAGCGCGAAATTAAAACCCGTGTATTGATCGACAACAACGAAATTTTGGTGCTAGGTGGGCTGATTCGTGACGAGGTGGATGAGTCCGAGAACAAGGTGCCCTTTTTAGGCGACATTCCTGGGCTGGGACGATTGTTCAAGAGCACCAGTACCAAAACGGTAAAACGTAACTTGATGGTGTTTATTCACCCGACGATTTTGCACGACAGCGCCTCAAGCTACGAGGTGTCTCGCGAGCGCTACCAACGCATTCAACAAGATCAGAAACAATTTAGAAAGAAAATCGAAGGCTATTTTGTGCCGGGGCCAATACCACAATTGCCCGAGATGCCGGCGTCTTCGTCTGCGGCACAAACTAAGACCGAAGAACCTAAAGCACTATCGAATCAGACTCACACAATTGGCCCCATAACCGTCGATACACACGCCGATAACATGAGCGGCCAGCGGGATGTCGGCCGTGACTGAAATCACATCACCACCGCTGCCCTTTGGCTTTGCCAAAAAGCACCAGGTCTTGGTGTTAGCGGATCAGCCTACACAGCTGCTGCATGTACAAGCGCCGCCGCTCTCAGTGTTATCTGAGTCGCAACGGCTACTGGGGCAACTACTGGTACTCAAGTCGATTGACATTGAGCAGTTTCAAACCCTGTTAGCAACCACCTATGAGCGCGACTCAAGCGAAGCCATGCAGATGGTCGAAGATCTGGGCGATGATATGGATCTGGCCAGTCTCGCCAACGCCATGCCTGAAACTGAAGATCTTCTAGAGCGAGAGGACGACGCGCCAATCATTCGTTTGATCAATGCGCTTTTATCGGAGGCCATTAAACTCAATGCCTCGGACATTCATATCGAAACTTTTGAGAATCGTTTGGTGGTTCGCTTTCGGGTCGATGGCGTATTAAGAGAAGTGGTGCAACCTAAACGTCAACTAGCGCCGCTGTTGGTGTCCCGTATTAAAGTCATGTCAAAACTCGACATCGCCGAAAAACGAGTACCGCAAGATGGCCGTATCTCGCTTAAGGTGGGCGGCCGCGAAGTCGACATTCGGGTATCCACCATGCCATCGAGCAATGGCGAGCGAGTGGTGTTGCGTTTACTCGACAAACAAGCGGGCCGTTTAAACTTAACCAGTTTGGGCATGCAAGCGGGCGACGAGCAACGCTTCAACGATTTGCTGCACAAACCTCACGGTATTATTTTAGTCACGGGCCCCACCGGCTCGGGTAAAACCACGTCGCTTTATGCGGGCTTATCAAGCATCAATGGCGATGATAAGAACATTCTTACCGTCGAAGATCCCATCGAGTACAACCTTGAAGGCATTGGCCAAACACAAGTCAATACCAAAGCCGACATGAGCTTCGCCCGCGGCCTTAGAGCCATGTTGCGACAAGATCCCGATGTGGTGATGGTGGGAGAAATCCGCGATCTCGAAACGGCCGAAATTGCGATTCAGGCGAGTCTAACCGGCCACTTAGTGCTCTCAACGCTGCACACCAATACCGCTGTTGGCGCAGTCACCCGGTTGGTGGATATGGGTGTCGAGCCGTTTCTTTTGTCGTCGAGCGTGATTGGTGTTGTTGCCCAGCGTTTGGTCCGTCTGCTGTGTACCGAGTGCAAAACCCCTTACCAAGCAGATGCCGCCGAGTGCGAGCTACTCAATGTTAAAGAATCCGATGCGGCAACACTCTTTAAGGCGCAGGGCTGTGAGCATTGTAATCAGCAAGGTTATCGTGGGCGCACGGGAATTTATGAGCTGATCTGTGTTGACGAGGCCTTGCGCGCACTGATTCATAACCGCGCCTCCGAAGCGCAAATGATCGGCTATGTACGACAATCAACCGCTGGCATTCGCGATGATGGCCGGGCGCGGATTCTCAGCGGCGTAACCACCGTGGAAGAAGTGCTGCGCGTGACCCACGAAGAGTAGAGCGATATGGCGGCGTTTGATTACAAGGCGTTAACACCAGAGGGAAAAACCCGCACCGGCGTGGTCGAGGCCGATAGCGGCCGCCAAGCACGCCAGGTGTTACGAGACAAACAACTGACGCCGCTATCGTTGGTGGAAAGCCGCGCGCAGAACACTAAGAGTGACAGCACCAACTTCAGCGCGCGATGGTTGAGCCCCACCTTGGCCACAAAATCACTGGCGTTGGTCACTCGTCAAATGGCGACGTTAATTCAAGCGGGTTTACCGCTCGAGGAAGCGCTACAAGCCATTGCCCAACAAAGTGATCAGCAACGCCTCAAGAGTATTATCTTAGCGGTACGAGCAAAGCTGTTAGAAGGTCATAACTTGGCCGACAGTTTGGCGCAATTCCCCCGAGCGTTTCCAAAACTCTACCGCGCTACCGTGGCCGCCGGTGAACATTCGGGCCATCTCGATAAGGTGATGAATCGATTAGCCGATCACACTGAAGAGAGCCAACAGTTCAAACAAAAAATTCAAATGGCGATGATTTATCCCTGCCTTTTGGTACTGCTTTCGATAACCATGGTGTCGGGGTTAATGATTTACATAGTGCCGGACGTTATCAAGGTATTCATCAATACTGGCCAGCCTTTGCCGACTTTGACCGTGGGGCTCGTCGCCATCAGTGATTTTGTTGGCCGCTATGGATTATTGCTATTACTACTGCCGGTGATGCTTGCGGCGATTGGTCGTCAATTAATGCAAAAAGAAAGGGTGCGCCTACAAGTTCACAAGAGATTGTTGCATTTGCTTTTTATCAAACGTTTTAGCCGTGGGTTTAATACCGCCCAATACGCCAGCACCCTAAGCATACTCACCAGCAGCGGCTTGCCGTTGGTCGATGCCATGCGCATTAGCACCGACGTGCTGGGCAATGATTACCTGCGCGTACAAATGCAACAAGCCACACTACGTGTACAAGAAGGCAGTAGTCTCCACGACTCACTGAGCCTAAGCGGGTACTTCCCGCCGATGATGTTACACATGATTGCCAGCGGAGAGGCCAGTGGCGAGCTGGATTCTATGCTCGAGCGCACGGCCGATTACCAAGCCAAAGATCTACAGAACCTCGTTACGGTGCTGGTCGGCTTGTTTGAGCCCGCCATGCTGCTGTTTATGGGCGTGACCGTTCTGTTGATTGTGATGGCTATTTTACTGCCGATACTCAACATGAATCAGCTGGTGAATTGAATCATCAAACTCATCGATACACTTTTTTTGAAACACTAAACAGATGCAAAATTTTGTTTAAGCGGATCTATTCTTAATATATAAGACAGAGGTTTTTAACATGCACCAACGGCAAAATAGACGAGACAAACAGCGCGGCTTTACGTTGATCGAAATTATGGTGGTTGTGGTTATTCTCGGCGTGCTCGCCGCTTTAGTCGCCCCTAACATTTTGGGCCGAACTGGTGATGCCCGCATTACCGCCGCCAAAAGCGATATCAATAGCATTGGCAATGCGTTGGATTTGTACAAGCTCGACAATCACAGCTATCCATCAACCGATCAAGGCCTAGAAGCCTTGGTCAGTAAACCCAGCGGTTACCCTGAGCCTGCCAATTGGAATCTCGACGGCTACCTAAAGACTCAACCAAAAGACCCATGGGGTAACAGCTATCAATACTTAAGCCCAGGCTCTACCGGCAGTTACGACCTCTATTCTCTCGGCGCCGACAAACGCGATGGCGGCGAAGGTGAAAATGCCGATATTAGCAACTAACTACTCATGAGTCATCGATTGCGCCCTGTGCCTGCAAACCGCCACCAAACCGGCTTCACTCTGATTGAAATCATGCTAGTGGTGGTGATCATTGGTTTTATGGCGGGCATGGCGACTTTGGCCATTGGCGGCAACGAGCACAGAGCGTTTCAAAGCGAGGTGCAAGCGTTGCAGCTGCGATTAAAAGCCGCACAGGATGATGCCTTTTTTCAACAGCGTACGCTGGGGGTTAAGTTCTCGAATAAGGGGTATGAGTTTTTGCATTACCAGCTGGGGTCGAAATCGTGGTCTCTGTTGAAAACCCCTCCCCTGCAGGCTCGACAATTTGAATTGCCGACAGCGTTAGAGCTGACACTCAATGGTATCGCGCTATCGCTTGAAACACGGGTTAATGATGACGACTCTGAAATAAGCTCGCTGGGTGGCGAGCTTAATGAAAGCAAAGAGAGCGAAGAGAAAACAGTGCCTGATCTAGTCATACTCGCCAACGGAGAAATGTCTGCGTTCAATCTACGACTGAATCTAAACGGTAGCACGACGATTGAACATCGACTGCTCAGCGATGGCTTCTCGACGATTAATCACCAGGTGATTCGTCATGATCGCTAATCAAAAACCAAATAAAACGACGACTAACATCCACGCCAAATTCTGCGGTCGCGATCACGGCTTCACCTTGCTGGAAGTCATGGTGGCTTTAGTCATATTTTCGATTTGCGCCGCCACGCTGATTCAACAAAGTGGCCGTAATACTCGCCAAAGTATGATATTAGAAACGCGCACTCAAGCAAACTGGATTGCCGAGAACCAGCTCGAACGTTTGCGCTTAGCCGGCTTTCCGGCAAATGGAAAAACCACTCAAACCATCACGTTTTCGAAACAAGAGTGGCTTATCGAGAGCGTGATCAGCGATACCAACAACGCCGATTTGCGCAAGGCGGTCATCCAAGTCTCGATAGACGATGATCATTTAACAGAGTATTCATTAACCGGCTTTCTAGGTCGATACTAATGAAAACCTTTCGAGAGCCAACAGTCGCCAACGGATTCACCTTACTCGAAGTGATGATCGCGATGAGTATCTTCGCCATTATGGGGCTGGCGTCTTATCAACTGTTAAGTGGTGAAATTCGAATTCAGGAACGCTTGCAACAACACAGCGATCGCCACAATAGCTGGCAGCGCAGCATGATGCGACTCAGTCGTGATATACAGCAAATTGTCGACCGCGGTATACGTGAGGATTACGGCGAGCATGAAGCCGCCCTAATCAGTGACGGCCAATCGCTTCAATTGACGCGCCAGGGGTGGAGCAACCCGCTAGAGCGACCGAGGAGTGAATTGCAGCGAGTGCATTACAGCTTACAATTACACGATAACCTGCCGGTAAACGGTGCGTCACAGCTAACAAAAAACTCCTCATCAAACGCAGAAAAACGCTACTCCCTAAGAAGACAGTTCTGGCCAAACTTGGATCGAGCGCCGGGTAGCGAGGCCATTCAACAAACATTGTTTATAGGCGTTACCGATCTACGCCTGCGCTTCTTTCACGCCGGCAAACGCCAATGGATGACACAATGGCCAGCCAGCGATGATGAGGCGGGCGAGTTACCGCAAGCCATAGAAATCACACTGACCAGTGATCAGTATGGCGAAACTCAACGCCTCTTCACGCTTACCCCAACGACGGACGACATGTTGTCGCGAGCAGGCCAGCGATGAGAAGGGAGCGCTCGATACCCAACCACTTAAAGCGTCAAACGGGTGTCGCTTTGATTGCAATGCTCCTTGTGTTTGGCTTGGTGGTCATTTTGGTGAGCGGCGCCATCACCAGAACCAGTCTCGACATCAAAAAAACGGGTTATCATCTGCAATACAGCCAAGCCTATCAATACGCATTAGGCGCCGAGGCACTGGCCCGAGCACTGCTGCACAACGACTGGCAAGAAGATCAAAAACAAAAGCGAGGCGATCACCTTAAAGAAAGCTGGGCGCAACCCTTTCAGTTCGAACCTGAGGGTGGGCTGATGCGGGTTCAAATCCGCGACTTAAACGGGCGCTTCAACCTCAATACGCTGATTGATCAGCATGGGAAGGCAGTCGAGACTTCGACCAAACATTTCGAGAGATTGTTGCAACAGCTCGACATGCCGATTCAGCCGGCGCTGAGTATTATCGATTGGCTGGATAAAGATAACCAACCGCGCAGTTCACGCGGCGAAGATGTGTTCTATCAATCGTCAGAAAACGCTTACCGCAGCGCCGATCGTCCGATGGTGCACCCCTCGGAACTGGTGGCACTTCAAGCTTTTGACGATATTGATCATACACAGCAACTTCGCCACAAAATCACCGTTTTACCTGACATCAAGACGAGCATTAACCCAAACACCGCCGATCGCGCCTTACTGGCGAGTCTGCACAAAGACATCCAAGCAGACGATATTGTTCAGGTAAGATCCGAGCTTGAGAATGCGTTCACCAGTAATCAAGCATTCCTAGAGCACTCAGTGACGGCAGGAATCGATCTTAGCCTTCTGAACCTTGACGTTCGTAGCCACTATTTTGAGGTGTGGGTCATCGCCCAGTTCAACGATCAAATCGCCTATTTGAGAAGTCTTGTCTACCGTGCCCCTGATACCGGGATAATAACAACGCTCTATCGGGATCAATCTCGCAATGATCGATACAATCCGCTGTTAAACCTGTCGATCCATAGCCCCAGCTCTAGCCCTAGCGTTTCGCTATTTAAAGGTAACCCTTAGTATGCAACCGCAACTTATTTTAGCGATCAATGAATGGCCGAGTTCGGATCACAGCTTGAATACCAAAACCGCGAACGAACACACCAGCTGGATACTCGACACACAATCGAACTGCTGGAAGACAGTAGACTTAAGCGATATCGAGAGCCGGTACCGTCAAGAGGACTCGGCCAACGGCAAGGTCAGCGCCACGGTTTTTATTCCCTCTCAGCATGTGTTGTGCAGTAATGTCGCCATTCCCAAAAAACAACAGCGTCATCTCGATAAAATTCTGCCTTTTCTTTGCGAAGAAAAAATCGCCAGCGACATCGATGACGTTCATATCGCAACCGGCGCCATTCAAGCTGAGAAGGCTTCTATAAGAGTCATCGAAAAAGAAACACTGGAGAGTCTACTAAGCTATTTCGAGCGATACGATATTCGTGCACTGCAGGTATTTTGCGATAGTGATCTGGTCTTAGAGAACGAAAACCTATTGTGGCTGGATAGTGACATCGCCTGCCTCATCACTAACAACAAGAGTGTGACGACGAATGCACTCAATGCGGTAACGTTGATCGACAGCTGGTACGACACTCAGGTAACCGATGCTCTAGAACCACTGAATGTCTTTATCAATAGCGCCGAACCGAGTACGGAAGTACAACTTACAATCGATCAATGGCGCAGCCAAAACGCCCAGATCCACATAACGACCAATACCGCTAAAGGAGCGACGCTAACGGAAAGCCTTTGGTTGCTGAGAGAGCGCTTTAAACAGGACAAACCCTCTGACTCTGACTCTGACCTGATCAACCCACGGTGTATTAATCTGTTATCGGGCCCCTATCAACCGCAAAGTCTAGAATCACAGAGCGGTCGTTGGCGAGCGGTTGTTCAAGCAGCCTGTATCTTGCTCGCCTTCAATTTTATTTATTTATTAGGCAGTGGGCTCTATTGGCAGCGCCAGGCCGATCAAGTTCAGGCGAAAAATGAAGCACTCTACCGTGAGTATTTTCCACAAGATCGACGTATCGTGAACATTAAAACTCAAACGTTGAATCATTTACAGCAGCAATCGACCACCAGCGACAATGGCGCCTTGCGCCTACTCTCGGAGCTCTTGCCCAGCTGGCAAGAACATAAGCGTCACATCACACTCAAGTCGCTGCGCTACCAACAACAGCGTAACGAGGTACTGCTAGAGGTTGACGCCAAATCCATCGGTAGACTCGACCAGTTACGGCAATCACTTGGTGATCGTGCCGAGCTGTTGTCGGCCAACGAAGACGGTGATCGCGGCGCAAATGGTCGACTTAAATACAAAGGAGAGCACCTATGATGCCTGCTGCACTCTATCGCAAAGACATAAAACCCTTTTTGGCCGCCATGCCCCAGCGAGACAGAACCGCCCTGCTTGGCCTTTCTCTCTTCTTAGGCGTTTTATTGTTGATCTATGGAGTCTTTGTACCGGTTATCGATTTCAAGACGCAAGCCCGCGAACGCTTCGCTCACCAACAAGAACTCTACGTCTGGTTAGATAGCCAGCGTAACTTGGTCGCCGCCTCTTCGATAATCGCCCCCAACAAACCGACACCAAAGGCCGAGTCGCCATTGACTCTCGTCAATAGCAGCGCCAAAAAGTTTGAGTTAACGCTTAAACGTGTTCAACCCGAAAGTAACGGCAGTCTTAGAGTATGGATCGAGAATGCGAATTTTGATGATGCGATTAAGTGGGTCGAAGAGCTCGGGGAACAGGGTTTGAACATTAAGGAGCTCAATATTGATAAACAAAAACCGGGAGTGGTTAATTTACGACTGACAATATCTACTTAGTATGCGGAAAAATAGGGGTCGAAAAATTGGGGTCGGATACACATTTTTTGAGAGTAAGGTGGGGTAGTGAGTTGAGGGGGGTGAAAAATGTGTATCCGACCCCTATTTTCCAAAGAGATTCACTCATCATTGGACCTTGGAGATGAGCGAAACGGGAATAATAGCTGGCCCAAATATGTACGTGGCAACGGTTTCGTGGTTCCGTATTCTGCAGGCCAGTGATCGCCAGGCATGTGATGGGTTTTGAACAATCGATCAAATAAGGTTGTGTGCGCCGCATAGTTTGTGTCGATGGCTGGTCGCTCTGAACTGTGGTGCCAGTGATGATACTGCGTCGTCACCAAAATATACTTCAGAGGCCCCCATGGAAGGTCTATATTGCAATGGATCACAATTGCCTGAAGAGCGGCCACTGTGACATACAAATCAAGCACCTCTTTATCAGCTCCCATTGAATATAACGCGACCATGACCAACGTTCTCTCAACTACGGTTGCCATGATGTGAGACCTCGAGCCGGCCATCCAATCCATTGTTTCGACAGAGTGGTGCACCGCATGGAAAGGCCAAAGCCTCGGGACTTCATGGAATGCTCTGTGCTCAATATACAAGATGAAATCGGCTACAAGAAAGACCAAAAGAAACTGTGCGATGAAAGGCAGGCTCTGTACAAAATGCTGCACGTCATCGCTTGCGGCCCAGTCAAATACAGACGTAAAGTAGTTTCCGATAAAGAGTAATATGCTGATCAACAGATGGTTGATGCAGAAATACAAAAAATCGAGATTCCACTCGTCTCTGAAAACTACCTGATCTTTGTGCTTTGGAAAAAGCTTTTCGAGGGTCGTAAAGATAATGGTGGTCCCAAGAAACGCCAAAATTAGCCAATCAATCCCAATGGCCAATGGTTTGGCCTCTACAGCCCCAACTGGAATTTGATAACCGCCGAACGAAAATGCAAGCAACGTGGTTATGACTCCGAGTGCGCCAAGCCTTTTCTTTTTGTTTCGAATGAAGGTGATTACGCCAAAAAAGAGCGAGAACCACATTCCGTATTTCAGTACCTGCTGAAGATGCTCTGCGTCATAAACTGCACGCAGTTCAGTTGTCGTCAAATAGGCCGGATAAAGGTAGGCCAACACGGCTGCCAAGCTTAAACAGCCAAGAAATGCCGAGCACAACCCAATAAATAGGCCCTGCCCGTTTCCAAGCTCTTTCTCTGGCTGACTCTTTACCGCTCGTTCTTTGTACTCGTATTCCATTACTTTTTTTCCTTTCCGTTCGGGTGCCTATAAGGCTGAGCTGGAAGCTCTTTCGGGCGCCATTGTATCCCAAAGAACTAATTACGGACTAGGCCTCTCCTTTGCTCGCGATCATAAAAACATAGAGTCGAACAAATGTTTGTCATCACCGCAGCTACTATCCGTACGTTCAAAAAGTGTATGCCCGCACCCTATTTTCACGGCCTTTGACTGAAGCTCGCTGATGGGCTCCCTCCAATTTCCCCTTACCCGCTTTAGTCGTTATG